>Ga0210017_1002682_pt1 | contig 15151 bp, 13 predicted proteins | sample CryGeyCG2014_020_FD_183966 | JGI IMG/M metagenome (GOLD analysis project Ga0210017, IMG submission 183966) | Groundwater microbial communities from aquifer - Crystal Geyser CG08_land_8/20/14_0.20 (SPAdes) (version 2) | ecosystem: Environmental > Aquatic > Deep subsurface > Groundwater | place... | reverse complement strand
CTTTTATAGTCTTGTATCGCTAAGGTTTTCCCGACATAAATCCCTTTGCTGCCAACACAAATTACCAACTCAAAACCATTTTCCAGAAGTTCGTTTTTGTCAACCGCAACTGTTGATAAAATCCTCCCCTGTTTCCTCACCTCTTTACCCTTCCGAAGTCCCGCAATCGGCGGGACGAAGGAGGGCCTAATCTTCCTAATTTCCCCGAGGACCTTATTTAGTTCTTTAAATTTCCCCCCTGCTCCGTAAACACTTATTCCAAATTTTCCTCCTACAAGCTCTTTTTGTAAATTCTCATTTGACAGTTCCGCCGAAAATTTCTCCGGCCATTCACTCTTGGAATATTCTCGAAAAATTTTTCCGATCTTAGCTGCGCTTCCTAATTCTTCTATCAGCTCTTTTGTTTCCAATTCAACCTCTGTAGAAATCAGCAAAATCTCCTCCGAAGCTTCAATAATTTCGAAATCCACATCCTTCCTCGCCAACAGGTTAACAATGTCAATTTTGGAAAAGGTATGATTCGTTCCTAGTACAAAAAAGTAAGTTTTCATCCTCCCCATTGTATCTTAAACTTGCAGATTCGCAAATCTAAATCCCTTGTCCCCTAAAAATCCATTTACCTCGCTTTTAATTTTTTTAAATCCTGAGCTAGTCGAAGGATCTCCCTCAAGAAGAACTGCCGGATAAAGAGTCAGTTCGCCAAAGCGCTTATTTATCTTATCCATAGCCACAAGTAGGTTTTCCTTCTTTTTTTCTTCTGGAAAAAAACTCATTGTCAATTCACTTTTAGGTTTTAACATTCCCAACCAAACCCCCAAAAATCTTATTGAACCAGACCATTCCATTCCTTCAAATAATTCCCAAACAATTTTAAAAAGTTCTCCACCACTTTCAATAAAATATTTCAGCGTCTTATGTCTGTAACCACTTATTCTCTCCCCACCCTCCTTCGCTAAAGCTACGGAGGGCACTCGGCCGACTATTCCTCCCTCACCATGCACAGTAACTCCAATCTGTCGGCCTGTCATTCCCATCTCCCTTGCTTTCCAACTCGCTTCTTCGCAAAGATTGCGCAAGGTTGATTTTATTTTCGATAAATCTTTCGTATTTTCGTACAAAGTAAAAGTTCGCGAGACAGATTTAGCTTTTGGAATTTGCCCAATGCGTGTCAATAAAGAATCGTCCTCACCATAAGAAAGCCTCTTTAATTCTACTGACCAAAAAGGACCAAAAGTTTTTTCTAAACAGGTCATTGGCACTTCGCGCAAGGTCTTAAAATTCGTAATTCCCGCATTAAAAAGCCGTCTTTCCAGTCTCCTGCCTAGCCCGCAAATATCTGTCAGCTTCCGGGAAAACAAAATCTCGTCCCGATTTTCCGCTGTTATCTCAAAGACCCCATTTGGCTTCTTTATGTCTGACGCCAATTTTGCCAATAGTCGGTTATATGATATGCCTATAGAACAAGTTATATACTCACCAACCTCTTTTCTAAGAGCCTGCTTGATTCCCCGAACAATCCCCGAAACGCCTCCGGATAATTTTTCGGTTTGGGTCACGTCCAAAAAAAGCTCGTCAATAGAAAAAACTTCCAGATCCGGGGAATAGCGGGAACAAATTTCAATGAACCTTTTGGTAACTGAAAAATATTTGTCAAAATCAGCCGGGATTAAAATTATTTTTGGATAAATTGCTTTTGCCCCGTAAGTAGTTGTCCCGGTTTTAATCCCTAATTTCTTTGCTTCTCGAGAAGCAGCAATAATACAAGTTCTCCCTTCTCCTTTTATAACCCCAACTGGTTTTCCGACTAATTTCGGATTACTTTGTTGCTCCACTGAAGCAAAGAAAGAATCCATATCTAAGTGTAAAATTGTCGTCATTGTCCCGAATTAATCCGAATAAAATTAATGCGAATAAATCCGAATACGCCAAAGCTAATTAATATACCTTTTCAATCTCCCACCAAAATTTCTCCCGATTAAACGAAAGTTCGAACATTCCCCCACCACACTCGACCGAAAAATAAAATATTTTTTCTCTCCCAATATCTTTTGAGTAAGAGAAAACTACCCGAAGAATTTTATAAATCTTTTTACGCCAAGAGAAGAGGATTGGTTTTATTTGCCCATTTTCAAAAAAAGAGACCACTTGAATTTTTTCTTTAATTTCTGCTTGCACAATTAAAGAGTATCCGAAGGAAACCCGAAAGTCAAGAACTAGTTATACTGGAATTGCATCGTCAACTGGTTTCTGCTCCTGGGCTCCGAGCATTTGCATTTCCTGCCCACAACAAACAAGTGTCCCACCCCCCACCTTTGTAACCGTTACCTCATTCCTACAAACATTACAACGATAATGTTCGCCAGTTTGTTTCACCGCCATTACAATCACCTCCTTCGGTTCGCCGTAGTCCCGCCGAATTGGCGGGACGAAGGCAACCTTCGCTCTATTTTACATCAATCAAAATATTATTCCCTGTTCTCTTTTAGGTCCGGTGGTAATCATTAGGATCGGCACTCCAATTTTCCTAGATACAAAGTCGAGAAACTCCCGAGCCTCTTTGGGTAAATCTGCCAAAGTTTTGGCTTGGCTGATTTTATCCTTACTCCAGCTCGGCATTTCGATATATTTGGGAGTCACTTGGTTTAAAAACTCTTGGTCGGGCCGATAAGAAACCTCTTTACCGTTTTTCTCATAACCAACGCAAATTTTGATTGGCACATTGGGATAAACAATGTCCATATGGGTCAAGACAAGACAGTTGGCTAAACCCATCTCCCTGAAAAACCTTAAGGCCGACAAATCCAAATAAACAATTCCCCTTGGCCGCTTGGTGGTCGCGCCATATTCATTGGCATCTTCTCTAATCTTAGTTGCTAAAGTTTCGTCCATTGTTGTCGGTAACTTGCGAATACCGACGCTGGACATATACGTTGCTTTAATTACCCCTGCTCTTGTTTCTATCTTTTCCGGATTAATAATTCCTTCTGTCGAAGACAAAATACCGCCTAGAGTAGTATCTGAACTGGTAACGTCAGGGTAAACCCCATAGCGCGGGTCCAGTCCAATGGCTTGGGCTTTTTCAAAGATAAAAGTGGTTTTCTCATCAGCCCATCTTTCTTTCAACAAGTCAAAGACACTTGAAATATATGGCGAAAGCTCCCGGCTTTGTTTTCGCAGTTGCTCGGTAAATGCTTCCAGCGTTCCCACCGGAATCTTTTCATCCTTATCCAGTCTGGGGACTAATGTCTCGGCTAATTTCCTTCCCAAACCAAAAATTAAAGATTCATAAAGCAGATAGTGTTTTTTTATTTTCTCTTCACTAAAAGTGGCCAAATCCCGCATCCGTAAAGGATGGCGCAAAAGCACGTCGGCATAAGCCGGGCCAATCCCCCTCCCCGTGGCTCCCTTGCTCCCTTCTTGCCATTCTTTTAAAACGGCTTCAAAAGCACGATGGGTATCCAGCGAAAGAACGGCCATTTCGTCAATGCAAATCTTCGCTTTGATCTTCCCGCCGCTGGCTTGTCTGACCTGTCTAATTTCTTCTAAAAGGTCGGCTGGGTGCAAAACCATTCCTTTCCCTAAAATAACAACTGTATTTTCTACAAAAACTCCAGAAGGAAGTTGGTGGAGGGCAATTCGCTTACCGTCCTCAAATTCGACCGTGTGCCCGGCATTGGCGCCTCCATTATCGCGATAAACCACTACCTCTCCTTTTTTCGCCCAATCACTCACATACTTGTCAACAATTCTTCCTTTGCCTTCATCCCCGTAAGCCCCACCGAAAAAGGCAAAACTATTTTTTCTTGTTTTCATTAGTTTCCTCCGAAAATTCAAAATTAGTAACCTTTAAACCTTTTTCAACCAAAGTTTCTGCTAATCCCAAATAATTAAGCGGGGTTAAAGCCAGAATCCGCTTTTTAATCTTTGGGGAAACTTTTAATTCGGACGTAAAATTTTTAATTTCTCCTTGTCCCAATTTCTTCCCTCTGGCGAATTCTTTTAATTTTTCATAGGCGCGACTATCCCCCGTGCTTTTTAAAATCGTCTGGATTCCTTCGGTGACAATTTCCCAATGATCAAGTAATTCTTCTCTTAAAAAGCTTTCGTTGGGAATTACTTTTTCCAAACCAATAAGACTTGATTTATAAGCAACCAGGCTGTGGGCAAAAGCAACGCCGATATTCCGTTTTACCGTACTATCGGAAAGATCCCGCTGAAGCCTCGAGATGGCTAGTTTTTTAACCAGCAAACCAAAGATGGCGTTGGCAACTTCCAAATTGCCTTCACTGTTTTCAAAATCGATCGGATTAACTTTTTGGGGCATGGTTGAAGAGCCGACCTCACCTTTTTTGGGTTTTTGTAAAAAATAGTTATCGCTGATATAACGCCAGATATCCTGATCAAGTCCAATAATAATGGAATTAATTAAAGAAAGACTCTGAAAAAGCCGAAGGTAAGAGTCAGCCGGTAAAATTTGGGTAGTAAACTGATTGGGAACCAAGTTTAGCGACTTAATAAATTCGGCACTTAAAGCGATCCAGTCAGCTTCAGGAAAACCGACAAGATGAGCGTTGAAATTGCCAACCGCTCCATTTAGTTTGGCTTCAATCGGGAGCAGTGAGAGGTTTTTCATTTCTTTTTGAAGACGGATAGTAAAGACCAAGAATTCTTTTCCTACTGTTGTCGGAATGGCTGGCTGTCCATGAGTTCTGCCCAACATAGGCAATGATCGATAAGAATAAACCATCTCTGATAATTTATTAACGACTTCTTTTATCGCTGGCAATATTACCTGGTCTCTTGCTTCTTTAATCGAAAGTGAAAGAGCCAGGGAATTAGTATCTTCACTGGTCAGACCAAAATGAATATATTCCTCAATGTTTAAGTTAAAAGGGGCCAATGCCTCACGAAGGAAATACTCGACCGCTTTAACATCATGATTAATTGTCGCTTCAATTTCCTTAACCCTTAAGGCCTGCTTTCCCCCAAACTGATCCAAGATTGAAAGTAATTCTTTTTTTTGCCCGGTGGTAATCTTTTTGATGATTCCCTTTTCGGAGAGAAAAAGAAGATAAGTCAGTTCTACTTTTATCCGATATTTAATGAGAGCTTCTTCTGAAAAGTAAAGGGCTAAAGTCCCTACCTTGGGCCGGTAACGGCCATCAATCGGAGAAATTGCTTTTACCGCGCCTACAGCAACCTTGAATTTGTCCTTCATTTTTTGGTTGTAATCCCGAGGGCAGAAGAGTCCGTGGATTACAATCAATTGTAAACAGAAAAGTGAACTCTTGTAAAGAAGGAAATTAAAACTAATTTTTACTAACCCAAAGTTAAGGAATACTATATTATGTTCTTATGTGGTTTCTCTCAATTCTCCTCTCAATTTCATACTTTCTCTCCCGATTACCATTTTTAAGAGCCTACCCCGTCTATTATGATTCTTTTGAATATGCCAGAGTGGCCGAGACAATCAATTTTTCCAATTTTACCCAAACCATTACCTCTTCTCACCAACCGATCCATACTTTTTACTTCCTAACGATTCTAATTTTTAAGCAAATTTTCTTCTTTTTATCAGCAGAGAAGGTTTTGGTTTTGATTTCTCTGGTTTTCGGCTATTTGACAGTAGTTTTCTTTTTTCTCTTTGTTAAAGAATATCTCGATGACAAAAAAGCGTTTTTTGCCTCACTATTACTACTGTTATTCCCTTATTTTTTTATTGCTAACACCAATATCTTGTATGAATCGGAATTGCTTTTCTTCCAAATCATTAGCCTTTATTTTTTCTTCACCGGCTTGAAAAAGGAAAACATCCGGCGGGTTTTGTTGGCAGGGATATTCTGGAGTATTTCAATTTCTATTTTTACCGGCAGCTTGATAATTTTCCCGGTGTTCGCGGCACTCTATCTGAAGATAAAAAAGAAACTTTCTTTTTTATCTCTTGCTCTTATTCTAATCCCCGCTCTTCTAACTCCCCTCTTTTTAGATATCCTTATTTTTAAATCTCCAGCGATTATTGCCTCAAAATACCAACTTCATTTTAGTGATCTTGTTTCTACTGGCGGAGGCCTCTTCGTTTTTGGTTATCGAATATTAAGAAATATCGTCTTGGAGAGCTCGACGATTTTATCCCCCGCTGGAATAATCGTTTTGGCCATAATAATCGTTATTTACTCTCTCACTACTCACTATTCACTGCTCACTACTCTTCTTTGGTTTCTCCCCCCTCTTTTTCTTATGCAATTTTGGCATGCCGGACTTTTCGGCAGACTGGCAATTTTTTTAGTTTTCCCTGCCTCACTTCTACTTACAGAAAGTCTCACCAAAAATTGGCAAAAGATTTTTCTTCTCTTTACTTTTCTTGTCTTTCTGGTACCTCTCTTGATTGCTCAAACTAAAAATCCACCGATCTATCGATTTTATGATTTAATTAAGAATGTCCCCAATGTCGCCATCTTGACCTCCGATTCGAACCGTTTTCTTTATCAAAAATATGAACTACCAATTTTTGTTTTTAGTCCCGGGAATGATCTTCCGGAAGCAGAAAAATTTATCAACGAAAACCTGAAACAAGGAAAAACTGTTTTAATCGACTCTGCCGGCTTAAATTATCCTTATTTTCAATTCGACGGTGATTCCTATCACTTGTTTTCCCGCCATCCCCAATCCCCTCCTCATGTCAAACCTCTCTTAGAAAAATTTAATTTAGAGCCTTTTAAAACTGATTCTAAAAACAAGGAAATTTACTTCGAAAAAATTCAGAACAAGATTAACCATTGACAAGCTTTTTTAAAGAACTATCATTAAATTCTATATGAAGACTCCTGCCCAAGAAGTCACGGAAGACAGTCCCTCCGAAACTGATTCGGAGCCGCCGGGTAACTTACTAGTCAAAATTTCTCCTCATTTAAAAAGTCTTGCCAAAAAATTCCCGGAAATTAAAAGGCAATTTTATCCTTCGGCGGAAGAAAATAAATCTTCAAAAAGATGTTTTGTCGATCCTTTGATCGAAGAGGATTATCTAAAAACAAAAGGCCTTTATCATAAATACCCTAAACGGGTTTTAATTCTTTTGACTTTAGCCTGCGCCTCTTATTGCCGTTTTTGTACCCGCAAAAGAAGAATCAGTGAACTAAAAGAAGCCCAATTAAACAATAAAGATATAGACAACATTGTTAATTATTTAAAAAAATATCCCCAGATAAATGAAGTAATTTTTTCCGGCGGCGATCCTTTTATGTCCCCTAAAGAGTTAATCGAGGCAATTAAAAAAATATCCCGACTCGCCCAAATCAAAATTATTCGTATTCACACCCGCGTGCCGATTTCTGCTCCGGAACTAGTTAAAAAGAACTTAATCGACTCCTTGAGAAAAATAAAAGAAAAAACCCTATATATTTCCTTGCATTTTGAACATCCGGCAGAACTTACTCCGCCGACCATCAAAATTATCAAAGATTTAAAGGCATCGGGGGCAATCTTGCTCTCACAGTCTGTCTTTTTAACTAAAGTGAATGATAATTTTGAAACTTTGTCAGAACTTTATACTCGGCTTTCGGAATTAGGCGTGAGACCCTATTATATTTTCCATTGTGATCCGGTTATCGGCTCCGAACACTTTATTGTTCCCTTGAAAAAGGAAGTTGAGATTATGACCAAACTGCGTAAGGAATTATCGGGTATTGCCTGCCCTACTTTTGTTATCGACACTCCTAATGGTTCTGGGAAGATCCCTGTTCCTTTGGACTTCTGGAAATTTGAAAAAAGAAGTTTTACCGACTATAACAATAAAAAAATTGAGGTAATCGATTAATTTGGAAATATTGACTCAAAAGAGATTCTGTTGGGTCTCCTTCTTGGTTGAAGGAAGTTGTTTTTTAATTTTTTGGTAGGCGGTCCAGCGCCCCATTTTCGCAAAAACAATTAGCTCTTCTTCAACTGAAGTTACATAAACCTCTTTCCCGTCCAAAAGAAGCAACTTCCTCCCTGAAGAGTTAAACGGCTCGCTCCACTCCCCTTTTGTATCCTTGATTTGCCATTCACCCATAATCTCCACCGGGATTCCTTCAACTTCAAATTTTCCAAAATATGATTTAAATTTTGCCGACTCTTTAAAAGTTACTTCCTCAACCAAATATTTGGCCAATAAATCATTGCAAGCCAAGGCCGCCTCTTCATTGCCAACAATATCGATATCCGCCACGTTCATTTGCATTCCTTGAAGCACTAAACTAGCCGTCCCCCGAAAAGCATACTGGAAATCTCCAAGCCTCTTGGCCAAAAGTAAAATTACTTCCTCAAAATTTCCTGGTTTCACAAAATCTCCCATAGTTTATTTTAGCACTGACTTTAAAAACGCCACAAAAATAGGATGAGGAGTCAAGGGACGACTAATATACTCGGGATGAAATTGAGTGCCGACAAAGAAAGGATGGTCGGCAAGTTCAATCGCTTCTACCAATTTCCCGTCGGGCGAAGTGCCAGAAATGATAAAACCAGCTGCCTCGTACTTTTCTTTAAATTCATTATTAAATTCGTAACGATGGCGGTGTCTTTCAAGAATTAGCAAGTTGTTTTTGTTTTTCAGTGGTTCGACCAACTGATTGGGTTGGAACCAGGGCGCATTTGTCACATTTCCAAACTCCCTATAAGCTTTTTCTAACCTTGTTCCTTTTTTAATCACACATGGCCAAGCGCCTAAACGGATTGTTCCACCATATTGTCTTTTGGCAAGATATTCTTTTTGGTTAGGCATGATATGAATCACTGGATACGGCGTAGAAGAATCAACCTCGGTTGAATTCGCCCCTTTTAATCCCAAAACATTTCTGGCAAATTCGATTGTTGCCATCTGCATACCAAAACAAAGACCCAGATAAGGAATTTTATTTTCTCTGGCAAATTTTACCGCCGCAATTTTACCTTCTACTCCCCGACTGCCCCACCCTTGAGGAACAATAATACCCGAAAAACCCTTCAGGTATACCTTCTCTTTCTCTAAATCTTCACAATCAACCCAGGAAATATCGACATTCATACCCAACTTCCAAGAGGCATGCTTTAAAGCCTCAATTACGGAAATATATGAATCCGCCAGTTTGTAATCACCGGTGGCAAAATACTTACCGGCAATGGCAATGTTTGCGGTTTTCTTTTTCTTTCGGTCAATCCTTTCGATCAATTTTCTCCACTCTGCTAATCTTTGGTGTTTTTTCGGTTTTAAGCCAAGTAAATTTAAAGCAACTTTGTCCAAACCGCCGTTTGAATTAGTCATGAGAACCGGAACTTTATAAACACTATCCAAATCCGGAGAAGAAAAAATATGACCTGGCTCAACATTGCAAAAAAGGGCCAGTCTTTCCAACCTTCTTTTGTCAAAAGGCTTCTCTGAGCGAGCAACCATAATATCTGGTTGAATTCCCATGCCATTAAGAATATGGACGGAAGTTTGCGCCGGCTTGCTCTTTAACTCCCCTAAATTGGCTAAATAAGGCAAATAAGTCACATGTAAATGAATAACGTCTTTAGGATTTTTAAGTTTCATTATTCTCGTTGCTTCAAAGAAAATGCCATTTTGGTATTCACCCACTGTCCCGCCCAATTCAACGATAACAACTTCTGCTCTGTGTTTTTCGCCGGCAAGCTTTATTCTACGAGTAATCTCATCAGTAACATGAGGAATCGCTTCCACGTCTTCTCCACCATACTCAAACGCCCTTTCTTTCTGAATAACCTCCTGATAAATCTGACCGGTAGTAATATAGTTCGCGCGATTAAGATTCTCATGTAAAAACCTCTCGTAATGACCAAGGTCTTCGTCGGTCTCGATCCCGTCATGAGTAACGAAAACTTCACCATGCTCCTGGGGCCTGATTGTCCCGGCGTCAACATTAAGATACATGTCAATTTTAACAGTGGTGACCTTAAAGCTGCGGGATTTAAGGAGGAAGGCAAGCGAAGAAGTAACAATTCCCTTTCCTAATCCAGAAACCACTCCACCAGAAACAATAATAAACTTCATGCTGTACTATTGTATTACATACTCGGGCGATTTTAACATGAACAAAAGATTTTTCCTCGCCTCTTTAACAATTTTACTACTCTCTTTTTGCCTAAAGGTCATTCCTACCCTGAACAATAATTTTTATTTCACCATGGATCAAGGCCGAGACGCGGTTTATGCAAGAGAGATTATAAACCGGCAGCAAATTATTCTTGAGGGACCGGAGACTAGCGGTATCAAAGGATTTTTTACTGGGCCTTTCTGGTATTACTTTATCAGTATTGGTTACTTTATTTTCCATGGTCACCCTTTCGGGGCAGTTTTTATGCTCACTCTTCTTAATACCATAGTGACCGGAATTTTAATGTGGTGGTTAGCAAAAAGAGTCTCTCCTACAATCGCTTTATTAACAGGATTTTCTCTTCAGTTTTTCTGGCCTATGTATGATTCTTCCCGTTACGGTTTTAATCCTTTTCTTTTAGTTCCTCTGTCAATTCTTTTAATTCTTTTATTAACCGACTCGCTACAAGAAAAAAAATACTCTTTTCTTTTGGCCTCCGTTCCTGTCGGACTAGCATTCCACTCTGAAGTTGCTGGCGCAACTGTTTTCCTTTTTTCCTATTTCCTCACTGGAATATTCCTGGCAATTCGCCGGAAAATTTCTCTAAAGACCATTTTTCTATCGATCCTTCTTCTTTCTCTCTTTTTTCTCCCTCATTTAATTTCTGAAGTAAACACTGGCTTTTCGCAAACCAGAGCGCTGTTACAAGAAACAAAAACTTCCCAAAGTGTTTTTTCAGGAACAAATTTCCGTTTCATTACCCAAAAATTTTTAGAACTGCTCAAAGAGAGTATCATTCCTCAAAGTGTCTTACTTTCTCTCATCTTTCTCGTGGCAATAACACCATTTTTTGTTAGGTCGTGCCATAAACGTATCTTTACTTATCACTTCTCACTTATCACTTTTTGCCTTTGGCTTTTATCCTGGCTCTGGTTTAGCAGCAATAAGGGCTGGCAAACTTGGCACACTATCTATCTTCCCCCGCTTCTCTTTATTTCCATCCTTTTAACACTGTTTACTCTTCCGAGAAAAACCGGTGTGATCTTTTTTTCAATAATTTTTCTCTCGCAAGCAGCCACTTTTAAATCTCAATATTCAAAATATATATATCCCTCTGACGACCCCAGTCTTTTGAAAAACGAGCTTGCTGCCATTGATTGGGTTTACCAAAAAAGCGGAGGAAAAGGATTTTATGTCTATACTTATCTTCCTTCTGTTCTTGATTACCCTTATCAATATCTTTTTTGGTGGTATGGAAGAAAAAAATACAGTTACCTTCCCTGCGAATTTGCAAGTTACCCAGGGTCACCCAAACTTTTTATTCCCGGAAGTGAATATTATGAAAATCCAAAAAGGCAGTGTGCTAATTTAAGATTTTTAATTATTGAGCCAGACAAAAATTTGACTGTTCAGGGGGAGTGGCGAAAAAACATCACTGCAGACACGCGTTTGATCGAGGAAACCAAGGTTGGCAAGATTGCTTTAGAAATGCGACAGGTTGAAAACCTAGGAAAAAATAAATAATCTACACTACTTCCAATCGGAGGTTTTAAAAACGCCGCCGATCTTTCAAAGAATTTAGTGGCAGCGCAATTGTTTTTGCCAATCGTGTTCTATGGCCGGAAAAGGAAAAAGGATCACCCAATCAAAAATAGAGAACCTCCACCACACAACCTATTCCTAAGGAAATTGAGCTTATTCCAGAAATTTGAAGGTGGAAAGAACTTTATTTAGCGCTGTTTTTACTTCTTTTGACTTGGCGTTTCTTATACCAATCATTATAAGCTGCTGGTCATTTAATACGAAAATTTCCAGTTGTTCACCAAGAACTCCCAATTTTTCATTACTGCAAAAACTTTCAAACGATAGACTATCTAAATTATATTCATACCTTATTGAGTCTTTACCCTGAAATTTTCCTCTTGTTATTTTGGTTCGAGGATCTTTTCTAATACATTTTGGAGGTTTATATGGATAGTTCCCCTCAAATGTTCCTTCTAATATTTCGGCTGCCGGGTAGCCCTCATTGATAATGTCGATTATGAGATAATTAAAACCCGGAGCTCCACATATTCCCTCTCCTTTTTCTTTGAAACTTGGGCAATATTGCAGGCTGAATTCATCGTTTTCGGAGGAAAGTCTACCATATAGAAAAGAACTTTCTTCTGGATATCTAATTGAATAGTCATATTTCGTATTTGTGTATGTCTTCCAGTTTGCAGTTGGATCTCCCTCCTTCGCTGGAGCTTCGGAGGGCAAGGGGGTGGGGGTTGGCTTAGAGGCAGGTTGAACCTGTCTTTGTCCAAATCTATAGGCCCCAAAAACAGCACCGGCAAAAACCAAAACTCCCACTATTCCACTCAAAATTTTGAACTTGTGGATTTTTAGTTTCTCTAGGAAACTAACCTTAATTTCTTCTTCCCCTGGTTGATTTTCTATTTCTTCTGCCATTAAGTTTATTTCGACTTGCCGCATCCGGCTCAGCCGGATACCGCACAGCTTGCTGGCCGGCCGGTAGTTTATTATGAGATTTTGCTTGAGAAAAAGCAAGTTTTGAAGTAAAATTAAGCTATGGCTTTACCTAAATTCCTACAACCCTGTTTTCCTTCTTATAATGTAAAAAATCTGGATAGAAACCTGGATAGAAAACTAATCATCACTGAAATTCTAAATTATGGAACTGAAAGAGATTTAGGGTGGCTAACTAAAACCTATTCTAAAAAAGACTTAGAGCAAGTTCTTTCAAAACCAGAAAAAGGGGTTTGGCTAAAAGATGTTCTTGCCTATTGGCAAAAAATCCTTGGTTTGAAGATTAACAGAAATGATTTTCAAAAAGCTATTTTAGATATTCATCCTCATTTTTGAAATGACTAAAATCTTTTACGAAATCCTAAACAAAGATCAAAAACGAATTTTTCCTCAACTCAAATTCTTAACAAACCAAGGGTTTTATTTAGCCGGAGGAACTGCCTTATCTTTACATTTAAAACACAGAACTTCCTTGGACTTCGATTTCTACACTCGTAACCACTTCGGGGTGGAGAAATTACTCACCGAGCTTAAAAAAGTCTTTCCAGAAAAAATTGAGGAAATTAGCAAGGCTGAAGATACTTTGTTTGTGAGAATTGATAAAATTTCTAACTCTTTTTTTTGGTATAAATACCCCTTGATATTTCCCTTAATAGAAACTAATGGTCCCTCACTGGCTTCACTTCCAGATATTGCCGCAATGAAGCTAATTGCCCTTACTGGAAGAGCGAGAAAAAGGGATTATATCGATATTTTTTATCTGATAAAAAGGTTATCTCTAGCGGAAATGTTTAAAACTGCCAAAAAAAAATATCCGCCATTTAATCCTTATATTATAAAACGGGCCCTAACTTTTTTTGATGATATTATGGAAGAAAATGGGAGAATCGAAATTCTTGATAAAAACTTTTCTTGGGAAAAGGCAAAAGAAAAAATTTTTGAGGAAGTTAAAAAATATCAATTAGGGATGATTAAGAAGTAGATTTACTCTCCTTGGCCTGAGCCTGCCTGCGGTAGTTTCGCACCTTCAAGGTCGGATAGCCCTGCCTACCGGCAGGCTGGTTTGTTGCTTTCTCTGTCTGAGCCGGATTCGGCGAGTCGAAATAACATTTGACAAGATTAATTATTTTATGTAAAACTTAATCTGTGAGAAAAATAATTCTTTTGTCTGTTTTTGCTTTTGCTTTATCTGTTTCCCGGCCTCAACCAGTCCTCGGCAATGATTCTACCAATTCTGCCAAAACAAATATAAACTCCAGAATTCAAAACAGAATTGAAGAAACAAAAGAAGCAAGAGAACAAAAAAGAATCGAGCTGCAGAACAAAATTCAGGAGAGAAAAGAGGAACTACGTACCATACGGGAACAAAAACGAGAAGAATTCCAGCAAAAATTACAAGAAATTAAAGATGCCCGCAAGCAAAAAATTGTTGAAAATCTTGACCGTTCTTATACCAACATCAATAATCGCTGGACTACCCATTTCATAAATGTTTTGGCAAGATTAACAAAAATATTGGACAAAGCTAAAATTCGGGCGGAAAATCAAAAAAATTCCGAAGCGTTAAATTCGATAAACGATATCTATAGCCAAATTGATAAAGTTAAAACTAGCGTCGAAGAACAAGCCGCCAAAACATATACGATTGAAATAACCAGCGAAGATAAACTCGGGGAAGCTGCCAAGGCCGTTCACTCCCAGCTGAGAAATGATCTGCAAGCCTTACGGGAACAAATTAAAGACATTCGAGAATCAATTAGGAAAATTGTTCAGACCTTAAAACAAACCAGCGTTACTAATCAGCCAACACCATAATCTTATGACGGAAATAACAAATCAGCCAACACCGAATATTCCAGGACAAACAACTACTGCGGCCCAAACTACCGAACAACCGCCACAGAAAAGAAAATACCCACTGATATGGGTATTACTACTCATTCTTGCACTGGCCGTTGCCGGCGGCACTTATTACTATTTTAACTTTACACGAACGACCATCCCTTCCACAAAGACCTCTCTTGCGCCCATGGAAATTTCCGAACCTACTCCCCTACCAACCTTAGCAGAGGTATCTGAATCATCAGAAGTCAGCACGCTTGAAAAAGAAATCGACGAGACAGATTTAGGATCATTCGAAAAAGACCTTAATCAACTTGACCTCGACGCCGGACAACTTTAACATCTTCACACCTCCGGAAATCTCACAATCTAAAGCAAAAATCGCGGCGACACACAGCCACGGCCAGGGAGGCTTTATTGAAGACTTGCCCTCCACCGACGAAGTTATTTAACCAGCGTGACACCCACAAACCAAACGGCAATCGCCAAGTAAAAAAGCCAGGTTATTCCTAACCCTATTTCGGTGATTCTCCGTGGTTTGGTAAACACCGGGTACGTTTTGGGCAGTAGGTAATAATTAAGTCGCCAAAGTAAAGGAATAAAAAGAACAAAAGCAAAGATCGAGATCACCCCGGCAATGGTAATCAAACTTCCTGGTTGCGCCAACAACATAGTCAACGAGCTAACCACAATCAACCAGCCTAACCAAAGATAAT
>Ga0210017_1002678_pt1 | contig 15161 bp, 15 predicted proteins | sample CryGeyCG2014_020_FD_183966 | JGI IMG/M metagenome (GOLD analysis project Ga0210017, IMG submission 183966) | Groundwater microbial communities from aquifer - Crystal Geyser CG08_land_8/20/14_0.20 (SPAdes) (version 2) | ecosystem: Environmental > Aquatic > Deep subsurface > Groundwater | place... | reverse complement strand
GTCAGGTCAGCTGGAAAGTTTGTGAAGGAAAACAGGAGTTTCTTCACTGGCGCGGCTCTGCTTGCCGGCTCGTGCATCGCAGACGCTTACATAAGCTCTAAATTCATTAATGCCTACGGACTGGAGGCAGAGCTGAATTTTACGGTGCGGTATTTTGTCGGGAAGTTAGGCACTGCGGGAGTATACCTTCACAAGGCACTGCTTGCAGCCCCACTTTTTTATATGACATGGAAAGGGAAAGCGAACTGGCCCATCTATGCCGGTGCAACCGCCTGCATGTTCGGCGCTTTATATGGTATTTATGGGCATAATTTCAATTCCACTTGAAGTGTAAATAATGTTTAAATACCCTACGGGATTTTCACTTTAAAACATAGGAGGTAATTACAATGAAAGATGAAGATTCATGCTGCAGAGGCAAGGGAATGCACATATTCCTCGCCATAGCCGCTATTTTGATAGCAGTGCTTCTCTTCAGGATTGCAGGACAGAAACCGAGCATAACTGTTGAGAACAACCCTGGAGAGATGAACGCAATCTCAGTTTCAGGAGAGTCCGAAATAGAGGTAATGCCTGATAAGGCAGAAGTTTACGTGAGCATTGTCACAAACAGCACATCTGCAAAAGAGGCAAAGGATGCGGCAGCAGCGATATTTGCAGATGTGAAGGCAGAACTCATAAAAGCAGGCGTTGACATTAAGAGCATAGAAAGCAACTCATACTCAATAACCCCAATGTATGAGTGGAACAAAGATTTCCAGCGCTCTGATTTCACAGGCTACCAGGTTACACACACACTGAAAGTCACTACAACTAAGATAGATAAGACCGGAGACATAATTGACGCTGCAGTTAATGCAGGAGCAAACCAGGTTGATAGAGTGGTATTTGACTTATCAAAAGAGCTTGAAAAAGAAACTTACCACGATGCACTTACCCAATCAGCATCACTTGCAAAGACAAAGGCAAGCTCGATTGCAGACGCGCTCGGCGTAAAGCTTGGGAATGTAAAAACAGTATCTGAGTCAAGCGGGTACTACAAGCCTTATGTGAACTATTACAGAAACGACTTTTCAGGTGCAGCAGAAGCAATGAAATCCTCAGAAATCATGCCTCAGAAGCTCACTGTAACAGGAAGGATAAGCGTGTCTTACTACATAGAGTAAGAAAAATTTATTTCCCAAGAAAAAACTTTGTTTTTTCTGGGCCCTAAAAATCTTTGATTTTTCAGGGTTTCTGGGCCCTGAAAATCTCTGATTTTCGAGGGTTTTATTATTTTATTTCTATTTAACTTTTTTAGGAGGTTTTATAATTCAACAGCAGAATCTCTCTTTGGCTGCATAATGCGCGATGAACATGAATTCAAACCGCTGAGCGAAAGCGATGAAGAGCGTAGAACCTTGTGAGCGCATGCAAAAGCCACAATGTGACCTCCTCCCCACCCTAAAAGGTTGAGCGCTTCCGCGCTCAACTCCTCGCTACGCTCGGAGCGGGGCTTCCCGCGAAATCTAATAATCTTCAGGGATGAATATCTTCTTGATTCCTGCTTTGGGGCGTGCTGAGCTTGCTAATAAACCACGTTTATGAAGCATTATACTTTTCATAGAAAGCCTCTGACGAGGTTGAAATTTTAATGCAAAACTTGTCTATTCATCTTCTATATGAATCGGTTTATCTTTCCACCAAGAATACCACTCATTTAAAAATGGATGAATAGGAGTTAAACGGCGATGTCTTGCTTTCGCATTATGATACTGTTCAAGATGACTATTGTAGTCTTCAACCGCATATTTATTCCGGAAGTGTTTTTTATCCTTCAGAAGTTCAATGCTATCCTTCGCAAATTCAACATCCCTATTTATAAAATCTTCTAAAAGATAAGTTTGCAGTTCTCTGTAAGCATTTCCATTGAAAGTAATATCCTTTCCATCTGGATTTTTCCATGCTGATGAACTGCTGCCTAGAGAATATAAGTAATCCTGGATAAACTTGCCAATAGGAATAGGTTCTTTACCACTAACTTCAGAATAAATTTTTGCAAATACTTCTTGGGGCATATAATAAATTTTGGTTATACCTTCACGCTTACGCTTATTAACCTCTTTTTTATATTTTCCTAGATTATCAAGAAGTGAGACCAACGAATCCGGAGCAGATTTACTGTAAGAATCTTTATACGCAAGGTGAATTGCCTTTTTTGCTTTTTCTGAAGGGTTTTCAGATAACCATGCTTTCAAGAAATCATCAATCTCTTCAAAAGATTCAAAGCCCTTTTCAAGAACTTTTCCGATCTTTTCTTTAGCAAGTGCTTCTGCTTCGCTACCCTTAAGCCAATCTCGATATTTGTCTTGGATGTCATAAAAAGAGTCTTTAGATAACTGGCTTTGATACCATCTTGTTATCATTTTATACCTGCTGACATCATCATTTCCATTATTAACTAGAAGAGCATAGGCATTGTTGCTTGCGTAGTGCCAGGGGCTCTCATTATGTATGTCGTTAGAAAAAGGTGCCTGATAGAAACGTTTTCTAAACTCCAAAAATTTATAAGCATCTTTATCCCCAACCCAACCCAAAACGGAATCGATATTCTCCTTTGGTGTAAAGCCCATTTCCTTCATCTTATCTTTAATCCTTCCCGAAAACTGTTCAAAGCTTTCACCCTCTTTTCTATTAAGAAGCACGGCATTTTTAGGAATACGAAAATAACCTGCGAAATAAGTATCCTCAGTTCTTATTGAAAGAATATTGCTAGGATTCTCATTCATTGCATCCTCAAACGGCACAAGAAGTGCATAATTCTCATTTGTCCAATCTCCACCTGTATGTGATGACACATTATAGTTGAGCGAGAAATGAATTGTTGGTCTTACTGGTGAAGCAAATAATCTATTACCTTTCCTATCAAAACAGGTTTCATATTGCTTAGTGTCAAAAAGACGAACCAATACAAGTTGCTTTGCCATATCACCTGGATTTTCAACTTTTGATTCGAGGTCTTCGTTCTTACTCTTTTCCGCAAGAACAACAGCAAGAGTAAGAAGTCCAAAATTCAAAAAAATTAAGAATAACCCAGAATAAGAAGCCGGCTTTTTGCCAATTATATTAGCATAAACTACAAAGCCAGAAATGTTAAAGAGGTGGTTTAAAGAGGGTATTAATTCTGCTACAGACAAAAAAAATAAAATGATTATTATAAAATAGAATGCCCTGCGATTCTTCATAATCATTACACCTAAGCATACTTTATATATTCTGTTTTAAATATTTTTTGATTTGAAGGGATGCGTTCATAATTGATTACAAATTGTAAGAAAGATAAAAATTCCAATTTAAAAAATAATTTGAAAAATATTTACTCTTCCCAGATTATTCCGTTGAACTTGTATTTTGTGGCAATAAGAATTACATCTACAAGCCACCAGATTCCAAGCCCTCCAAAAGTTATCAATTTCAGAATCCCAAGCCCAACGTCCCCCATCATGAACCTGTCAACGCCTAATCCGCCAAAAAATATTGACATCACAAGGGTTAAGACCCAGTTAAGTTTCTTTCCTCTTGCCTTTGTTTCTCTTTTTTTTGCTTTTGCCATTTTTATCTGTCCTCCGATTTATTCTTTCAAATAAAATTTAATCAACGTAATAAATAAAAAATTAATATTGGCTTTAATATTCTTCGCATTTCAGCTGGTAGAATGCCTTGTCATGCCCGCATGAAGGGCAGGACTCTGGAGGAGTTGTTCCGAAGTGCACGTAGCCGCACTCCCTGCAAACCCAATAAACCGGCTTTGCTTTCTTGAAAACACTCCCATTTCTCACATTTTCAAGAAGTTTTTTGTATCTCTCTGCATGATGGGTTTCTGCGACTGCAATCGCCCTTATCCTTGCTACAATCTCAGGATGCCCCTCTTCTTCTGCAACTTTTGCGAATTCCGGGTAGAGCTTAGTGTACTCCTCAGTTTCCCCGGCAACAGCTGCCCTAAGATTCTCAAGGGTGGTTCCCCGAATTACAGGAACATCTGTCTCTATGTAAAGCACATCCATATTTTCCTTGGATTTCGCTTTCAGGGAAAGAAGCATTTTCAGGAACCAGCTGGCGTGCTCGCGCTCGTTGTCTGCTGTCATTGTGAAAATCTCAGAAATCTGCTCAAACCCCTCTTTTTTCGCTGTGCTCGCGAAGAAAGTATACCTGTTCCTTGCCTGGCTCTCTCCTACAAACGCCTTTGCCAAATTTTCAACTGTCTTATTCATAAAATCACCCCAATTAGAAAAAGAATTGAAAGCGCTCTTAAATATTTTTGCTATGCAAATAAAAAGCACACTCTTATTTTATCAAAACAAGATTCTGCGGCTTTCCATCTGCAAAGGAGATTATGTTCTCTGCAGTTGTCTCAATTATGCGCCTCAACGCCTCTTTTGTGTAGAATGCAATGTGGGATGTGAATATCATATTCTCCTTTTGCAGGATGACTTTAATGGCTTTTAGCTGGCTATTCTCAGCATCTGATTTTGGCTTTATCCTGAGCAGCTCCTCGCCCTCAATGACATCCAGCGCTGCGCCTGAGAGCACCCCTGAGTCAAGCGCCTGGCAAAGCGCCTCTGTCTCAATAATGCCGCCCCTTGCAGTGTTTATCAGCACAGCGCCCCTCTTTATCTTAGAAATGTTGCCTTTATTTAGAAGATGATGCGTATTATTGCTGTATGGAAGATGGATTGTTATTATGTCAGATTTGCTGAGGAGCTCGTTGAGGGGAAGGTATTCAAAGCCAAGCGACTTTGCCGCCTCATTGTTTTTAAGAATGTCAAATGCAACCGCATTCATCCCGAAGCCCTTTGCAATCTTAATCACATTAAGCCCGATTCTTCCAGAGCCAATTACTCCAATTGTCTTGCCGAAAAGCTCAAAGCCCTGCAAGCCGCCTATTGAAAAATCCATTTTTGAAGATTTCAGATATGCCTTGTGCAGCTTCCTTGAAAGCATGAGAAGAAGCGCAAAGGTGTATTCCGCCACTGTATAATTACCATATGCCGGCACATTGCAGACAGCAATGCCCTTTGCTTTACAGGAATCAAGGTCAATGTGGTCAAAGCCGGTTGTCCTTGTTGATACGAGCTTCAGGTTCGGCAGGGCTGAAAGCAGGGCAGGGCTGGCTTTAGTGTGGTTTGTTATTGAAATTATATCAGAAGATGCCGCAGCCGATACATTCTTCTCCGAGAGCGGCTCAGCAAAGAATGAAAGCTTATGGCCTGAAAGCCTCTGCTTCAGAATCTCCTGCTCATCAGCTCTTGCCTCGAAAAATGAAACCTTCATAAGTAAACCTCTTTATGAATTCCCAAACACTTGCAATATTAAATATTTTGATGGCTTGCTTAAAAGGATTTCGGTAATGAACAAAATCAGAACAAATCAGAATTAATTAAAAAAGATTGAAATTAAAAAGTTACATCTTAATGTCTTTCCACTTCTTGAGCGCCTTTGCAAGCTCTGGATGGTCTTTTGCATATTCCTTCAATGAGTAGCCGTACTGGGCCGCAAATATCGCCTGCCGCATGGCAGTTGCGCCGGCAGTTGTTCCATCAGGATGCCCGTGGACTCCGCCTCCTGCCTGTATCAGTATATCAGTGCCCATATTCTTTATAAGGGAAGGCATCAGGTTGGGATAGAGCCCTCCTGAGCAGACAGCGAGCACCGGCTTTATTTTTCCCCAGTCCTGGACAAGAACATCCTTTCTCGCATTCACTTTCTTCTGCTCAACCTCTTCCTCTATCTCAGCGACATCCACCTTGCTGCCTTCCATCTTTCCGACTGCAGTGCCTATGTGCAGGGAGTCAACCCCGACAAGGCGGTAGGATTTTGCAAGCACGAGCATTGTGATTCCGTGCTTGGGATTCCTTGTGATTGCAGCATGCATAGCCCTGTGGGCGTGTATTGCAACCCCGAGGTCAAGGTTCCTTATTGTCTGCAATGCTGAAAATCCGGCTGTCAGCACATCAATCATCACGAATTCGCCGCCGTGCCTCTTGACGAACCTTGCGCGCCTTATCATCTCCCTGGTCTCTGCAGTGATGTTTGCCAGATAGATTTTTCTCTCCCCTGTGGCGCGCTCTGCCATCTCCCTCCTCCGGAAGGTCTCGACAATCCTCTTCTCAAAGGGGTTGAATGACTGGTTGGTGAGGTTCTCGTCATCCTTGACCACATCGCAGCCGCCCACCCAGGCATTATAGGCGACCTGGGCGTGCATAAGCGGGTCAAGCCCAACTTTCGGCTTTATAATTGTACCAAGCAAAGGGCGGTTAACTATGTTCATTGATTTCCTTATCTCATGCAGCCCGTATTTCGGGCCCGGGAAGGAATTCCTCAGGTATTCAGGGAATTGTATGTCAATAAGGCGAAGATTGTTTAAGCACTTCATCCCGAAAATGTTTCCGGCAATGCTGCTGTATATCTGCGCCATGTTGCCCGGCTCGAAGAGCTCTCCAGGATAGGCAATCTTCGCGATTTTCTTCTTCTTGTCAATGAAGAATATGCGGGGTCCAAGCTTCTCGCCGATTTTCCTGTTCATTGTGCAGATGTCTGTCCATGTCCCTATTGACGATTCTGCAGCAATCTCCTCGCACGCTTTTTCAAATGTTATCCTGTTCGGCTCGATGTAGAACTCGCAGATAAGGTCTTCTTTTGTCGGCTCATAGCCAAGGTTCAGATAGCCCTGCATTAAAAACACCTCTTTTTTTCTATTATGCTCTCTCTAATAATAGGCAGAATTTAAACTTTTTGAATGTCAACAGCTCGCAGACACTATCATTGGGTTTAATAAAAAAAATAAATCATAAAATTATTTTGTTCTGATTAAATCTGCAAGGTAATCTCTTGCTGATTGAACAGCTTTCATTTGGTCTTCAGTAACTGCTACCTGTCTTGAATATCTTTCGTCAAGTAATGAAACTGAAACCATAACAGCAGGCATGGCAGATGGAGCGATTGTCGGAGGAATAATTTTCTTGTCGTCTTCTGAAAAAATTGTCCAGGCTCCACCGACTATGAATTTGCCTCTCGCCTGCAGATAACGAGAGCGGGAGTCCCCCCCTTCTGGTTTAATAAGATATGTCTTGGCATCCAAGCAAACATTGAATGAGAAATTTTGTCCTTGATGTTCGAAAGTTATCTCTGAACTTTTTCCGGAAGATTCCCTTGATACGATATATTCAGGTAAACTTTTCAGTTGTTCCTTTGAAATTGGCAAACCTGCAAGAACATTTTCAAGGTTTACATTAAACCACCAATCATCAACAACGCTTAATCTTTCTTCCAAACTTGAATGAATTAAAGCCATTGGTTTACCAAGTTTTTCTGCCAATTCATTTTCTGGTGCTGAACCAACATATGCAGCATACAAGTCTAATACATATTTATCTCCAACCTTTTTTCCATCTACAATTGTTTTGAAAAAATTTGTTCCCATGGCATCATAATCAAAACTTTTATAGAATTTTCCATTTGTTTGTAATTCTGATAGTGCTTCTTTAGTTAATTTTTTGGTAAAATCATTGGCATTTGCTTTTCCAAGCAAAAGAAGTGCTGCGCCCATTCCACCACCTTTGTTACCAACTGCATCTATAAGATTATTTTGGGTTGCTCTTGCTTTTTTAACAGAACCACCGCTATAAACAATTAATGCCCGAGCAAGTTCCGCAGGACTTTCAAGAATTATTCCTCTCCTGAAATCAACAGTTTCAACATTAGTAATTTTTGATTCTGCACTAAAATTTTCAGGTGTTGTTTTGCATTCTTTTTCCGGATTTTTGATTTTCATTTTATGGCCTCAATACTATGATTATTTACTCTTTTATAAATATTTCGATTTATTAACTACTCCGAAGTAAAGAATCTGTTATGGAAGAAACCCGGAAGGGTTCAATTGTTCTGAAACATTACGGGTTCAAAAAATGCAAAGCATTCAAAGAAATGCATAGCATTTCTTGAACAAGAAATTCCTTTGGAATTTCTTTGTTTCTTGAACAAAACGCAAAAACAAAGTTTTGCGCACAAAAAAATCGCCAAAGCGATTTTTTTTGTGAATTCTTTTAGAATTTTTTTGTTTCCTGAACAGAAAATTTTAAATTTAATAAAAAATGAATCTATACGAGAAGACTTTAATATTTGTATGAAATCTGTTAAAGTCTTCTGGACATAGGCAAGGCAAATAATAATGAACATTAATTCCCTTGCCTATAAATCTACTTCTTATTCCCGTTTGGACCTGAGTAGAAAATTTTGTTTATGTTAAAGTCCCCTGGCTTGAACTGCCCTGTCCTCACCTCAGGCGCTGCTCCTGCTCCTCTCTTCTCAGGAGAAGATGCGATTATGCCCCTGCTGTCTGGCTGAGGCTGCTGCTCGGGCTTGGGCTCTGGCTTCGGCTGTTCTGCCTGCTTTGATTCCTGGCTGCTCTCTGGTGCTGGCTGCTTGGCTGGCGCCTGCTGGAGCCCTGAAATTATTGCTGACATCTGGCCTATTTTCTTGTCAAACTTGTTTATTTCTCCAATCATTTCATTCATTTTTGACTGAACTTCTGTTATCATGCTCTTCTGCTGGTTTATCTGCAGTGAAAGCCTCTTGAAATCTTCGTTGTATTGTATGTCTGTCATTTTATTCTCCTGCGCCTTTGGGTTAGCGCTCGGTATGTTCACCTCGCTTTTTGATTGTGTTGCCTTTTCTGCCTGGGAAACAGCATCCTGAATGTTGTTTGCAAAGCCGTGCTTCATAAGTTCCCTTGCGAGAGCCTCAATCTTTTTCACTCTCTCAATATCTGCCATCAAACCACCTTTCAGCATAAAAACACAGGATTTCCTGCCTTTTATTGGCTAAAAATGCCTGCCTTTTTTAAGTTTTGCCTAAATATTTTGATTTCCAGTCACTGCGGCTTTTCAGAAGGGGCTTCGCCAGGTTTTTCAGGCGCCTTTTTATCAGCATTCTTTTTCTCAGCCTCAGATTCAGCCTTGGGCTCAGCAGGTTTTGTCTCTGCCGGCTTTGGCTGCTCTGGTTTTGAAGGCGTGGATGAGATTCCTTCATGAGAGGATTCGCCGGTTTCACCCATCAGGTCCTTCAGGGTCTTGCCCTCCTCTTCTGCAATGTTGTATTCCGGCTTCACGAATTTTTTATTTTCATCCTCTAAATCCGGGGCAGCGGACTTCCTCGACCTTATGTAGCCGTACATCATGCGCTGGCGCTCTATTATCTTCTTTGCTAGCGCTACAGAATCAGCAAGAGTGCCTGCAAGCCCGTTTTTCCTGAGGGTGCTTGCAAGGTTTTCTATCTCTTCCTCCTCGCTTATCTCCTTTTTCAGATTATCTGTATTTTCAGACATAAACCGCACCCTGTTATCTGAAAAAAGTATGCTTATTATTAAATTTTTGCAAAGAATTAGTTCTTTACCGGCTTCAGCTTCTCAACAACTGCCCTGTCAGATATTATGGCGGAATTGCCAGCAGGGTCCTCTATGATTATCTTAATCTTTTCCCTGCCGCAGATTACCCTGTCAATTTTTTTCATAATATTCTTGGCTTTATCCCTATTTTCTTCATCTTCTTCCTCATTCTCCCTGATGAACTGGACAATGTCCTTAAATTTCATGAGAAGCCCCTCTATGTTTGTGACAAAGCCCTCTGAGAAGTCGCCCGGCTCCATGTCTCCGATATACGGAATTTTCACTGTTGCACTTCCTGATTTTACAACTCTTACTTTCATGTCTTCCTCAGAAGAAACCTCAAAAGTATACCTGCAGGGCTCCTTTGCCTCCAGGCACTCAACATCAGACTTCCTGAAGTCGCAGTTTGAGCAGCTCATTGAGAATATGGAGACAGGGCCGAAGTAGGGAATCTCCATGTCCTCCTCTCTTAGAGTCAAATTATTTGTTCCGCATACAGGGCAGGGCTGCCCTGGAAGCTCAGCCGGCTTCTGAAGGATTTCCTTTTCATCTTCCCTCTTTTCATTCTCAGGGCGTTTCTCCTCGGAAACTTGGACGGATTTTTTCTTACCAGCCATAAGGCAAAATTAATGGAGCGGGTATAAAAACATTTTGGTTGATGCGGCTCTGCCTGAAAATGCGTTTCCAATGTTGTCTGAATAGAGCTCTGCTCCCAAAAACTTTTAAATTCCACTGCAAGAAGGCATGATGAGGTGGTTATATGCCTATTGTGCAAATTGAGAGCTGGCCAATTGAGAAGGAAAAGAAGCCGCTGCTGATAAAGAAGATAACTGATGTTTTCACAGAGATGGGGATACCTGCCCAGGCAGTCACTGTGCTCATACATGAAACCAGCCTTGACAACTGGGGAAGCGGGGGAGAGCAGCACTCTGTGAAATTCAAGGACTTAAAGAGATGAAAGATTTTTAAAGAATTCATTATATCAGAAGTGCAATCATGATGAAATTCAAGACAACTGCTGAAATAAAAGTTCCGAAGAGCACTATAGAGCAGGTGATAGGGCAGGATGAGGCAGTTGCAATAATGAAGAAGGCGGCCCAGCAGAGGAGGCATGTGCTTCTTATAGGCGAGCCGGGAACTGGAAAGTCAATGCTCGGAATGGCCCTCGCGGAGATGCTTCCAAAGGAAAAACTCGTTGACATACTCGCATTCTACAATCCCAATGACGAGAACCAGCCGCTGATAAGGACAGTTCCCGCAGGCAAAGGCAGGGAGATTGTGGCAAGGGCAAGGGCTGAGGCAATGCTCGGCTCCAAGAACCAGACAGCGATTTACTGGGTGCTCGCGATAATCTCCCTGGTGATACCCTGGTGGGCGAGGTCCTACTACAAGTCAGACATAATATTCGCAGCGCTCTTCATAGGAGGCATGCTGTTTCTCACAGGCGTGATGTTCGCGATGAATATCGGAAGGCCGAAGGTATCGCAGACAAGCCCGCCAAAGGTTATTGTCGACAACTACGGCAGGAAGCACTCCCAGTTCTATGATGCTACAGGGGCGCATGCAGGCGCGCTTCTCGGAGATGTTCTCCACGACCCCTTCCAGAGCGGGGGGCTTGGAACGCCAGCGCATGAGAGGGTGATCGCAGGAATGATTCACAAGGCGCACATGGGAGTTCTCTTTGTGGATGAGATTGCAACGCTCGAGCCGGCAACCCAGCAGGAGCTGCTTACAGCGCTTCAGGAGGGGAAATACGCAATAACAGGGCAGTCAGAGAGGAGCGCAGGCGCAATGGTCAGGACTGACATGGTGCCCTGCAACTTCATACTTGTCGCAGCAGGAAATGTCCAGACAGTCAAGAACATGCACCCCGCCCTGAGGTCCAGAATCAGGGGATACGGCTATGAGGTTTACATGCACGAGACAATGAAGGATACTGAAGAGAACCGCGACAAGATAGTGAGGTTCGTAGCCCAGGAAGTTGTGAAGGACAAGAAAATACCGCACTTCTCAAGCGGAGCTGTAGATGAGATAATAGACCAGGCGAGGAAGATGGCCAACAGGAAGGGCTGCCTGACGCTGAGGTTCAGGGAATTAGGCGGGCTGATAAGGGCTGCTGGCGATGTTGCGCTTGAGGAAGGCGCAAAGGTTGTTGAAAAGAAGCATGTGCTTTCAGCACGGAAGGTTGCAAGGACTCTTGAGCAGCAGATGGCGGACACCTACATAGAGAGGAAGCGGGAGTACGAGGTCATAAAAGTGTCGGGCGAGCAGGTTGGAAGGGTGAACGGGCTCGCAGTCATAGGAGGAGAGGATGCATTCTCAGGCATAATCCTTCCGATAGAGGCAGAGGTGACTGCTGGCGGAAAGCAGAAGGAGTTCATAGCCACTGGAAAGCTCGGCGAGATTGCAAAGGAAGCAGTTATAAACGTCTCTGCCATAGTCAAGAAGTATTTCGGCGAGGACATAAAGAAGTATGACACCTTTGTCCAGTTCCTGCAGACATACGAGGGAGTTGAGGGAGACAGCGCAAGCATTGCTGTTGCAACAGCAATAATAAGCGCGCTGAAGAATGTTCCTGTTAAGCAGGAATATGCAATGACCGGCTCGCTCTCGGTGAGGGGAGAGGTTCTCCCTGTCGGAGGCGTCTCTGCAAAGGTTGAGGCAGCAATAGACGCCGGGGTCAAGAAGGTGATTGTGCCGAAGTCAAACATGCAGGATATAGTGATAGACCCTGACAGGCTCTCAAAGATAAAGCTTATACCTGTCGAGAGCATCATTGACGTCCTCAGGGAAGTTATTGACTGGAGAAAGAAGCCGGACGTGCTCGGCAAGATAATCAGCACAAACGGGAATAATGAAAAATAAGCAAAACTTTACTATCAAAAAGGTTCTTTGAATTCCCAGGAATAGTCAATCCAGAGCGGCGGGATTTTCTCGCCGAAATAAATCTTTACATTTTCGGGAAGTTTTCCTGTCTTCTCCTTTTCTTTCATGTGGACAACAAGAACCCTTAATTCCTTCACTTTCAGGCCAAAAAGGTAGTCAGCTGCTTTTTCCAGCGTGCGCCCCGTATCGTCAATCTCATCAACCATAAGAATTTTTGTCCCTGCAATTTTTTTCTCAAGCTCGGAGTCCAGTTTCTGCGTTATTATCGGCTCCGGAAGAAGATGGTCATCCTTGTCATAGTTGGACAGCCCTATGATGTAGATAGGAATGTCAGGAATTCCAAAGCTGTTCTTCAGAAAGGATTTAGCAATCCTCACAGGTATCAGCCCGCCTGTGGCTATGCCAACAAGAACATCGGGGATGTATTTGTCCTTAAGAATTTCATAGCATGCTTTGCCAACAAGGTTGTGCACTGTCTTATAAGAAACCTGCAGATGCTTGGGATTTGTGTCCGCCATATAATAGGAAAAAAACGCTTGTTAATAAAATTATCGCTTTTACCCGATATAGTTCATGTCTGGGGGAAGCTTTTTGAACTTATGCATCAGCTCGGGCTTTCCAAACTGCTTTCCCAAATCTGCCTGCAGGTTGTTTTTTATCTGCCTCTCAATCTCCTTCATGTCCCTGTCAATCTTCCTTATGTCAACCCTGAGAGAGAGTTTCTGGTTGAGTATCCTTATCATCTCGCGGGCGCCCTTTATCCCGAGATACATCGGGTGGGCAAAAGTTTCTGCAAGCAGTGTTATTGCAGGAATTTTCCTCTTCTTCCCGATTCCCAGAAGAAGCCCTGCTGCGCCGATTATTGGGCCGACGAATCCGAAGAGCTTTGTCTCTATTGAGGTGCCCTTGGCATATTTGTCAACAATCTTCTTGTCTGTCCCTGTGCAGTAAACCTTCGGGTTCTCGGGAACCTGCGAGAGCCCTATGCCCCCAAGCGTTATTATCTCGCAGCCGCCCATTTTATTGAACATCTGGACAAGATTCTCGGCGAACTCATAGGATGCCCTTTCCTCAACTGGCTGGAAGTCGCCTGCAAGGAACAAGACGTCATGCTCGCCTTTCATTCTCTTAAGGTAAACCTTCACAGATGGAAGCTCCACAAGGTTTTTCTCAGTCACAAAAACAGAATTGGGAAATGAGTCAGAGTAAATCTGGTAAATGAGCTCTGGCTTCAGCTGGTCAACCATGAAGTCAACTGCAATCTTCCCAACATTCCCGATGCCAGGAAGCCCCTCTATCATTATCGGGCTCTTTACTGGCGGAAGCTTCTTTGGAATCTGGACAATCTCGAATGCCATGGAAAAAAAGAATTAGAGGCAGATTTAAAAATGTTTTGAATAAGAAGACAAAAGATGAAGAAAGGATAAAACTTAAGTGCTAAGTCTCACCGTGGAAGACCCGCCCCAACTCTTAGTGCAAAGCTTATTTCCTGTACGGTGCATATCCAAGCGAGCCCGCCCAACGTCTCGATACCAGCGCCCAGTCGGCACAAGCTCCGCATATGTTATTTTTAGATATTGCCCAAGACACCATAAGGCATTTTTATCATTCACGTCATTACTTACTTCATTGGTGGTTTCTAGGTGGATAAGAAACTTTGTAATAAAATCCTCAAGTGTTTTCCCTGTTTCTCCTCGATAAGCTTCCGTTTGTAATATTTGTAAGTATTCACGTGGAGAATAGCCTATTTCTAATTGTCTTCTGCCCCATAATGTCTTTCCTTGGCCTTGTTGAGGCATAATGGGTAAACTTTCAACTAATCCCACAGACCAGCCTGGAACGGCACAGATACTTCCATTAGTGATTACTTCTAATTTGGTCTGTCCCCGATGATTACTTGAATATTCTTGAGGGAAATATACAAGCTCGTCTGTATCTAGTGCCTGTCTTAAGGTATCCCATATCCAGATATGTTTTTCGGTATTGACACGAACAGGTATTAGAGGATCAGAAGGAGAACGTCTGGTTTGATAAATTTTTCCTTCTGCTGCGTGTTTAATAATAGCTGCTTTCATTAGGTCAATAAGTTGTGAAGTAGGCATTGCGATCGGCGTTAACTGAAGCTGAGTAAATCCTTGTCGCATTTTCCTATCAACCAATTCCTTATTGCGTGTAAATACTTCTTGCAGCTGTTCTTGAGTTGGTACAGGATAATCTTTTCCGTCAATTCCAATCACCCCTAAATTTTCCGATTGTGGAAGAAGGGTTAAAATTCCTGTTCGGTTCAATGCGGTAATGGTGCGAGTATACTCTTTCTCAAGAGGGAATAATCCTTCGGCAGTTCTGGCTGTTTTAAAAAATTCTAAGTCATTAATCTCTTCTTGCTTGTCCATTATAAAACAATAAAGTTTCTATTTATAAACGGTTCGGAATTTCGGACATGTAATATACTCCAAAAAAAATGTGGGCCCAGGGGGATAGCCGAACAACCCTTTTCTTTCAGAAAAGCGTTGATGGAAAAGAAAACGACTATAATGATTTAAAAAAAGGTGGGCTCAGGGGGATTCGAACCCCCGACCTAAAGATTAAGAGTCTTTCGCGCTACCAGGCTGCGCTATGAGCCCAAGGCACCTGCTGAAACCTGAAAAAAAGGGCTATTTAAAAAGCTTTTGATTATGGGTTATGTTGCGTAAGCGGGATATAGAATAAGTGGTGCGTTAAGGGTGATAAAGCAATTACTTCCAAGGGTTGTGTTGCGTAAGCGGGATATAGATGTGGTGGTGCGTTAAGGTTGGTTTAGTTTAAACTTTCTTCGATTATTTCTTTATATTCTTTGATACCATACAAAACATAA
>Ga0210017_1002675_pt1 | contig 15172 bp, 10 predicted proteins | sample CryGeyCG2014_020_FD_183966 | JGI IMG/M metagenome (GOLD analysis project Ga0210017, IMG submission 183966) | Groundwater microbial communities from aquifer - Crystal Geyser CG08_land_8/20/14_0.20 (SPAdes) (version 2) | ecosystem: Environmental > Aquatic > Deep subsurface > Groundwater | place... | reverse complement strand
CCTAATGACTAAATGACCTAATAGCGCGATAGCCTGGTAGCGTGATAGCCGATACCCATCTTCTAATGCCCAAACTCATCCTCCAATACATACCTCACCACATCCCCGGCATTGCCCAGACCGTTTAACTTATCAAGCGGTATGGAGAAGAAGACACAATTTGGATTATGTGCGGGATGCCTCACTGCCACACAGGGTCTCCCCTCCCACCGTCCTGTCTCCGGTAATCTGTATAGAGCTGCTGCTTCTTCGGTTGTCTCAAAGGCGTCAAACATTGATATGATGGGGACAGACATCATAAGACTGTCAGGATAGCCAGTTACCAAAGTATCTCTGGATATGACATAACCAGGGGGAAGTACGATGTCCATATAATCCTCGGTAAGCGTGGAAGTATCAACACCGAGATAGTTATAGACGAATGCCGACGGAATAGCTACATTGAAATAGAGGTTATTTAAGGCCGATGGACTCACAAGGAAAAGGGTTTTTTCATCATCGAGAAACCTCTCCACCGGCTTCTGGGCATCGGACAGATGGCATATATCATCTCCTGTATACCAGATAATTGTGTTAAATCCGAGTTCATTTATAGTAATATCCACATCAAAGGGAGAATAAGGAAGACCGTCTTCAACTCTCCATAGATTATAGGTTAAGCCCATAGATTCTATTATATCTCTGTAGAATGGTCTCGCCCCAGCACCGGGTTCATCGTCAACGAGAAGAATATCCGATACTATTCCCTCAACCCACCAGGTATATGATATGGAATCGGAAAGTGCATTTGATTCATCCACTGCCCAGGCATAAAAGGTTCTTTCACCCGGTGTAATATCCCTCAGGGTAACATAGGGGATATCTGCAGGGATAAAACTTCGTGATATATCAGTATCCAGCCTGTAATAAAAGCCTGCTACACTTTCGTTGCCATCTATATCCTCTGCCTCAAGATAGAATGTGGCAACCGGGAGTGTTGTGTCTTTTGGCAAACTCTTATCTTTGAAATAAACCGTGGGCGGGCTGTTTCTCACTGGTATGGTGAGTCCTGCTGGGGTCGGGTCTGTTGCACCTTCGTTGTCCTCTGCCCACACCGTTAGCGTGTGAAAATTCACCGTATCCTCTGCCCTGAGCACGAATGTGTCACAGGTAAGGGTGGTAAATACAGTATCTCCTTCATCCCAGTTATAGTAATAACCAACCACCCATCCATCAGGGTCATTCCCCCACCAGTGGATTACCTGTCTTGCTGGTACAGTATCCACTAGACCCTCAACAAAGATATGGGTTTCGGGTGGAATATTCAAAACAGGCTCGGTTGGAGGTTCTTTCTCACACCCGATAAGGGTTATGATGGATATGAATATGATACAAAATTTCTTCATTGATATTATTTTTTAGGACGCAGATGAACGCAGATATCATAAATCCGAAATCCTAATTTCTAAATTCTAAACAAATCCCAAATTCAAAATCCCAATATTTCAAACTGTTTGGAATTTGTAAAATTGGAGAATCAGAATTTGTTTAGAGTTTAGGATTTCGTGATTAGAATTTCTCATATTTATCGGCGTTCATCTGCGTCCTGATTACTTAACCACGAGAAACTTTCCTTTCTTCATTCTCCCTGTTTTATGGTCTTTGACGCAAAATATGTAAAGCCCCGTAGCTACAGCCTGCTCCCTATCAGTAATGAGATCCCATACCGCCTCACCCCCTGCCTCACCTGTCTTTGAACCCTCGTGCTCTATCGTCTTAACAAGGTCTCCCACAAGATTATATATGTATATTGTGGCATGTTCTGGCAGGTTATTAAATCGTATAACCCTTCCCCTTGGTGAACCTGTATCCCACATGGAACGTACCCTGTATGGATTTGGATAAACACCAATCTCCTCATCTGGCTCGGATGTAGGTGGTGTGCCCGGTATAATCTCTACCATATTTTGTCTCAATGATGATTCAAGTGGCGGAAGTCCTATGTCAGGATTTCCTACATCATAAGAAGTTACTGTATAATAATATTTAAACCCATTTTTTACTCCCGAATCCACAATCTTATACCATCCTTCATATTCACCATCTGTCTCTTTTTCGGGCATACCTGTGTTAAAACCCTGAGAGTGGTCCACATCAACAATAGTATCTTCCGGAGTTTTGTCAAACTGATACAGAAGCATCCACTCATCCGGCTCAATCAACCCTGTCTCACTTCTGTATATCCTGTATCCCTCAAAATCTCTCAAGTTTGGAGGCGACGGGTCTCTCACAAACTCTGGAGAGGCATCAAAGTAGAGAATAGCCTTCCTTGAATCAGGTATTACAACAAGTCTTGGAGATGGTGGGGGAGCAGGTAAAATATAATTTGCCTCGTACGCCTTCTTTGCCCAGCCGAAGTTCTGGTGCAACTCACCCTCTGTCATTCCTCCGCAGAGTGCAAATGTCACTGTAAGTGAATCCTGACTATTAAGATAGGGAATAGGGCCTGCAGAGAGAAGAGGTATGGGTTTTGGATAACCATTCTCCATTACATATATATCGTCCATATCAGGGTCCCTCTGACCATTTGACATAATACCGTACCTAACGGAATCTCCTACTGTTCCTTGCATATCCCTCCAGGACCACCAATTAAATGAGAGTGTAAGGCTGTCAAGGTCTATATGGGTTGTGTCCTTCTCAATACCCAGCAATCCTATTCCAAATATACCCTTTGCAAGATAATCATATCCATCATTTCTCTCATACACAAGATGAAGAGAATCGGCGTAGAAAAGGCGTTTATGCCCGAAGAACGGCGTGGTATTGAAGTCATCGCCCCAGAAATCTCTGTTTCCCGAAACGAGTTCTGCATATATTCCAATATAAACATTCTCAAGGTCAACACCTCCAATATTCTTTATGGTAAATCTCACAATCACCACATCGTCTATATACGAATATGACCATACATAGGAGACCTGACATATTTCAAGCCCGAGTGGCGTATGGTTTACTACAAAAGATGTATCATAATAGACAGCATAGAAATCTTGTTCTGATACGGCATCGAGCGAATAATATGGTGAGGTCATAAGGCTGGATTTCTCTATAACAACATCATCCGGGTGCCTTGTAGGGTAAAACTCAAATCCCTCATTTGAACCCGGTGTCACAGTGGTTGCATCATTCACACCCGTAGTGACACAAATGCCCTGTGGGGACACTGCACCCGCCCAGAGTCCAGCCCTGTAGAGATGCTCTGTTTTTGTCCCTGCAGGATACTCACAGGATGGCTGGGGTTTTCCTGTTGCAGGGTCCCACATTCTGAAACCCGTCCCCAACATCCCAAAATTTGTAACCGTGAGGTAGATGTTGCCTGTAGTAGTATACTTTGAGTAATCCGTTTTTGCAAGGACCACAAGGGGGACAAGAAATATGATAAGGAACTTCCTCATAAAAATCTCCTACGGGTTGCTTAGCCCACGAAGAACACGAAATACACGAGAATTATCTCCCACGAAGGACACGGAGAACACAAAAATTGAAAAGGATAAAGTGAACACAAAATTCATCGGTCGCGACTACCACCTAACTGGTCATTGGTCACTGGTCATTGGTCATTGGGCTGCAATTTTGCATTGCTAATTGATAATTTTGAATTGCTAATTGGTCTCCCCACGCTCTACTCCACCTCTCCCGGCGTCTCGGGTCTTTTGTATTTCTCTATTCTGTCTGTAAAACCAATATAGAGACTCCTGCCGTCACTTGAGACCCCTACACTTACGGGAGCTTCGGATAATTCTGTTTCCACAACGAAGTTGCCATCCATATCAAATTTTTGTATCCTTTGATTCCCAACCTCAGCCACATAGACGCACCCAGAATCATCAATAGCCACATCCACAGGATTTATAAAATATCCCGGTAATGTATCACCATCATGTGACTCTCCACCAAGATGGAGAAGATTGACCCTTGGTATGCTTGTGGATATTGCCTCAACCCAGTTATGTCCGGATGATACAATAAAAATTCTATTTTTCCAGATATACAGGTCCAACGGCCGAGCAACATTGAGAATACCAGCTCCATAGGACGCCACTGTATCTATAAGATTCCCTAAACTATCGTATGATAACACAAGGTCCCTTTCGCTATCTGACACGAAAATCTTCTCTCCGTCTGTAGTGATACCGGATGTCTCCACAAGAAAGGTATCCCTGAAGGCATAAATTGAATCTCCATTCCTGTTGAATAATTTTACCGTTTCACCATCTGCTATATAAATATTTCGCATTTTATCCTGATGCATTGCTAGGGGTGAAGATAACCCTTCAATAATTACCTCGTTGAGTTGGCCATTTTCAAATAATTTCTTTACATCGTTTTCTGTCAATGCATAAATAAATCCATCCTCTCCAACAATCACATCTGACATATTGGTTAACTCATATTCTCCATTCCCGGGCCATTTATCAACGAGCACATAGGATTCTTCTGGAGAAAGGCTATAGTCATACTCAGGTGGTATGGGATACTTCTTACCACAACCGAAGAGGAAAAGAAAAGTCAATATGGGTGCAATAACTCTCATAATGGATGGCTACATACAAAATGTAGGGCAAACCTTCAGGTTTGCTTTAATAACGTAGGGCAAACCTTTAGGTTTGCTTCATAGCAAGGCTAAAGCCTTGCCCTACAAATACCTCACACCTCGAACATAAAAGAACCGAGATAAGGATATTCCCTCTGATTTTCAACAATTCCTTTTCTTACAGGATTATTGAAAATATAATGTGCAATCTCGATTGTATCTTCGTCCTTTCTTAAAATATGCTCGTAATAATTGATCTGCCAGAGGCTTTCTCCATATTTTTGTTTGTACTCATATCCTGTCTTCTGTTTGAATAAAGCGATAAACTTTCTCATATCTGACTTATCATCCTGCCCCTCAATTAGAAGGTGTATATGATCTGGCATAATACAATATGCCCATACAGCGAACCTGGATTCATCTGCTAAAGTCCTCAGAGTAAATACAATCCAGTCGTTTATATTAGAATTGAGGAATACAACCTTTTTATCGTGAGTGCAAATTGTAATAAAGTATCTATAATTCCCCGTGTAATTAAAATTCTGAAGGCGGATTCGTTTTTTATATTTTGCTTTCATATCTCGTACCACTTATTAACGTAGGGCAAACCTTTAGGTTTGCAGAAGGTTATGTAGGGCAAACCTTTAGGTTTGCAGAAGGTAATGTAGGGCAAACCTTCAGGTTTGCTTTGTCTTTTGCAAGGCTAAAGCCTTGCCCTACGCCTTGCCCTACTCAAAATCCCAGACTCACTCCAAGTCTGTGGGTCTCTCCGATATACCCCATCTCACTAAACGCATAATCTACAAAGAGTCCTTCGCTATACCAGGGAAGAACAAAACTAGCCCCGAAAGATAGACCACTACTACCAGGGCTTTTTGCATTCAACTTGTATCCACTCCGCAGTTGTAGAAACGGGGACAAAGAGTATTCACATCCAATCTTAAATGTCTCAACATTATCAGAGGGCTTATCCATCTCCACTGCAACAAGGAGGTTCTTAAACAGTTTTCCAGAGGTACCAATTCTGTAAACAATTGGAAGAGGATATGCCTCGTAACTATGGCTCACTCCGTCCACTGTATATTCACCTTTTGGTCTTGCATCTGAACCCATATTCAGTAAGGACATACCAATTTTTATATCCCTGTAACCAACATTGTAAATAGTCCCAATATCCAGTGTAAAGGCGTAAGAACTAATTTCTGCCAGGGTTTCAATTATCCCTTTTGCACCAATACCTATAGCAAACCTATCTATTATTCTGAATGCATAGGTCAAAGAGAGGAGATTATCAGCAAATCTAAAATAGTTACCTGTCCCGAAGGGATGAAGTTCATCTGTTTCTTCAATATAACCGCTTGAAAGATTGGAAAGCTGCAGGGCAACTGCACTGTTGCCGAAATTCTTTATCAGACCTAAATAATCATACCCGATATTAGCCAACCAGACGATATGGGAGAATGTTAGACCGCTTGTGGAGGATAATGTGTTTGCTGGATTAAAATATACCCCTGACGCATCCCTTGATGTAGAAACAAGTGTTTGTCCCATTCCCTCTGATCTCGTATCAACACCAATCTTCAAAAATGCAAGCGATGTAGTTCCTACCTTCTGCCCTCCCAGTATCTCAAAAATATCCGCATAGAGAGAAGAGCACAAAAGAACGACGGCTACTACACTGTAAAATATAAGCTGCTTTTTATACCCCATCACATTTTTATTCATAAACCCGCACGATTTGAAATCGTGCCTACTATCTCTTTCATCTGCGTTTATCTGCGTCCATCTGCGTCCTAAAAAGTAAACCCAATCCCAATTTCGACGCTCCCGCCCTCCCTGTATCTTGCAGGATTGAGCATATCCTCTTCATCTGTATATGGAGGAAGAGGGTCACCCAATCTATAATCCCTGCCAGTCACAGGATTTATATAATAGACATTCCTGTAGTTGAATATGTTCCTGCCCTTGAGACTGATATTGAATTTTAATCCAAAAAGTCTTACTCCCTTCTTCAACTCTATATCTACTCTGCTCCAGTAAGGTCCGATACCGGAGTTAAGCTCTTCTCTGTTTCCAAGGGTATCCTGAGGGGTATATCTTCTGCCTGATTGGAGAGACAGGGAAAGGTTCGCATTTAGACTACCTGGTATAGTAAGCCCAAAAATGTTCAATTTTTCATTATCTCTCATTATATAACCAAGGGACCCGAAGACTTTGAGAGGTCTATCCCATATTAGATACCACTCCTTCAGGCTCTCCTCCTTTCCTCTCCAGTATATATCTTCTGCGGTAGAAGTTCTGCCCTTACTCTGCGAGAGAGTAAATTCAATATCACTATACCAGTTTCGGGAAAGTCTCTTCTCAAGAGTTATTTCAAGTCCCAGGGACCTCGAATAATCAGAATTAAAATACATCCAGAAATCAGGATTTGGTGGAATTCCCGGTACCTTCTGGGCAGTAGGGTAGTTAAAGATATCCTTGTAATATGCTGTAGTTACAAGCTTTGTATGCTCTCCAAAAAGATGCTCCAGACCAAGCTCATACGCAACAGTTATTGTTTGATTTAGGTTAGGATTTCCTACAAGTTCGTAGGTTGAGGTGGCCCTTCTTCCCAGTTTTGAACATACAAATTTTCTGTCAGGAAGCTGCGAAAAATGACCGTATGAGAAGAAAAACTTGTCTCTATCTGTAATGGGATATGATATACCGACCCTTGGAGAGAAATGTGCCTTAAAGTGATAGTCTGTAAAGGGTATTCTCGGGTTGTCATCGAGATATGCATTATATTCCTGTTCTACGATTGGAGGTATATCCTCTTTTTTAAGAGTATTTTTAACACCATCCTCAAGATACCTTCCGGGCACCCAGGAGTCAAGTCTTATCCCGAGATTCGCAATCATACCCGCAAAGGATATTTGATTCTGAAAGTAGATCCCACCATCTAATCCCCGTGCCTTGTATATATCATTGTTTAGACCCAGCCCACCCGGTGAAGCAAACCATGGGTAGTGAATATCTATCCACTGAATCTCTAAACCTTGTAAGAGTAGCCCCGTCTTAATGCTATATACAGGGCTTATTGCCCTTGTTATATCAAATTTACCTGTATATGTCTCAACATAATGATCATGCCAGTAGGGGGCATCACCAGTGTCCCAGAATCCGTCACCACGAGCAGTCAGGCTATCTCCCGAGGGATATATATCCAATAACTCATCATATTTCGACCAATGTTTCCCTCCAACATCTATGCGGAGATTTGTGAAGAATCTCGAAAATTTTATGTCATAAAAGGTCTGCAAATTTGGAACATTATGGTATGAAAGGGTAACCTGATTACCATCCCTTGTAAATGTCAGATAATTATCGAGTATATTCTTATATCTGTATGGGAATCCATATGCAAAAGGATACTCATTTCCTGAGAGGAAGTAACCCTGATTTATCTCTATAGACCTTGAAAGTGAAAGGGCAAGTTTCTGGTTATCGGTGGGAGACCAGGTGAATTTCAGAATGCCTGACAGCGTGTTCTCCTCTCTTGGAGAGAGTTTTGAGGTTTCAAACACACTTGAGTATAAACTATCGGTATGAGGCAGATATGTATCAGAGAATCTTGCATAGAGACTTGAAAAAAAGGAGACCTTTCCAGGTATGTGAATACCAATAGCTGGCAGGAGCCTTTTGGTTATATATTCGGGACCCTCCAGTTGTAGTATCGTTGTTCTATCAAAATACCAGAATGGTCCGCTTGATGAAAATCCTATCTTCCCATGGTAATGATCACTGCCCTCCTTCAATTTTACATCTACCACTCCTGACATCGCTTGACCATATTCTGCATTAAAACCACCTGTCAGTGCCTCTACCTCACTGACAGACGAAACAGGCAGATACATTCCAAAGGCAGTACCTGAGAGTGGGTCCCTCACGGGTATACCATCCACTATCATAAGAATTTCACTCGCCCGCCCCCCTCTTATATGTATATCGGTGCCCTCCCCAGATATTCCTGCACGGGTTGCAAGGGCGCTTCTTACATCATGAACGGGAAGTGCCTCAAGCGTCCGTGTATCCATAATCCTCTGAGAGGCGGTCACCTCCTTCTCTATCATTGGCCTCTCCCCTACCACCTCTACCCCCTTCATCTCTATAACTGTCTCCTCAAGATAGAAATCCATCCTCACTATCTTTTCTCCTGCTACCTCTAATCTGTAATTCTTTTTTTTATAACCGATCATAGAGGTGGTAAGTATGTATGTCCCTGACTGGATATGAGAAATTTTGAAAGCACCATTTGGATCTGTGCTTGCTCCCTTTGTTGTTCCTTCGAGAACAAGATTGACACCGGGCAAACCAACACCCGTCACCGCATCATACACATATCCCGCTATGGTACCCTCCTGAGGATGAGATAGAAGAACGCCCTGAGAGAGTAAAATAATAACAGAAGACAAGGCAATATATCTTATAGGCTTCATCTTTTTCGCAGTCTTTTAACAGCGAATTTATTTTTATATGATACCATAAAAATGCTAAACTGTCAAGTTTTTTTTGACAACTTAATTAAAGAATTAACCATTAAGAACACCAAGAAGAAATGGGGTGATGGGATACTGGGGTGGTGGATTTACAGATTGTAGATTACGGATTACCGATCACCGATTACTGATCACCGATAACCAATACTAAATGGACTTCGTGACTTATTGCCTCCGTGGTGTATTTTTGATTTTTACTACGATTTACTATTCACCATTCACTAACTCACTAATATTTTTTTCTTGACAATAGAGCGTAGGGCAAACCTTTAGGTTTGCTTTGTCTTTTGCAAGGCTAAAGCCTTGCCCTACGCCTTGCCCTACAGTTTCTCCTCAAAGGGTGAATACTATGTGCCAAGGTTGTTCACTCTGCGGTTATTTTTTCCTTGACAATCATATAAAAATAGGCTATAATTTATTTATGATTGGGATACTCATATCTATTCTAATCTTCTCGGCAGACTACGAGGGAGAACTCAAGAAGGTAGAGAAAGACTTGGAAAAAACACAAAAAGAACTGGAGACACTCAAAAAGAAAGAAGGGAGTATACTGGAGGAGCTTGAAAGAATAGACATAGAGGCGGAGAGGCAGAAGAAGAAACTTTCACAACTGGAGAAGAAGGAAAAAAAGATAAGAGAGAAGATAGAACTTTTGAGCAGGGGAAGTCTCGCTATACAGAAATCCATAGATGAAAAGGAGAACAGATTTAACAAAGGAATCCTTCTGTTCTACAGAGAACTTTCTATTCCGCCTTCTACTGATATTACACAGTGCAGGCTGAAAGAAGAGAACATCTTTTATCTAAAACATTTTTTGAAAGGCGAGAAGTCTGCCCTTGATAGCCTCTCGGGTAAGAAGGATTCGCTCCTATCAAGTAAAAACATAGCGCAGGATGAACTAAAGAAGCTACTTGCCTTGCAGAAGGAAGAAAAAGCAGTAAGAAATAAGATTCTTGCTCAAAAGAAAGCCAAGAGGAAATTATTAAACACCGTTAAAGATAAAAAGGGAGAAGTTGAGAAACTTATAGCGGAACTCAAACGCTCAAGAGAAGAACTCGATGAGTTCATGCGGAGAACCGCAAAGGATGAGAAAAAGGAGGGAAAGGTTGGAAAGTTTATCTGGCCTTCACGGGGCACTGTTGTATCAAATTTTGGAACTGTAATAGACCCGGTGTATGGAACAAAACTTTTAAATAATGGAATAGATATAAGAGCAAAGGAAGGGACGGGTGTGGTTGCATCTCATGATGGAAAGGTCGTATATGCAAGTAGATTTTACGGATATGGTAATATTGTCATAATTGACCATGAAAATGGATATCATACCCTTTACGCACATCTCTCAACCATTGAAGTAATGAATAGAGAAAAGATAAAACAAGGAGAGATTATAGGAAGGGTTGGGACATCAGGCACAGTATCGGAGTCAACTCTCCACTTCGAGATAAGGAGAGATGGGAGGGCTATTGACCCCTTGACCCTTCTGGAGTAATATATAATATGCATTAAAAAACCATAAGATTACAGATTTAAGATTTTAGATTGTAGTGTTATCGCGACTGGGAAGTCGCTCCTACAATTACCTAATTACTCAATAACTTAATGACCCAATTACTATCTTTATCTGTGCGTATCTGCGTCAATCTGCGTCCAATTTGTTGCATCTGTGGTTACTGTATATTTTGAGACTATGTCTTTTAATGATATCATAGGACAGGAGATTGCAAAGGAGATTATTCAGAAAGATATAATGAAAGAAAGACTGCCTTCTTCCTATCTTTTCATCGGACCAAGGGGAGTTGGCAAGAAACTAACAGCCGTCAATCTCGCAAAGGCAGTTAACTGCTACAAGAAGGGAGTGGACCCTTGCGACAATTGTACAAACTGTAGCCTTATAGACAAAGGTAATTTTCCGGACTGCATCATAGTCTCACCGGACGAAAAGGGGACTATAAAGATAGACAGAGTAAGAGAGATAAAGCAAGCAGTAACTCTTAAAACGATTGGGAGAAGGGTAATAATAATAGAAGACGCAGATACTATGACAGAAGAGGCACAAAATGCCTTTTTAAAAACTCTTGAAGAACCTCCTTTTGATACGACTATTATACTTATATCATCAAACCCTAATTATCTCTTTCAGACTATAATTTCTAGATGTAAGATTGTGAAATTCAGACGATTGAGTAAATTGGAGGTTGGAAGGTTACTCAAAACCCATAAAGTAGAAAATGCGGAATTAGTGGCAAACCTCTCGGGAGGTAGTATGGAAAGGGCATTATCCCTTTTAGAGTCTAACACAAGAAAACTTGCTATCAAATTTGCAAATCTGACAGTCAGGAAACGCCTCTTCACTGTTAACACTCTCAAGGATATATCAATAGAAGAGTTTCTGGATTCTCTCTACATACTCTATGGAGATATGCTTGCCCAACATTTTGGTCTACAGGTGAGAAATACCGATGTAAAGATAGTAGATAAGGGGTTATCCTCCACCCTTAAAGGAATGAACATAATCCGACAGGCTACACTCGCTCTGGATTACTATGTAAATTCAAACAATATCCTCTATTACCTCGCATACAACCTTCCAGAAATGGGTTAGTTTTGTAAAAACCTAACTACAAAAATCCTTTTTCCTTTTTCCTTGTTCTTCGTGCCTTCATGGTGAATAATCTGAAATCTATTTCATCTGCGGCAATCCCTGCCTACCGGCAGGCAGGTGCGGTTAATTATTGATCTTGCACGATTTGAAATCGTGCCTACAAGACTAATTTGCGGTTAAATTTTATTGACAAATCCACAAATTTATGTTATAATAAAGTATCTTAAAAACAAGAAAGTGTTAATCATGTCGGCCCTTAAAATAGGGTAATAATTTTATACCAGATTTTGGAGGTGAGATATATGTTATTAAAGGTTACTTATGGAGACAGAGAGACAAGGGTAGTAAAGGCACCCGATATTGGAATATCCAAGGGAGACTATATTATATATAAAACTGAAAGCGGTAAAGATATTGGATATGTAATTGAGATACTTCCTCAATCGCATATAGTATCGTACAGGTTTGCAAGCGTGGCAACGAAAGAGGATAAGGAAAAAATGGAAGCCTTGAAGAAGGAGGAGATCGAAAAAAGAAAAGAGTGCATTGCCCTTTTACCCAAGTATAACCTGCAAATGAAATTCGTTGGATGCCACATTCAATTTGATGACAAAAAAATAAAGTTTTATTTCCTTGCTGATATAAAACCTGATTATAGACTGCTTGTCAAATATCTTTCAAAAAAGTGGAATACGAAGGTAGTATTTCAACAGATAGGAGCAAGAGACTACGCAAAATGTTTCCCTGAATATGGTGTATGCGGAATGCGAACCTGTTGTTCGCAGTTTCTCAATAACTTTGAGTCTATTACCACGAATCTGTTGAGATTGCAAGACCTTGCCTGCGGAACGGACAAGGCAACGGGTGTCTGTGGAAAACTTATGTGTTGTCTCAAGTACGAGGAGAACTTCTACAAAGAGCAGACAAAAAAATTCCCTGCTGTTGGTTCGCTTGTTAACACAGAGAAGGGTGAGGGAATTATCATAGATAGAAATTTGATAACCGAAACTGTCACCGTGAAATATCCCGATGGAGGGAAATCACAGGTACATCTAAAGGAGATACAGCCTGTGTCCAAACCTCCGATGTTAATACTGGAAAAGATGTTGTTAGGTAGGAGATAACATACTATGAATAAAATACTCGTTACAACTGCGCTACCATATGCAAACGGTCCACTCCATCTCGGACATCTTGCAGGATGTTATCTACCTGCAGATGCGTATGTAAGATACCAGAGATTGAGAAGGAGGAATTGTATACACATAGGTGGAACAGATGAAAACGGCGTACCTATAACAATAAAGGCAGATTCTCTCGGTAAAACTCCTTCTGAGGTTGCAACATATTACTATCATGAGATAAGTAGGGAACTAACAAGTATAGGTATCACATATGACCATTTTGGAAGAACAAGTTCACCAGTTCACCATAAAGTTGCACAGGATTTCTTCCTGAAATTACATGAAAAGGGTTATATAGAGCCGAAGACTACAACGCATTTTTTCTGCTCAAGCTGTAAAAGATTTCTGCCGGATAGATATATTGAGGGTACCTGTCCTTACTGTCTGAATCCGCATGCGAGAGGGGACCAGTGTGATGAGTGTGGAAGATGGCTTGAACCACCCATGTTAAAAAAACCTGCTTGTAAATTATGCGGTGCAACCCCTTCACTCAAAGAGACACGACACTGGTTTTTTAAACTGGATTTGTTGCAGGACAACCTTATGAAGTGGCTCCAGGGAAAGACGAACTGGAAAGAGAATGTTCGAGAGTTTTCGCTTGGATGGATAAAAGAAGGTTTAAAACCGAGACCTATAACAAGGGATCTCTCCTGGGGTATTCCTGTTCCTTTAAAAGAAGCAAAAGGAAAAGTATTGTATGTCTGGTTTGATGCCCCTATAGGATATATCTCATCAACGATTGAATGGGCACAAAAACGCGGCAATCCTGATGAATGGAAGGACTGGTGGTTATCAGAGGATACCAGACTCATCCATTTCATAGGTAAGGACAATATAGTCTTTCATGCGATAATGTGGCCTGCCACACTGATGGCGTATGGAGATTTTGTCCTTCCGTCGGATATACCGGCAAACGAGTTTCTTACCATTGAGAGAAGGCAGATGTCAACCTCAAGGAACTATGCTATATGGCTTACTTCCTGGCTTGAAGAATTTGACCCCGACTCACTGAGATACGTACTTATGTCCAATGCGCCGGAGCATTCTGACTCCGATTTCACTTGGGATAATTATATGGCGAAAACCAACAATGAACTGGTAGGAACTTTTGGTAACCTTGTCAATCGCACACTCCAGTTTATCAATAACTATATGGGCGGAAGGATACCAGAAAAGGGCAACTTACAGGCAATAGACACAGAGATACTGCAAAAGATAGTGCAAAAAAAGAAAGAAATAGAAGATGCATACGAAGATTTCAGTCCAAAGCGCGCAACAGAGAAATTTATGGAGCTTGCAAGAGAGGGAAACAGATACTTTGATTACTTAAAGCCCTGGGAACTTAGAAAAACTGATAAAGAAAGACTTTCAACAGTCATATGGGTCACAACATCACTTATAGCGAATCTCGGAGTAGTGGTAGAACCTGTTATACCATTCACAGCCGAAAAAATAAAGAATTTCCTTAAAATAAAGTGCTGGGAGTGGAATAATGTTGGGGATGCTATTATACATCAGGGCACACAACTTGGAAAGACAGAGACATTATTCAAACCAGTTTCAAATGAAAAGATAGAAATTGAAAGGAGGAAGATGATGGGCGATATTATAAAGTTCAGTGAGTTTGAGGCTCTTGACCTGAAAATGGCGGAGATAAAGGATGCAGAAAAGATAGAAGGAACCGATAAACTTATAAAACTACTTGTAGATACAGGCGGGGATATGAGACACCTTGTTGCTGGTATAGGCAATGTCTATAAACCAGAAGAACTGATTGGAAAAAAGATAGTAGTGCTTCTAAATCTTGAACCCAAAAAGATAAGGGGAGTTGAGTCGAGGGGTATGTTGCTCGCCGCAGACCACGATGGCAAACCCGTTCTCATTACTGTGGACAGTGATGTCCCTCCAGGATGCGTGGTGAAGTAGGAAATCGGGCGATCAGGCTATCAGGCTATCGAGCCTATCAGGCAAATAAAAAAGATAGTAATTAATCGCAGATAAACGCACCTGTCTACCGACAGGTAGAGATGTTCACAGATAAAAATATAGTAATTAAGTTATTAAGTAATTAGGTTATTAGGTTATCTGGCAAGCAATCTTTTAATAACTTATTTACTCAATAACCCAATAACTCTTGTCGGGAGGTAACTCCCGACGGCACAAGTAATATCAGTGTTAATCAGCGTAAATCAGTGTCAAAAAATAAGGGAAAATGCTAATTTTGCATTGCTAATTGAGGTTTTTAATAACCTAATTACCTAATAACCGG
>Ga0210017_1002671_pt1 | contig 15186 bp, 14 predicted proteins | sample CryGeyCG2014_020_FD_183966 | JGI IMG/M metagenome (GOLD analysis project Ga0210017, IMG submission 183966) | Groundwater microbial communities from aquifer - Crystal Geyser CG08_land_8/20/14_0.20 (SPAdes) (version 2) | ecosystem: Environmental > Aquatic > Deep subsurface > Groundwater | place... | reverse complement strand
CTTTATCATCAAGTATTTTTTCAATATCTTTCTTAAGTTTTTTCATTTCTTCTAATTTATCAGTAACTGTTATCAAAACCCCCTTTTCCCATAAACCTGAGATAGCAGGTTCAACATCTTTAGCATATTTCTCAAATGAAAAAGTAGGCTTTGCCTGAACTGGTTGAGGTTCTTCTTTTGGCTGAATAGTGTTTAATTCCTTCTCAATAACCTTGCTTAGGTTTATTTTGGTATTGGCTGGAATAGGTTCTTTTGCAACAATATCTTCCAAAGCTGTTTTTTTGAATCCGCCAGATTTTTTTATCAATTCTTTAGCTTCTTCTTCGTTTACCCCTATTTCTTTCAAATTAAGCAGTATTTCATCCTCTGATACATTTAGGTCAATCAGTTTCTTTATTGAGCTTAGCATTAATTTTTCTCTATCCATTTCAATCAGTCAATAGTATGCTTTACATAATTTAATTCTAATAATATATATTTCTAATGTCCTCTCTTTTGCAATAATATAAATTGGAGCTTCTAATAAATGTTTGTTTTTGACAGAAATAGTGCTTAGATTCTTTTTCTTTATCCAATGAGAAAGTTGGTAATGGACTGGAGGGGATTCGAACCCCTGGCCTCTACAATGCCAATGTAGCGATCTACCAACTGATCTACCAGCCCTTTACCGTAAGCTAAGTATGGCTTACAATAATATCTTTGCAGAAAATAAAGGATGTTTAATTTTCATTAAACATTTATGAATACGATTGAGTCTCCCCTGATTAGCATCTCGCTATTCTTGCTTTTTACCTGCCCTTCTTCCAATTCCTCAGCTTCTCCTAAAACAATGTTAAGATGCACATCAAATCCTTTTAATATGCCTCTTACCTGTTTTCCTCCTTTTAACTGAAGAAGAACATTTTGCCCTATCCTCTTTGTTAATACATCGAATGGTTTCACTGTCATTTCCCTCACCTTTAAAAAATAAAAAATGGATTATTTTCTAAATATCACTCTTAGGATTCTCTTAATAAAGCTTTCTTTGGTCGTTTCCATGGTTACTTCTCCACCAAGCAGTTTTGCAGCAATATTTTCAATTGCTTTAGAAGCAGGACAGGTAGGGCATCTTATTACTACCGGATTTCCTTTCTTATCATAAAAAGATCTTCTTACCTCTACATCGTAAGGTATTTCCCCATAACAAGGTATTTCTAATGTTTTCATTATTTCATCCTTCTCTAATTCGCCTTTCTCATTTCTTAGCATATTTATTATAACAGCAACAACATGCCCCCCTAGCTTTTCAGTAATTATTTTGGTTTTAAGTGCATCTGCCAAGCTTGCAGGCGTAGCTTCTGTTATTAATAATACCTGATCAGAGCTTGTTAATGCTGATAATACAGATCTTTCAACACCTGCAGCAGCATCAATTAGGACAAAATCATAATTTTCTTTTATTGTTGAGATAATTGATTTTAAGCGTTCAGAATCAATCTTCCTATAGCTTTCTATGCTTAATCCTGAAGGCAGTATTTCTATTCCTTCAGGCCCTTCATATATCGCATCCTGTATCGATGTTTCACCCAATAAAACATCATGCAAAGTAATTGGGGAGGTTTGCATCCCCAATACTAATGAAAGATTTGCCATTGCAATATCCGCATCAACAAGCAGTACTTTCTTGCCATGCCTTGCCAAAATAATTCCTAAATTAGCAGTTAGTGTTGTTTTGCCTGTTCCGCCTTTTCCTGATGCAATTGTAAGCACTTTGCCCATTTTTAAAATCACTTCAATATTATTTCTAAAGATATTAATTACAATTTTTAAGTTCGTTAATATAATTACAAAACAAGATAATATAAATTTTAGTTTCTCTGATTAAATGCGGTCTACTCCCAATAATCCCATTTTTTTCATTATTTCATATCTTGATTTCTCTTTTGATTCTTTTATGCCGGATTCAAAATATTGGGTTGAATAAGTTTTAGGGATCATTTTTACTAAATCTTTCAGCTGGTATTCCTTAACCTTCATCAAATCCTTGAAGGTAATGGTTAATTCTACCTGCTGCTTGCTTAATGAGTTTATATCCAACACACCATACTTTGCTTTGAATGCATTTAATGTTCTTAATAATGCTTCTTTCCCCTCAATTGTCTGGTTTGAGGTATCATAGGTAAATAATGAGCCAACAATAATTCCATTCCTAAACAATAAAATCCCTTCCTCAACTCCGGCATAGCCATAAACAGTAACAACAATATATCCTGAGAATTCACTTTCTTTAAAACTTTTAAATAATTCTTCAGCGCTAACCTTATTTACATTAAGGCATTCCTCAATCTTTTCTCCTGCCGGAAATTCCATAGTATAATTAAATACCTAATCTATTTAAATTTGCTTTTTGTTATTATAAAGTATTGATTTGGAAGTGATTGTTTGGAACTCGATAATTTTATCTCAAAGCTTTGTAGGGGTGGGGATAGCTTTGAATTTCTGCCAAAATCCAAGGTATCCTTAAATCTTGCAGACCTTTCTAAAAAACTTTCAGAAAGTAATTTCACAATAAAGGCAGAAACCAAATTAGTAATATTAGTGAATTATTCCGGCATAAACATAAGTATCTTCCAAGATGGCAAAATTCTTGTTAAAGAAGTCAAGGATGAATCAAAAGCAAGGGAATTAGCATCGCTTATTCTTGCCAGAATTAATGCCTAAAGGCCTTTCAAAAAGTTTAAATAGTTAAAAAACCTATTTTCCTCAACAAACAGCATTTAAGGAGGTGTTGGTTTGGTTGATTTTGTAGCAGGCTTAAAAAGGCCGTTTCAGGATATTAAAACTTTAGTTATTGGGATTATTTTGGGAATGATTCCGTTTGTAAGTGCTCTTACTTTACCTGGTTTTGGTTTAAGGGCGGCAGAACGCACTTTGAAAGGAGATAATAAACTTCCAGACTGGTTTGAAAATATTGGGGATGTAATAATAAAGTCAGTTATGTCAATTGTGATTAGCCTAATTTATATGTTGCCAGCACTTATTGTGCTTGTTGCAGTAATAGTAATGTTTGCAGCCAATCTTTTAGGAACATTAACAGCAGCAATTAGCGGAGGAACATTTGATTACACAGCCTTAATGGCAGCATTAGGCCCAATGCTAATGTATTTTGCAGTAGTAATTGTCTTATTATTAATTGCAGTATTCCTTTTGCCATCAGCACTGATGCATTATTTAATCAGAAGTAAATTCTCAGCAGCATTTTCCTTTGGTTCAGTAATCAAAAAAGCATTAACTATGAAATACATTGTTGCATGCATTTTCTCAATCATTTTATACATTCTCTTGATGATTGTTGTTGGAATTTTATCATTAATTCCAGTAGCAGGAACTTTAATTGGTTCAGGATTTATGATGTATGTAATACCAGTGGCAGAATACACCTGGTTTGCAGAAGCCTGCAAATAAATTAATGCACAAATAGCAGCGTGTTATTAACACGCTGTTTCTTATTCTTTTTTAATTACATATTCAATGATTGAATTATGAAATCACTTTTTTTAGGCAAAATTTTTGGCATTGAATTGGAATTGCATTGGACATTCCTTTTGGTAATGATATTTGTGATAATTTCACAAGCTATTTTCTCCCCCCAAACATTTTTGCCCATAATATTTCTTTTCTTCATGCTTTTCCTTTCAGTCTTTTTGCATGAATTATGCCATTCCCTTGTTTCCTTAAGCAAGCACATAAAAGTAAAGAAAATCATGTTATTGCCAATTGGCGGCGTTGCTTTAAGTGAAAGAATGCCTGAGAATCCAAAGGATGAATTTCTTATTGCAATAGCAGGCCCATTATTTAATTTCTTGGTTGTTTTTGTGCTTTTGGCAGTTGTTTCTGTTTTTAACCTGCCATTCCCTTGGGAGTTTTTTAATAATCCGCAAAATATAGCCAAATTTGAAGAATATCTTTTAACCTATCCTTTGTTTGCTGTTCTTTGGGTTAATTTTATGCTGGGGGCTTTTAACTTATTTGTGCCTGCCTTGCCTCTTGATGGCGGCCGTGTTTTTAGATCACTTTTAGCTTTGAAGTTTGATTATGTTAAAGCAACACATTTGGCTACACGGGCAAGCACAATTTTTGCAATAATGCTTTTCTTCCTCGGATTTTTCAGCGGAAGCTTTATGTTAACAATAATTGCTGCGCTGATTTATTTGGGTTCAAACCAAGAGGACCAATTAGTTACCCTGAAACATGCCTTTAGCCATATAACTATTTCCCATTTAATAAAGAAAAGGCCTTTTGTGATTGATGAATCGAAAACCCTGAAAGAAGCAAAGGAATTGATGCTGAAAAAGAATGTTACTTCCTTGCTTGTAAAAAGAAATAAAGGCTATGGGATAATTTTATCAGAAGATATTGTAAAACAAAAGGCAAATATTGATTCCCAAATTTCCAAATATGCTGCCGAGCTGCCAATCCTTTCTGCAAATTCCGCCAGTTCAGATGTAATGGAAAAATTTTATACAACAGGCCACCCTTTTTTGCCAATTATTCATAATTCAAAGCTGATTGGAATCCTTGAAGCATCATCGCTTGAAAAATTGCAGAAATTGCACATATTACAGAAACTCAAGCCATAAAATTCTGTTTTTAACCTTTCCTTGTTAGATTTCTATTGCTGGGATGGCAGAATCCGGTTCAATGCGCCAGTTTCGAAAGCTGGTGTCCGTGAGGACATGTGGGTTCAAATCCCACTCCCAGCGCACCTTTTTTCTTTCTCTTTGCTAAAGAGAAAGAAAAAATGTAGCATATCAAAAAAGAAAGAGAAACTAAATTTTAATTGGAAACCAAGGTTTTCCCTTAGTTCCACGTTCCTCCCTAACCCCTTCCTTTTTTTTTAAAATCAGATTTCTATTCCTCCCTTAATTTCTCAGTATGAACCACAAACCTATTTAATCCCATTTCATTATTTCTCTATATTATGATTCCAATTGTGCAATTATTTTCAGATTTTTTAATTTCATTAATTTTAAACTGGGGTTATTTATCCATTATTGTTTTGATGGCGATGGAATCTTCAAATCTGCCCATCCCGAGTGAGATAGTAATGCCATTTGCAGGCTATTTAGTTTATCTTGGTAAATTGGATTTTATCACAGTTGTCTTGGCCGGAACCTTAGGAAATTTAATTGGCTCAATCCTTTCTTATTGGGGCGGGATGTATATCGGCAGAACTGCAATTTTAAAATATGGAAAATATGTCCTGATTTCTGAAAAGAAACTGAATTGGGCAGATTCATGGTTTGCAAAATACGGCCATAAGGCAGTTTTCATCTCAAGGATGCTACCGGTAATAAGAACATTTATTTCAACTCCAGCAGGCATTACTAAAATGGATTTCAAGAAATTTGTGCTTTATACAACCTTAGGCTCTTTGCCTTGGAATTTTGCTTTAGCCTATTTAGGCATTTATTTAGGCCCAAATTGGAATTCCATGATAAATTTCTTCCATATGTTTGACATAGTAATAATATTTGCAATAATTGTATTTGCGGTTTGGTATTGGAAGAAGATAAAATCTAATTAGAATCTAATTGTAGATTAAATTAGTATGTAGTTTCCGCCACAATATTTCACAATTAAGTCACAAGCTTCTTTCATTTTTTCTTCAAGCAGCTTGTCGCCTGTTTTTGAATTTCCTTGGACTTCAAGAACCGCATTTTTAGTATTCTTTGTTATTTTGGATTCATCATCCTGCCTTACATCCATTCTGCACAAAACATTTCCCAAAGAATCAATAATTGCATATTCCCCTTTTTTGGCAACTGCCTTTTCCTTTGCCCCCATTGGAATGAATTCCTTATCCTCTTTCAAAATGACAAATTCTAAATCGCCTTTTAATTTATCCAAATCATGCGCCCTGATTGTCAGGCCAGAATCCACACTCACAACATTATAAGCATCAACAAAGCTATTTATTGTCGGCAATTTCCCTGCTTTTTTTATCATTCCAAGCAGGCGCTCCGCTGGCGTTAATTCATTTTTGAATTCTGCTGTTCTCTGCACCTTGTAGGCTTCAACAATTTCATTATTTTCAAAGTTTTTTTCCTTTGCTTTCTTTTCAAATTCTTCTTTAAATTTTTCCAATTGATTATTTTTGCTTTTTATCTCTAAATTTGTAAGAATTGCATACCGGCTTTTTATCCCAATTTTCTTTGCCTCTTCGCTTATTGAAAAATTAATTTCTTTTTTGGTTTCTTCTGCTTTATATTCAACCTTTTGGAATAATATTTCTGTTTTCCCTATCAAGGTTCCTGCTTTTAAAAGGCTGAATTTGCATCCAGTTAAATCTCCTTCCTTAATGCCTAATTGTTTGTTTATCCTTTCAGAGGTTTCCGGCATAAATGATGCAAGAAGTATCGAAATAATCCTCAAAGAGTCAGCAAGCACATATAAAACATCTTCCAATTCCTTGCCTTTTAATTTCCATGGCTCTTTTTCATTCACATAAGCATTAGCAGCATTAACAATACTCATTATCTGCTGCAAAGCCAGATGCAATTCATATTTTTCCATGTGTTTATTTATTTTTTCAATCTCTATTTCATTCTTCTGTGCAAATCCTAAGTCAATATATTTCGCAGGGATTTTACCATTACAATATCTTTCAATCATTGTTAGTGTTCTTTGCAATAAATTACCCAAATCATTTGCCAATTCATTATTAATATGTTTACAAAGCAATTCCTCGGAAAAATGGCCATCTTCACCAAAAGGTATTTCCCTAGTTAAGTAATATCTCAAATTGTCTGCCCCGTATCTATCAGCTAATTTTATTGGATCAATTACATTGCCTAATGATTTGCTCATTTTCTCTCCACCGGCAGTTTTTATAAATCCGTGGACAAAAACAGTTTTTGGTAATTCAATATCTGCTGCAGTTAAAATGCTCCACCAAATTACAGTATGGTGCCACAGAATATCCTTCCCAATTAAATGGACATCAGCAGGCCAGAATTTCTTGAATTTTGCAGACGGATAATCTATTCCAGAAATATAATTCAGCAAAGCATCAAACCAGACATAGATAGAATGTTTTGGATTAATTGGCAAGGGAATGCCCCATTCTAAATTTGCCCTTGATGCTGATAAATCCTGCAATCCCTGTTCCATCCTGTTAAGAATTTCCTTTTTCCTGTGTTCTGGCAGAACAGTTGCATCTTTTTCAAAATATTGCCTCAATTTCTTCTCATATTTCCCCATTTTGAAGAAATAGCTTTCTTCTTTCAATAATTCGCATTTTTTTCCATGCGTAGGGCAATTGCCATTTGCAAGTTCTTTTTCTGTATAAAATGTTTCACAATCAGTGCAATAATGCCCCTCATATTTCCCAAGATAAATGTCTCCTTTATCATAAACTTTTTTGAAAATTTGTTGGCATATTTTTTCATGCTCTTTTTCCGTTGTTCTAATAAAGCGGTCATTTGAGATATTCAATTTTTTGCAGAGTTCAATAAATGCTTTGCTCTGGTAATCCACAAATTCCTTTGGTTTCATTCCTTTTTTCTCTGCGGCTTGCTGTATTTTTTTCCCATGCTCATCAGTGCCAGTAAGGAAGAATACCTCTTCACCAAGCAAGCGATGCCATCTTGCAATCACATCAGCACATACTTTTTCATATGCATGCCCTAAATGCGGATCGCTTGAAGGATAGTCTATTGCAGTTGTAATATAAAATTTCTTCATATCTTATTACTTCATTTTAAGAACTACTTTTAATATTTGCCTTTGCTTTCTGTTGCATTTTTAAACACTTTAACCCAAGTTTAAGTATGCCTCCAAGACCACGAAGACCTACATTTTCTAGGACTGGAAAGGTAAGCTATGTTGGAAGAGAGGTTAGGACAGATAAAGCCACAGTTTCTTTAGCAGATTTTAGGAGTAAATTGATTCAGCAAAGCAGATGGTTGGGAAATGCGAGAAAAACTAAAGCCGCTTTAGATCAACAGCTTAGGCAATTTGAATTATTGGAACGGGTATTATCTATGCTTGAAGAATCAGCAGAAGCTGTTGCTAGGCGTTTTCGTATAGCATCAAATACTGTTAGAAGATGGAGAAGAGGAGAAAATCTGCCACAATATTTATCTGCTAAATTTTTCCAACAAAAAGAAAGGGCAAGAAAACCAATAAAAATCCCAAAACCTGAAGAGCATAATGCAGATTTTGCATATGTTTTAGGGGCTATGTGTGGAAACGCGTCAGTAAAAAGAGAACAACCAGTAATATTTCTTAGAGCAAGAAATAAGGTTTTTGTTGAAAGTTTTAAGAAAAAGTTGGCAATTTTCGTTCCAACAAAAGGAATGATGGGCATGAAAGCAGGTAAAACGTGGGATTTTAGTGTAACCTCAGTTGCAGCAGCTCAAGCCTTTAATCAATTAACTCTTTATGGTAAAAAGCCGCCAGTTAGTTATTTACAAAATAGAGAAACTAAAAGAGCTTTTGTTAGAGCTTTATTTGATAGCCATGGTTATCCTTCAAGCAGAAGAGGTAATGTTAGAGTATTTTTTTCAAAAGCAAATCCTAAAATACTTGATTTTGTCAAAGAAGTTTTAACAGAGGAAGGAATATCCTTTTCTAATTTTTCTAGCAGAGGAGTTCCGGGCATAATTATTGAAAAGCAAGCTGCCTTGCAGAAATTCTCCTCAGCAATTGGATTTACCCAATAACTATTCATATTTCATTATTTTCTCTGCATCATTGGTTCAGAAACCTAATTGGTTATTAATAATAAATTAAATGTTCTATTATATCTATAATATTTTTTTAGCCCAACACTGTTTCTCTTAACACACACATGATATATAAAACATGGGTGAATAGGTTAGTTATTTTGCACATTAGGGGAGTCTATTTTCTTTCTCTTGGCACAAATAAAACTCAGCAGTTTTATTGGACACATAAAATCCAAAGGATTTTATGTTGTTCTCTTTCTTTTTCTAAAAGAAAGAGAAGGCGGGGTTCAGGGGAAATCTACTCTTCCAATTCGCTTTAAAAGAGCAAAAAAGAAATTAATTAGGAGATACATATGGTTGAACAGACACTTGCAGAACGAAATCCCCAATTGAACAAATTTCTTTCATTCTATGAACAGGAATGTAAGAAACAGATCGAACACTTGGTGCAAAAATATCCGGAAGAAAGGTCTTTAGCTGTTGATTTTAAAGAATTGGAGCGATTTGATTTTGAATTAGCAGATGAACTGCTTGAAAATCCCGATAATTTAATTAAAAGTGCAGAACAGGCAATTGAAAATATTGAAGTTCCTTCTTTGCAGGTAGAAAAATTTGCCCCGCATATTAGATTCTTCAATCTGCCAGATGACCGAAAAATATTATTAAGAAATTTAGGGTCTGCACATTTAAACAAATTAATTTGTGTTGAAGGTGTGATAAAACAAATTACTGATGTGCTGCCAAAATTGAAAAAAGCAGCCTGGCAATGCAGGCGCTGCGGAAATGTTTACAAGGTAGAACAGGATTCTACAGAATTAAAAAAGCCAGCATTTTGTGATTGCAGGCATAAGGATTTTTCCTTGGTTGAAGAAGAAAGTGATTTTGTTGATTATCAAAAAATAATTATTCAGGAATCCTTAGAAGCATTGAAAGGAAATGAACAGCCGACTGATATCCAAGTTTATATGTCTGATGATTTAGTTAACAAGGTTTCAGCCGGTGACAAAATAATAATTGTGGGAATTTTAAGATTAGGTCCATTGAATAAGGAAAAAGCGGCATTTACCCGATATTTACAAGTAAGGCATTTGGATAGGGTAGAAAGAGAATTTGAAGATATTGTGGTTAGTGAAGAGGAAGAAGAAGAAATAAAACAATTGGCAAAAGATCCCCAAGTTTTTAATAAATTGGTTAAAAGTTTAGCACCGGGAATTTATGGCCATGAAATGGTAAAGGAAGCAATTATTTTGCAATTATTTGGTGGAGTGAAAAAAGTAATGCCTAATGAGCAAAAGATTAGGGGGAATATCCATATTTTGCTTGTTGGTGAACCTGGTGTAGCAAAATCGCAAATGCTTCTTGCAGCAAATTCACTTTCGCCAAAAGGGATTTATATTGCAGGAAAAACATCATCCGGGGCAGGCATTTCAGCAACAGCAGTAAAAGATGAATTTGGTGAAGGAGGCTGGACAATTAAAGCCGGTGCATTAGTATTGGCATCAGGGGGAGTAGCGTTTATTGATGAGCTTGACAAAATGGATTCTGAAGATAGGGGCGCTATGCACGAATCACTTGAGCAGCAATCCTACCATAAGGATTTTGAGATAATGCTGGTCGATGGTTCAAAGCACAAGATAGGTAAATTGGTAGATTCCTTATTTGAAAATAATCTAGCAGGAGTGATTCAAGGTAAAGATTGTGAAATTTTAGAAGTAGATAATTTGCAAGTGATTACCACTGATTTTAATAATCTAAATCCAATTAATGTTAGCGGGGTTAGCAGGCATAAGGCTCCAGATCATTTTGTAAAAGTAACTTATTCAACTGGCAGAAGCATAGTTGTTACACCAGATCACCCAATTTTTGTTTTTGAAAACAATAACTTTGTTGAGAAAAGTGCACATTTATTGAAAAAAGGGATGTTTTGCCCAGCAGCCAAAAAGATTGAGATTATTACAAAAAATCAATCACTATTAACAGAGGTTTCAGTTAATGGGAGAAAGGAATTGTTTTTGCCAGAACAAATGAACCCAAATCTAGGGGCATTTTTAGGGTATGTAGCTAGTGAAGGGCATAGCTATTTTGATGAATCAAATTCATATGCCGAGATAGGTGTCAGTAATACAGACCCAATTATCATAAATCACATGACTGAGGTTTTTAAGGATAGTTTCAAATCATACCTGAATATAAATTCAATAAAAGCAAGCAATAGGGCAAAGGCAACAAAAGATATTACTACTGTAAGATGCTGTTCTTTGCCGCTTTATAATTATTTCAAGAATAATTTTAATGAGTTGGTTGCAAAATCACCTTTTAAGAGAATCCCAGCCAAAGTACTTTCTACGAGCCCAGAAATTCAGGCAGAATTCCTTAAAGCAGCATTCAGTGGTGATGGTTTTATAGATAGTGAGCGATTTGGTTTTTCTACAGCATCTTTGTCTATGGCTGAAGATTATGCTGATCTACTATTGCAATTTGGCATAATCTCAAGAATTCAAAAAGAAGAAAGAAAGGGACACACATATTATAAAATTGTTATTAGTGGCACAAATTCTATGAAGAAATTCCTTCAATTTGTTCTAGAAACAGATAAACGATTGGGAAGGCTTAATTATTTTATCAAACGGAGTTCAGCCAAATTAAATGAAGAGGATTTTATTCCAAATTGCCTTCTGCATGAGCTTAATGCTTTGTTGAAATCATTAAAACTAAGTGATGGTTCTTTTGTCTTGGCAATCAACAAAAATTATTCTGCAGAGAGGAAAAAAGTTATTAAACATTTAGATAAGATTTATGCTAAAATCAAATTATTAAAAAGTTTGGATTGTGAATCCCCCAGAAAAATCCGTAAATTATTTAATCTTACTTTAGAAGAAGTTGCCAATTCTTTGGATTTAAGCAAAAGTATGGTAACTTATATTGAAAGAAATCCGAGAACTAAACAAGCTGGCAGATTATTATTAAATGTTAAAAAATTAGCTTCAGACAAATTATCAGATTTAGATGTCAGATGCTCAAAAATTAAGTCGGTTGTAGATTCCGATCTGCGATTTGTCACTGTTGCAAAAACAGAAATAATCCCTAATATTGATTCAGAGTGGGTTTATGATGTTACAGTAGAGCCAACAAAGAATTTTATTTCAGCAGGACTTGTTTTGCACAATTCCATAAGCGTAGCAAAAGCAGGCATTACTACAAGATTTAAGACAGAAACAAGTGTTTTGGCAGCATCAAACCCAAAATATTCCAGGTTTGATCCTTATACCCCTTATTTGGAACAAATAGATTTACCCCCGACCTTAATCTCAAGGTTTGATTTATTCTTCTTAATTAAAGATGTGCTCGATAGAAAGAAAGATTTAGAAATTGCCACACATATTCTGAAAACACACCAGGGCGGAGAGAAAATTCAACAACAAAAAAATCTTGGCAAAAAAATTTCCAAAGAGGAATGGAAAGAGATTGAAGAAAGAATTACCCCACCAATTCCAACAGAATTAGTAAAAAAATATATTTCCTATGGGAGACAGAAGATGTTCCCAGTTCTTTCAAAACAAGCAATAGCTTTAATTTCTGATTTTTATGTCGGATTGCGTGAAAAAGGCAAGCAGGATGGGAATTATGCCGCTACTCACAGGCAATTAGAAGGTTTAATCAGATTAAGTGAAGCATCAGCAAGAGTAAGGTTATCTGATACAGTAGATATTGAAGATGCTAATAGGGCAATACGCTTGTTTGAATATTGTTTGGAAGGAACAGTAAAAGATCCAGAAACAGGCAAGATTGATATTGATATTTTAACAAGTGGAAAATCACATTCCCAAACAGAATCAATAAAAAAGATTTTGAGAATTATAAAAGACAAATCAGCAGAACTTGATGAAGTTACTTTAGAAGATGTGTTAAAGGAAGGAGAAGTGCAAGGCATTGATCGGGATAAGGCAAAGGATTACCTGGAAGATTTGCATAAAAAAGGGGATATCTATTACCCGAGGCACAATATAATAAAACCAGCTTCAAAACAGTAATCGCTTAATTTAGGGCAGTTCAATTTGCACAGTCTTTGGAAAAATGTTTGCATCATTTACTTTTTTTGCAATATTCTCAGAAAATTCTGAGGGTATGGAAGCAATGTTTCCTTGTGGTTCAATATAGATTTTGAATACAATATCATTCCCTTGGTATATTGGGCCCTCAATTTTATTTAAATAATAAAAAGTATCCTGCTTAGCCAATTCCTTTAATGCTGCCTCCTTTACAATTGAAACAGCCACAACATTCTTTTCTGCAGAGAAAAAACTTGTTACAATAGCAACCGAAGCAATAAGTACAAAGAGAGTAACTATAAGCAGTTCTAATGCTGTCTGCCCTCTGTTATTTTTTAACCACATTTATCTCACATTGCGTTGTGCATATTTTTTCCAAGCCTAATTTAACAGCCAAACTTTTATTTCCGGTATTCTCAAATACTTTATTAGAACCGGTTTTGAAAGCCAATCCTGCTTTATAATAAGGAATATTAAAATTGCATTCAGTTTTATTGCACTCAGCGTTTGTCCAATTTTTTGAGAAATTTTGCTTTAAATTATTTACAGTAATTTTAATATTTACATCATCAACTGATAAATCAATTTTTGTTTCCCTCGGAATTAAGATTAAAATTTCCTTTTTTGCGCTTCCGCTTATTAAAGCTATTTCTTCAATTGAATTAGCAATCTTTTGTGCTTCAATCTTTGCTTGCGTAACCCTTTGGGTATCATCTAAGCTGCCCATACTATTGCTAATTCCAGGCATCACAACAGCTTGCAGATATACTAATCCTATAAGTATTATGATCATAAATTCAATTGTTGTCTGCCCTCTTACGCGATTATTATATGCCACAATAAATCACCAATAATATTCAATATAATATAAGCAAGAAGCATTGCAGGCACCATTGGAGCACTTTCTTTTATTTCTATTTCCTTTATTTCTTCATTCCTTGCAATTTCTTTTAACTTTAAAATTTGCTCCTGTGTAAACCCACAAGCTTTATTCGAGCTTGCAAATAGGTCCTTTGCTTCTATCTTCTCTTTTAACCTATCCATCTGATTATGTTTTATGTAATTTATAATACTTTTTATGTTCAAACTTTCCTCAAATCTTAAGCTATTATTTTCAATAAGCACATTGTTAGCAGGAATCATCCCTTCTTCAAGATTTTCTATTTTTACTTTCTTTTTGAGTACTTTTCTGCCAGAAGAAAGTAGGCTGAAAATTAATATAAATAAAAATATTGAAACAATTATGATCAAAGAATCTAAAATTAACTTTATTGAATAATTTGATCCGTAAAAGGCAAAGATAAAACATAAAATTGCAATTATTTTTGACAAAACTTTATTTTTTCTATCAATCAAGCCAAATAAAAGGATTGAAAACAAAGCAATAAAATAATTTAATTTGAAAATTATAGTAAAATAGCTTAATCCAGAAAGGAATATCCCATAAAAAACCAGATTTTTGCTTTTCTGCAATTCTTCTTTGAAAAATTCTGTTTTGTTTATTTTTGTAAATATTAAAAAAGCGCCATAAGGCAGCATTGAAAATATGCTAAGTATGAAAAAGTTGATTGGGAATATTGGTAGATTGATCGTATTAAATAGCACAAAACCTAAACCAAAATATTGTGCAATGTTTACATTGATCGGGTTTAATGCGGCAATCCCAGTAAATAATTTTACATCCCCGCCAGCCCATAATCCCAATCTGTACAAAATAAGAGCAAAAATAAAACCATAAATTGCTGCAAATGCTGAATATCCAAAATAAATCCAATCATTCAGCAGTACTGATTCTATTGCTGCCAATATTATCCCGAAAACAATTAATCCATAACTCAAAAAATCAGGCACAATCCTCTGTTTTAAATCAGTATAACTAGCATAAATAAGTGCTAAAAGAGAAATAAGAAAAGCAATTGCAGCAAAGTAAAAAATCATGAAATAATAAGAGACAAAATGTTTATCTATTTGTATTTTTTAAAAAAATTAGGAAAACCCTTCATTGAATCACACTGGCAATAGTGTTTTCTCTGAGTTCTGCCACCCTGGCTACAGCTCCGTTTGCTATTTGTGTTAGCACACTAATAATTGCCACTACGGCAATTGAAAATGCTAACACAAATGCTACTGTCAGCAAATAATCAAACGAAACCTGCGCTTTATTATCCATTATTGATCAATTACATAGGCTCTGCATCTGCACATGTTAATGCATCAACATCCCATACACATTTAGTGTCTGCACTGCAGTTTACTTCTACTTTATAATCTGTACATATTACTACTCCGGTTGAAACCACATCAACTGCTTGCTGGCCTGAGGTTGCGGCTGCATCCTTTCCACCAGATGCCAAATTAGGCAGCACAGTCAATACAACAGCAACAACAATCAACGCTCCTCCAATGAGTAATAAATACTCAAGAGC
>Ga0210017_1002668_pt1 | contig 15195 bp, 15 predicted proteins | sample CryGeyCG2014_020_FD_183966 | JGI IMG/M metagenome (GOLD analysis project Ga0210017, IMG submission 183966) | Groundwater microbial communities from aquifer - Crystal Geyser CG08_land_8/20/14_0.20 (SPAdes) (version 2) | ecosystem: Environmental > Aquatic > Deep subsurface > Groundwater | place... | reverse complement strand
TTTTAAATCTATCAACCAATTATGTGTTAGTAAACAAATAGGGAAGGTATAGCCCCGTAGTGTAGTGGCCAAGCATACGGGCCTTTGAAGCCTGGGACAGGAGTTCGACTCTCCTCGGGGCTAACCACCATCTTTTCTTTTTCTCTTTAAAAAGAGAAAAAGAAAATATAGAATTCCACAATTAAGGTATTCTGGCCATACTTTAAACTTTGAAGAAGCCAGTCTTTTACAAAAGAAATATGCCTTGATATCTACAGCACTGCTTTGCGAATATTTTGACAGGGATATGCCAAAGGCTTAATCAATAATTATTGCTTCATCCTTCTTTGCAATTCAGAAAATACCTGCTTCGCCGTAATATTTTCTTCCACTGCAGCCGTCGTAAGGAAATAAATCAAATCGCTAATTTCCCACACAAGATTTTCAGAATCTTCCTTTTGAATTGCTTGAATTACTTCTTCTGATTCTTCTCTAATTTTTTCAATCAACAAGTTTTTGTCCTTTAGAAGCTTTGTTGTGTATGATTTTTTCGGCAGAGTTTCCTTTCTCTCCTGTAGCTTGGCAAATAATTGATTTAATATGCTTGCTTGGAATTCTTTTATGTCTGAAAAACAGGAATATTTCCCAGTGTGGCATGCAACATTTTTTTGTTTGACTTGATAAAGTAAAGTATCGTAATCACAATCTGCATTTATTCTAATTAATTCCTGAAAGTTTCCTGATGTTTCTCCTTTTTTCCAAAGCTTTTTTCGGCTTCTGCTAAAATAAGAACAGGAACCTGTTTGCAATGTTTCTAAAATTGAGTCTTTATTGCTGTAAGCTAACATCAAAATCTGCTTTGTTTCATAATCCTGAACAATTGTTGGAATTAATTTGTTCTTGAATTTTAATTGCTGCAAAAAAGCTTTGCTCAGATCAATTTTTCCTGTGTAAAGTGCCATACCAAGGATTGGATCAACATCAATAGAGTTCAATTTCTTAATTTCCGCAATAGAACAAATGCCGCCAGCCGCACTCATCTGATTTTTAGTAAGTTTTCTTAATTTTTTTATTTCTTTTAGATCAGTACCTTTCATCAACCCTTCATTATCAACACAAGTATAGAAGAATTCAGAACAGAATGGTTCAAGTTGCTTAATTAATTTTTCTGGTTTTTTGTTTGCGCTTTTTCTCCAGCCATCTTTTACCACAAAACCGTTTTTTGAATCTAAAGCAACAATAATCCTTTCTTTTGGAATTTGTTTATTCAACTGTTTTAAAAATTTTTTATTTGCTTTTGTACCGATTATTATTTTATCAGCACCAAGAGTAATTAATCTTCTAGCATATTCTAATGTCCTTATGCCGCCACCAACCCTTACTTCTGCAAATTTTGCTATTTCTGTTATTATCTCAAGGTTATTGCCTTTTCCAAAAGCAGCATCCAAATCAATTACTTGGATAGGCCCAAATATGGCTAGATTTCTTGCAATCTCAACAGGATTTTCAAACTCCAATACTTTAGTTTTACCCTGTATGAGCTGAACCGCCTTTCCATTCATCAAATCTATGCTTGGGATTATCATATCAAAACCTTACATCAATATTTTTTGATTTTAAATATTTCTTAACTTCTTTAATCGAATAATTATCATAGTGAAAAATGCTTGCTGCAAGAACAGCATCAGCTTTTCCTTTCTGAATAATTTCAGCCATATCCTGCAGAGAACCACAGCCGCCAGATGCAATTATCGGAATTCTTGAATTTTCACTAATTTTCCTTGTCAATTCAATATCATACCCTTGTTTTGTTCCATCTTGGTCTATTGAAGTAAGGAGAATTTCCCCTGCCCCTAATCGTTCTACTTGTTTTGCCCAGTTTTCTGTCAAAAGTTCTATTTCTTTTGTGCCTGCCATACTAAAAACTTTATTCAGGCCGTTAACTTTTTTGGAATCAATAGCTACAACACAAGCTTGTTTGCCAAACTGATTGCTTATTTCTGCAATCAATGCAGGGTTTTCTATTGCTGCAGTGTTTATGGCTACTTTATCTGCCCCATTTTTGAATAATTTCTCTGCATCTTCAAGCGTTTTAATTCCACCGCCAACAGTTAATGGAATAAACACTTTTTTACTTACTTTTTTAATCATTGAAACCATTGTTTTCCTGCTTTCAACTGTTGCACCAATATCTAAGAAGCAAAGTTCATCTGCCCCCTGCAAATAATATTTCTCAGCCAGCTTTACCGGGTTATTTATTGGCCTAAGATTCCGAAAATTCCTGCCTTTGACTACTTTAATCTCTTTGTTTATTGTAATGCAGTCCAAGCACGGAATTATTCTCTTTTTTAACATTTTAAAACCTTGAAAAATTTTCCAATATTTTAAGTCCAATATTTCCTGATTTTTCTGGGTGGAATTGCGTGGCAAAAATGTTGCCAAATTCAAGAACCGCAGGAAATTTTTCCGAATATTTTGAGTATGCAGTAACCATGTTGTTGTTTTTTGGAACAACAAAATAACTGTTTATATAATAGAAATCTCCTTTTTGTGGAATGCCCTTTAACAACCTGCTTTCCAGATTTGTTTTTTGGAGGGAGTTCCAGCCTATTTGAGGTACTCTTTTTGCTTTTGTAAATTTCTTAACAATGCCTTCAAAAATATTAAGGCCTTTAACGTCAGGATTTTCCTCACTACTTTCAAAGAGCAACTGCATACCTAAACAAATGCCCAAAAACGGCTTTTTGTCCGAAAGAACTGATTCTTTCAAAGGATTTGCAAGACTTTTTTTGTTAAGGGCCTGCATTGCAGATCCAAAAGATCCTACGCCTGGCAGAATTATGGAATCTGCTTTGCTAAAATCAGCCTTCCGGCTAATCAAAACAAAGCTGACATTAATCTTTTCCAAAGCATTTTTCACGCTTTGGATATTTCCAATTCCATAATCCATTATTCCAATCATAAAATCCCTTTTGTACTTGGCATTTCAATGACTTTATCTTCTGAAACTGCAATCCTTAATGCCCTTCCCAGGCATTTGAATATTGCTTCAGCAATATGGTGCCTATTTGTGCCATTCAGAACTTTAATCTGCAAAGTAATTTTTGCATTATTTGCAAAAGCTCGCATAAATTCCTCAATATTTTCAAGGTCAAAGTTTTCAATTGTGCAATCTTTAAAGTTAGGATAATTGTATTCTACTGAAAAATATGGCCTACCACTTATATCTACTGACACTAATACAAGTGCATCACCCATTGCTAAAATAAATGAACCATATCTTGCAATATTTTGCTTGTTAGCTATTGCTTTGTCGAATGCCTGGCCCAAAACAATTGCACAATCTTCAACAATGTGGTGCTGCAAATCTCCGCTCGCAGTTATTTCAATATCAAATGCAGCATTTTTTGCAAATGCTTCAAGCATATGCTGAAAAAATGGCTGATTTTCAACATTAATCTTGTAATTCCCTTTACCCTTAATATTTAAATTAACTGAAATCCCTGTTTCCTTTGTTTTCCTTTCAAGAGAAATCATTTTATCACCTCAAAAAGCTCCTTGAAATCTGAGATCTTTACAACTTTCCTAAAAATTTTCATTAAGTTTCTATTTTTTCTTAAGTAAAGAATAGGTTTAATGCCTGCTTTTTTCGCACAGGTAATATCTTCGGCTGAATCGCCGACATAATATGCTTTTTTTGCGTTAAAATCCTTCAAAAGCCCATTCAAGCCATAAGGATTTGGTTTGAGTTTCGGGAAGGTATCTTCTAAACAAATAATTTTTGAGAAATATCTGTCAAGGCCAAATTTTTTCATGATATACACAGTTTCTTTTCTTGGCCTTCCGGTAAGTATTGCAAGCCGATACTGTTTTGAGAGTTTGTCCAAAATTTTTTCTGAGATAAATGGTTTCTCATTTTGGATATAACCCTTAAAATTTCTCCCGAGGTAAAGTTTCTGGAAAACTGATTTTATTTTTTTAAACTGAATAAAAAATCCGGCATTTGAAAGCAATTTTTGCGTGAGAAACCAATCATTGTTGAAATTGCCTGTGTCTTTCAATTTTTGGATCTCAAAATCAGGGATTTTCTTTCCAGTGAAATAGCTAAAAGTATTTTTTATTGATTTTTTTTGGGATTTATTAATATCAAATAGGGTATTATCCAAATCAAAAACCAAAAGTGGGCTATTCAAAATAATATTGAGATCTTTCATCAAAAAGTTCATCTGTTTTTTTGTACCGATTGTTATCCTAAGGCAATTTTCAAGTAAGGGATTTGAAGAAACATCCCTAACAAGAATGTTTTTTTCAAGAAGCTTATTCTTAACAAAAGTTTTACTCAGGCCAAAATTAACAAGAATAAAGTTTGCACTACTTTTGTAATATTTTACCTTCCTTTTTTCAAGGAATTTTCCAAGTAACTTTTTATTTTTATTTATCTCTTTTGCATAACTCTTAACATAGCCCAAATCACCCAATGCAAGAAACGCAGATTTAACTGCAATTAAATTTACGCTATAGGGGGATTTCGCTTTATTTATCTGCTGGGCTATCTCTTTATTGGCAATCATATAACCGATCCTTAAACCAGCCAACCCAAACGCCTTTGAAAATGTCCTTAGGGTAATAATATTTGGAAATTTCTTTAACAGAGAAACTGCAGAAAGCCCCGAAAATTCAAAATAAGCTTCATCAACCAAAATTACTAAATTTTCCGATTTTTTTGCAATTTTTTTAATGTCAGATAAAAAAGTTAATGTGCCGGTTGGGCTATTTGGATTGCATATAACGACAATTTTAGTTTTATTGGTGATTTTTCTGAGAATTTCCTTGGTAGGAAAAGAGAGATCAGGATTGTAAAGAATTTTCTTAATTTTAGCGCCAGAGAATTGGGCATAATTGTAAAAAAGTTTATATGAAGGGGTAGGAATTATGACTTCTTTTCCTTTATTTACAAAACACCGCATCGCTAAATCAATACCTTCATCAGAACCATTTGTCAGGACAATATTCTCTGGTTTCGTTTTTGCATATTCTGCAATTTTTTCCTTCAAACCCAGATAATTTGGATAGGTATTCAAAACCGATGAATCTAAGTTAATGAGATTTCTAACCTTTTCGCTTGGGCCTAAGGTATTCTCATTAAAATCTAATTTCAGCATCTTTTCCCTGAAATTGAGAGGGGGAATATATGGTTCCATTCTCTCAATCTCCTCCTTAACCTTTATCATTTTTTTAACCTCTTTCTTAAACTTAATTTTTTGATTTTTGATATCTTAGAAGGGCTGCTTTTTTGTGCCCTTCTAAACCTTCAATTTCCGCTAATTTGGCAGAAATCTTTGCCAATTCAACCGAAGCTTTTTTTGAAACCTTCTGAAAGGCAATCTTTTTCACAAAATCCTCAGTGCTTAAACCAGCACGGTATTTTGCCGCTTGGTTAGTTGGCAAAACATGGTTTGTTCCAGAACAATAATCTCCAAATGTTTCGCAGGAATATTCATCAATGAAAAGTGAGCCGCAATTTTTTATTTTGGAGATAATTTTTCTGCTGCCGAATATTTCCAAGTGCTCTGGTGCAAAATTATTTGCCAAAGCAATTGCTTGATTTTGATTTTCAACAAGGATAATTGCACTGTTTTTTGCAATTGATTTTGATGCAATTCCTTTTGTTGAAAGTTCTTGCAACTGCTTTGAAAGTTCTGATTGAACCTGTTCAGCAAGCACACGATTTGTTGTCAGCAAGATTGCTGATGCATTTTCATCGTGCTCTGCTTGTGCAAGAAGATCTGCTGCAATAAAATCTGGCTTTCCTTTGTCTGCAATAATCATTATTTCAGTTGGTCCGGCAATGAAATCAATTCCAACAGAACCGTACACCAATTTCTTGGCTGTGCTTACGTAAATGTTGCCAGGGCCAACAATTTTGTCAACTTTTTGCAATGTTTGGGTACCAAAAGCTAAAGCAGCAATTGCTTGTGCTCCTCCAATACAATAAATTTCAGTTATTCCGCAAAGATATGCTGCTGCCAGAATTTCTTTTTTAAAAGAAGGTGGAACGCACATCACTATTCTTTTCACGCCGGCAATTTTTGCGGGAATTGAATTCATCAGAACCGAGCTTATTAAAGGATAGTTGCCAGCAGGCACATAAATGCCAACAGAATCTATTGGTTTTATTATTTCACCCAAAATCATGCCTTTGCTCAGCTTAATTTCCCAGGATTTTGGTTTTTGTTTTTTTGAAAATATTTCAATATTCTTCTTTGCTTTTTTCAAGGCAGAAATAAATGATTTATCTGCTGAAAAATATGCCTTTTTGATCTCTTTTTTTGAAATTCTCATATTTTTTGCAGTAAGTTTGAAATTATCAAACTTCTTTGAGTATTCAAAAATGGAAGAATTACCATTCTGCCTGACATTTAACAAGATTTCAGCAACTTTTGATTCAATATCTGCATTGCTCTGCTGCCTTGACAATATCAAGGATTCAAGAAATTGTTCTTGGTTTTTTGTTATTATCCTAATCATAGTTTTTGCCCCCACGAGGTGTCGAACATCTATTCATACATACCTTCAAACTGTCAAGATTATTCCATTATTAGTACTTATTCGACACCTCGTCCAATTAAAACAAAATCACTAAAAAAAATTGTTTCAGAAACATAAAGGCCTAAATCAAAAGCTGTTTTGCCGGTACAAACGACATCAATGCAGGCTTCTGCCAAACCCTGTTTTACTGCCTGCTCGGTTTCCCCATTAAAAAGCAGCATTTCTGGCATTGCAGAATATTTTTTCTGAAGAAATTGCATGGCTAATTGGCGATATTTTTTGTTTACTGCAAATTTTAAAACAGAAAAATCAGCCAATTTTTTATTTTTTGGCAAAAGTAATGAAAGCGTTGGCTTTCTGAATATAAAAGCGGAATCATCCCAAATCCCTTTTCTAATGATTTTAAGATTTGACTTATTATTGACTTTCAGCAGGTATTCAGAATAGAGGTCTTCGCCGGTAATGCCTAAAACTAGAAGATTTTTTGCGGAAAATTCTTCAACAAGTGCAGGAATATCTTCTCCCCTAAAGAGTAATAGGTCTATCTTATCTGAAATAATTGTAGTTCTAAGGTTCTCAACAATTTTTTTAAAGCCGGTATTTTTGGGCAAAAGGACCTTGATGAAGACAATCCCTGCCCATAGCTAGTTTATTTAAATAGTCTGAGATGAAGACACTCACTTGGGGTATTTTCACTCATTTGGATTCCCTTTGGTGGGAAAAAAGTGGGATTCATAAGATAATAGATGTGCCATAACTATTTTTAAACAGTGCTGTTGATCCGAAATTAAAGATTGGAAGAATTAGTTCATTTTTTCAAAGCTTACTTTTATTATATCCTTATCTTTCTTAAGATCTTTTTTAATCTTATTAAGGTCAGCGTTACTAAAATCGGCTACGACAATCCAAACAGCTTCTTTTTTTCTTTTCACACTTCTTGATTCAGTATAAATAAGATCGACATGATTATCTGCCAAGATTCTTGCAACTTTAGACAAAGAGCCGGAAACATCCTTAAGAGTAATCAAAAGCTTGCGGCCGGTTTTTTCTATAGGAAATAATAATAAGCGTTCATTTGTTTTATCCAACTCAAGGCAAAGATTTTCCCCTGTTTTTATGCCGAGAGATTCACGAAAAGATTTAGGCAGCATTATTCTGCCTTTTGAATCTATCTTCAGATTTGTACTATCCATTTTGCATCATTTAGCATTAACAGTTCTTTTAGGAATATAAATTATCTGGAAGTCCATTACATTTGTCCCTGTATGGCCTGTAATAATTTCATCACCTAAAATCTTGAAGAAATGATTGGAATCATTATTCTCTAAATAATCGTGATAATCCAAACCTAATTTTTGGGATCTTTGCATTGTTCTTGAATCAACTATGGCACCAGCAGCTTTACTAAAACCATCAATCCCATCAGAACCAAATGAAGCGATAACTGCAGACATATGGGCTATCTTTCCCACTGTCCCAAGCCCTAATTCCTGGTTTCTGCCACCCTTGCCATCACCTTTTACTGTAACCGTAGTTTCACCGCCTGAAAGCAGGATAAAATCCTTTTTATACCTCTTTGAGAGCTGGTCTGCTTCAACCAAAAGCTTTAATCCAACAACCCTTGCCTCTCCTTCAATTTGATTTGAATATATTTCACAGTCCATTCCCTGGTTAATAACCATTGCACGCATTGCTGCAAGAGAGGCATAATTATTCAGGATAATTATATTTGTAACTTTTTCAAATATCTTATCATGCTCTTTAGGTGTTTCAGGGATTTTACCTTTTGCGCCTCTCAATAATCGTCTTTTTACAGATGCAGGTGTTTTTCTCCACAACCAGAATTTCTTCAAGTATTCAATTGCTTTTCGATATTGGCTTGAATCTGGAGCGGTAGGGCCTGAAGCAATTACATCAATTTTATCACCAACAACATCAGATATTATTATGCTGACTAAATTAGCCGGATGGACAGCTTTAGCCAATAATCCGCCTTTAATCTGCGAGAGATGCTTTCTTATACAATTAATATATTGGATTCGCATGTCAGATTTCAAGAACAGGCGATTCATTGTAATCATATCCTGCAAGGAAATATCTTCAGCAGGCAAAATCATTAAGGTTGAGCCTCCCCCGGATATTAAACAAATTACAAGATCCTCTTTTTCCGCTTTTTTTGCAATTCTGATTATTTGCTTTGTACCTTCAAGCGAAATCTGGTTTGGGATGGGATGGCCTGCTTTAATTACTCGAATATTGCCAAAAGTAGCATCTCTAAATGAATTAATCCAGCCTTCCTTAATCCTATTGCCTAATAAATCATTAAGGGATTTTGCCATTTTCCATGTAGCTTTTCCAGCACCAATAACATAAACATGTTTGTATTTTGAGAGGTCAAAGGATTTGTCCACGATTTTAAGGATATTGCCATCAAATGAAACTTTTTCTTTCATCACTTTGTCTGTATCAATGCTTGCCATTGTTTCTTCAATTAAATCAAGCACAACCTTTCTTTCACGTATAAAATGGGGGGAATTTTCAAGAAGCATTTGATAATTTTTTATCTTGTGCATCTTCTTTCACCCAAAAGAGAAGAACCTAATCTTATGATTGTTGAGCCTTCCTCTATTGCTATTTGATAATCATTGCTTGTCCCTATGGAAAGGTCCTTTAAACAAAAATTTTTAAGATTCATAGGCTTTAACCTATTGAATTGTTCGTTCATCAATTTAAAACATTTTCTGTTCATTTCTGAACTCTGCAAAGCAGGCATACTCATTAGGCCCAATACGCGAATATGATCAAGTGGGCTTATTTTCCCACAAAAATCGGACAATTGTTTTAAATCTATGCCATATTTTGAACTTTCATTTGAAATATTAACCTCAATAAAAACACTTGAAACCTTTTCCAGCTTAGCACTTTCATCATTGATTTTTTCAGCCAAGGCTATTGAATCTAAGGATTCTATCACATCAATATAAGGAATTATTTGTTTTACTTTGTTTCTCTGCAAATGCCCGATAAAATGCCATTCAATCCTTCTGCCATTTATTTTATTTCCCAAAACGGAATATTTTTCTAAAAATTCTTTTGAATAATTTTCTCCAAATAAAGAAATGCCTAAATTTGCAGCAATTTTTATTTTTTCAGTGCTTTGGGATTTAGCTGCTGCCAAAATTTTGACGGAATCTTTAGCCCTGCCTGCTTTTTGGCAGGAATCAGAGATATTGGCTTTTATTGTTGCTATGTTTTTTTCCAAGATTTCTTGAAAATTTTCATTTTGCATGTAAGAATCAGATTAAATTTTTTGAAATTTAAGATATTTTGAAGCAGCCAATGCTGCCTTGCAGCCTTCTGCTGCAGAAACCACAAGCTGTTTTACTCTAATGTTTGTAACATCACCTGCGGCAAAAAGACCTTTTACTGAGGTCATATTATCCTTATCAGTAATGATCTCACCATATTCTGTTTTATCACAATCAACAAATTCAGAATTAGGGTCTTCCCCAATATTCACAAAGATAGCAGCAACATCAAGTTTTTTTTCTTTCCCTGACAACAAATCTTTATATTTCAAGCCAGAAATCATTTCTTTTCCATATACTTCAAGTACTTGTGCTTTAGTAATTATTTCAATATTCTCTTTTTTCAAAACCTCTTGTTTGGTTATTTCTTCCCCACTTATCTCTCCGCCAAATTCCAGCAAAAAGACTTTTTTGCAAAAAGCGCTTAAGAAAAGTGCATTTTCTATGCCAGCATAGCCTGCACCAATAACTGCCACATCCTGGTCTGCATAAAGCGGGCCGTCACAGATAGCACAATGATGCATTCCCTTTCCTTCAAATAAATCAGAATTCCTTGCCTTTAATTTTCTTGGCCTTTTTCCTGTAGCAATAATAACAGTTTTACCCTCATACAGCATTTCTTCGGTTTCAACAATAAAATAATTGCCTTTTTTTGCAATTTTTTTAACCTTTGAACCTTCTATTGCTTCAACAGGATATTCTTTCAGATGATCAGATAAAGCAATGCTCATTTCCACACCAGATATTTTTTTTATTCCTGGATAATTTTCAATGCTTTCTGTTTCAAGAAGCTGGCCGCCAAATTCCGTGGTTATCAATACTGTCTTAAGGCCTGCACGTGCAGCATATATTCCTGCTGAGCAGCCTGCGCCAGCCCCACCAACAATAATTAAATCAAACATAGTAACAAGATTAAGAAGAGCAAAACATTAATATTCTTTTCAGAGACTGATTCAAGATATTTATCTGCATTCAGCAAGAGCCTAATTTTTCTGGTTTGAATTTCTGAATTTTTCATCAGAAAAAAGTTAATTTTATGTACTTCAAGCCAAGCTTTATAAATAAGAAGGACATATTAAATATGTTCTCAAATTTTATTAAATAATTTATTCTTCCGACACATGGGAAGCGCAAAAACAAATATTCACAAACACAAAGGAAAGAATTCGGGGTGCCTGTATGAAGAGTAAATTCGATTTTATCCAGAAAAGAGAAGGCAGATTAGTGCCATTTGACAAGGAAAAGATAATCAATGCAGTATTTGCGGCAGCAAGGGCTGCTGGCGGCAGTGACAGGAAGCTGGCTGAAAAATTAGCTGACCAGGTTATTTCCTATTTAAACAGGAATATAAAACAAAAATACCCCACAGTAGAGCAGATACAGGATGCTGTTGAGCGCATTTTAATTGAAGAAGGGCATGCGAGAACTGCCAAAGCATATATCTCATACAGGCAAAAAAGATCTGAAGTAAGGTCTGAAAAGGCGCAGGTTTTGCAGAAAGAAAGGATTGATGAGGTCGACAAATCCTTTGATTTAAATGCATTAAAGGTATTGACTTCAAGATACTTAAGAAAGGATGAATCAGGGAAATTGACTGAATGCCCGAAAGAATTATTTACAAGGGTTTCAGTTCACACAGCCTTGCCTGATTTATTATATGATTCAGTTATTTTCAGCAAGGTTCCAAACCAGAAAAAAAATGGCCATGAAAAATTTGTAGCTGAGAAATATGATGGTAAGATTTTCATAGGAAAATATGCATTAAATAAACATCATCTTGAAGGTTTAAAGAGAACATATGACCGCATGGCTTCAAAAGGGCATATGAAAATCCCTTGGAAGAACTTTTTAGACATGCTTTCAAAAAGAAAGTTTGAAAAGTATGAGAAAGTAATTGATGATTTTTACAATATGATGGTTTCAAAGAAATTCTTGCCAAACACCCCGGCATTGGCTAATTTTGGCAACCCATTAGGGATGGGTTCTGCCTGCTTTGTTTTAGACATTGAGGATTCAATGGAAGAAATTATGGAAACCTTAAAGAAAACTGCGCTTGTGTTTAAAGCCGGCGGAGGCATGGGCTATAATTTCTCGAAATTGAGGCCAGAGGGCGACTTTGTTTCAAGCACACATGGCTTAGCTTCTGGGCCATTAAGCTTTATGCGCTTGTTTGACACAATGACTGAGGTAATAAAACAAGGAGGCATAAGAAGAGGGGCCAATATGGGAATCCTTAATAGCAATCATCCAGATATAGAACATTTTGTTAAAGCCAAGGAAGGGAATAAGGCATTAAGAAATTTCAATATTTCAGTTATGGTAATGGGTGATTTCTGGGAATGTTACAGGAAGAACAAACCCTATCCTTTATTGAATCCGAGAAGCGGAAAGGTTATGCGAACAATTGATGCGAAAAATCTTTTTGATATTATTGTGCACCAAGCATGGGAATCTGCAGAACCTGGCGTAATTTATTTTGATAATGTAAATAAATACAATCCGTTGCTGGAAGGATTGGGCCCTATTTATTCCACAAATCCTTGTGGCGAGGTCCTTCTTTATCCTAATGAATCATGTAATTTAGGAAGCATAAATATTTGGGCATTCTGCAAGGAAGACAAGAATGGAAAATTGCATTTTGATTGGGAAGGATTAAAGGGAACTATTTTGATAGCTTCTCATTTTTTGGATAATGTAATTGACATTAATAAATTCCCATTAAAGGATATTGAAGAAATGTCTTTGAATACAAGAAAGATAGGATTGGGCATAATGGGGGTTGCAGATGCAATGTTTGAAATGGAAATTCCCTATAGCAATCCAAAAGGAAGAAGCTTTATGGAAGAATTAATGGAGTATGTTAATTATTATTCAAAAGTACAATCAATTGAAATGGGAAAGAAGAGGGGAAAATTCCCATTTTACAATAAGAGTTTCTATTCAAAAGGCAAATTGCCGGTAAAAGGATTTGAAGAAAAGAAAAGCTGGCATTTTGACTGGAATAAATTAGCTAAAGAGATTAAGAAGCACGGATTAAGGAATAGTTTTACAACCGTGATAGCCCCAACAGGCAGTATTTCAATGATTGCTGGCTGCTCTTCTGGAATAGAGCCAATGTACAGTTTGGTATTTGAAAAAAATGTAAAGGTTGGAAGTTTCTATTATGTAAATAGGGTATTAGAAAAAAGATTAAGTTCTGAAGGCTTGTTTGATGATCTTCTTGTTGAAGATGTTGTAAAATGCAATGGAAGCGTACAAACAATAGGATACATTCCGCCAAGAATAAAGAATGTTTTTGTTACTTCACATGATATTGTTTCTGAAGATCATATAAGGGCTTTAGCTTCATTCCAAAAATGGACAGATTCAAGCATTTCAAAAACAATTAATTTCCCGGCAGATGTAAGTTTAGAGGAAATGGAAAAAGCATATGTATTGGCACATGATCTTGGATGCAAGGATGTTACAGTATACAGGGACAGTTCATTAAAAGAGCAGGTATTAATCACAAAGAAAAGGGAAAGGAAAGGGAGCTCATATGAATTAACAGCAGAATCAGCAAAACCGGATTCTGAATATGTTGTGGTTGGGCCTGCAAATGTTCCAGAAAATTGTGCGGCAGCAAATAATGAAAACGGGCATCATATGACAAATAATGCAAACATAAAAAAATGCCCTAATGATGGCGCTGTCTTAATAAAAAAGGAAGGCTGTACTGTCTGCCCGGTTTGCGGATATGGCCTTTGCTCGAATGATTAAAATAATTCAAAATAATTAGAATGATAAAACATAGTCAAAAATACGAGGCAAAAAGCAAATTTTACCTCTAAGAGGCATTTAAATGCTTTTTGCTGATTCAGTCTATTAGAAATATCAAAAACATATAAAAATATTTTTGGCAGGCAATGAATTCCTGCGATTATAACTTAAAAAATAAGGGAATTCTTTGGATTTAGATATTAGTAAAAAAATTTAACTATTAGTAAAAAAATTGGAGGTAATTATAATGGCTAAACCAGCATTTGGAGGATATAGTATTTGTTTCAAGGGTTGTACGGACTCAATGGAATCGGTATTTGGTTCAGGAAAGATTTCACCAAGTGAAATGACCAAGAAAATTTGGGTATATGTAAAGGGCAAGAAATTGTCAAGTAAATAAATTGATTAAAAAATATCTTTCAATTAAGTAATTATCTAAGTATGCGGCATTTTGCTGCATGCTAATTCTATTTTTTATTCTAAAAAAGCCGGAAAAGATTTTTATGGGACTGACTGATTTTTTAAAATTCGGAAAAAAAGATGAAAAAACAGAAGAGAAAAAATCTTCCGAATCAAAAGAAGCAGCAGAGCAAGAAACTGAAGAATCTGTAGAAGACTCAAAATATTCGGACAAAGCATGCGCATTTTGCGGGAGAGATCAGGTAGAAAAACAATGGGCAGGGCAGTACTGGCACAAGAAATGTTTTCGCATGGTCAAAAAAGGCGCAAAAAGAATGATATAACCACAAAAACTAACTTGCCAATATTTTAATACTCTTTTCAAGCTAATTTTAATAGATATGATACATTCTTTTGAAACAAGCGAAGGTAGAGAAGTAATTCCGCTGGATATTGATACATTGCATGCTTGGAGATATAAACCTCATCCGAATAAAACTGTGGGAGCGATAATGACTGCTAGAATTTTGCCTTTAAGAAATAATCCTGAAATAATGAAAAGGCCATACAAATATTTTTTCTTTGTTGAACAATTGCTTCAAAGATTAAGAGATCCAAGTCTACAGGAAGAATTAAGAAGAAATCTATTGGATAATGGAAAAAGTTCTGATTCGTAAATAAGTGCTACCAGGATAGCTAAAACTGCAGCTGAAGACTAATTACATTCTTAAGAATTCCCATTCGCACAACACAAAGAAAAATAAATTATTTCCCCAAAGGGAATTTGAAATAAGTTTTAGCAGTATTTGGCAATAAATATATTTTAAACCACTATCTGCCTGATTCTAATCATGTCAATAAAACCAATATGCAACAACTGCAAAAAAGAGCTTACTGCTTTTGGGGCAATTTTACTCAGCCCGCCAAATAAAAAAAGCATGGTAAAAAAATTTCACATATGCAAAAATTGCTATTTGAAATTAGAGAAAAAGATGGAATAATCTATTTTGAAAGCACTTTTTCCATAAGTTCAAATGCTTCTTTTAATACTGCAATATCCTGATTAGGGCATATCCGTATGAATGTGTCATAATTTCCAAAGCCGAGATTTGGGGCTACTGCAACGCCCTCATCAAGCAAGGAATATGCAAAATTTCTACTTTCCTTGATATTCTCATGTGTTGCAAAAAGGTATATTCCG
>Ga0210017_1002666_pt1 | contig 15203 bp, 16 predicted proteins | sample CryGeyCG2014_020_FD_183966 | JGI IMG/M metagenome (GOLD analysis project Ga0210017, IMG submission 183966) | Groundwater microbial communities from aquifer - Crystal Geyser CG08_land_8/20/14_0.20 (SPAdes) (version 2) | ecosystem: Environmental > Aquatic > Deep subsurface > Groundwater | place... | reverse complement strand
TCGTCAAACGAGCCGATGCTGTCCGCGAACCTGTCCAGCGTTGTCCTGAGCGAATCCAGCTTTGTGCCCATGGAGCCTATCGTCCTGCCAATGTCCAGGGCATCAGTGCCTGTGGCGGCCGGCTCGACCGCCTTGAGCATCGTGGTCATCGTCCCTATGCGCTCGCGCATGTTTTTCACGGATTCGCGCGTTGAGTTGATGTTTTCCAGCGCAGTGTCTATGTTTTCTCCGAGCCCGGTGAACACGGCTGATGCGTTGTGGATGATAATTTCAGCCGCCTTGTCAGAAAAAGATTCCTGTATGGACATAATTGCGCGCTTGGCGAGCATCTCCCTAAGCGGGTCGCTGTAGACATAAATGACGGTCCTGTTTCCAACCCTGCCCACATCAAACCCCGCGGCATAACCACCGTTCTTCACCGCGGTTTTCACTGCCCCTGCGCTATTCATGTAAGCGGCTTCAATGCCAGTGAGGCTGGAAAGCTCACTAATCGCCTGGCCGTCAGCCGCATGGATTGCTATCTTTACTGGCGCCGTGTCGGTGCCTGTGAATGCAGGGGCAAGCAGCGCAAGAATCAGCATGGGATAGGCCATGATCAGCAGTGCCGTCAGGCCCTGCCTGAATACGAATTTCAGTTCTGCCAAGGTGATTTGCAAAGTTTTCATCTAATTTACCTCATCCTGTTCTTTCCGATGCAATTATCTGCCGGAATGCCTCCTCAATTGAGGGCCGCCTGGCTTCACAGCCCAGCACCCTCATGCCGTTTTCCTGCAGCACAATCGCAATGCCATTCATGAACCCCACGGCATCCTTCTGGCCGCAGCCGGCTGTTATGTGTCTGCCGGTGACTTCAAGCGAATCCATGCCCAGCTCCCAAAATTTCAAGGCAAGGGCTTCAGCCCCGGAATCCGCCTCGATTGTGAGCTTGGCGTTTTCGCACCCTGCCTCGCGTGTGAGTGTTTCAGGCGAGCCGATGGCATGCAGCCTGCCGTTGCTTATGATTGCAATTTTATCGCAGAGTTCGGCTGCTTCCTCAAGATAATGGGTGGTGATTATGATGCAGGTGCCGGACTCATGTATTCTCTTTATAGCCTCGTGGATTTTCCTGCGCATGCCAATGTCCAGGCCTGCGGTCGGCTCGTCAAGCAGAAGTATCTTCGGGCTATGCAAGGTTGAGAGCGCAATGTTCAGCAGCCGCTTGTAACCACCTGACAAATCAGCAGCCCGCTTTTTCCTATACTCCTCCAAGCCAAAACAATCCAATGCCTGCCCCACACGCTCTTCCAACAGCCTCCCGCCCAGACCGTATAGCTTGCCAATGGTGGATAGGTTCTCCTCAACTGTGAAATCAAAAAAGAATGCAAACTCCTGGGGTGCAAACCCAATAACCGGCCGGATATCGGTTTCCTTCAGGTCCATGCCAAAAAGCTCTACGGTTCCGGTGTAATCCTTCTTTTGCTTTATGAGTATGCGCATGAGGGTTGATTTGCCTGCGCCATTTGGCCCAAGCAGGCCGAATATAATAGGCATTTATACCTCAAGATAGAGATTGTCAAGGGTGTTTTTGCCGTTGTATCTGGCGCTAAGCCCCCGGATGCTAATCAATGGTATCGGCACTTCGTGCCGAGCTTTCCGACAGCAGTCGGAATCAATTTTTTGGGGTGTCCGTTGGCTGGGGGAACTTGTTCGTTTGCCGGTGTATAGGAGGCTGGATAATGTGTTAGGATACATACATCAATATTTACTGAAGTTGTTATTTATAAAGATGATTGTTGTTCTTCTCCCACAAAAATTCAATAAACAAACTCAACCTTGCCGCTGTCCAAATCATAGATCCCCACGATAACGGCAAACAATCCTTCGCCAACAAGCGGCTTAATCTGTTCATCATTTTCTATTTTTTTGGCGGTTGCAATGGCATTCGTTTCTATCGCAGAATCAAGGTCTTTTTCATCCCCTATGTTCTTCCGGATTTCCCTTCCTATATTCGGGACATCTTCGGTATGCCCTTCCAGGGTTGCAGTCACAGCCCCGCATTGGCTATGCCCTAAAACAACCATCAACCGTGTGTGCAAATGCAATGCAGCATATCTGATGCTTTCAATTGCCTCCAGTGTCGCAACGTTTCCTGCAACCTCTATGGAAAAGCACTCGCCCAATCCCACATTGAATATGTATTCCGGCACAACACGGGAATCAGAGCAGGCAAGAACAATGAACCAAGGCTCTTGCCCCGCCAAAAGCTCCTTCCTTTTTGTTCCATCTGTTTTCGCGGGGTCAATGGATTTACCATTAATGAATTGTTTATTCCCATCAACCAGTTTCGCGACTATGTCGTATGTGTTCGTTTTCCTTGCTTTTTCCAATACATTCGCAGGCACGTCCATGAAAATCAACTCAGGCATAACTACTATTAATTGAAAATTTTTTTATTGGATATGGTGTAATTATTGCGGTTAAAGTTTATGAAGGGGGTATGTTATAAGCGTTTCAACAATCTCATATTCAGTCAACTCTGGTTTTGGCGGTTGCTTTGTGGGCTGTCCACCGAGAGGTTCGCTGCACCCGGGCGCACGCAAATCATATGTAGGTGCATCTGGCCCAGAACCACTTAAAAACTCTGATAACGGTTCTATCCAGCTGAAAAAGTTTACCTTTCCGTTTCCAGTGTATTCTCCGGCAACAACCGTTGTTTTCCCCCGCTGAAGAACTGCCTCAAAAATGGCTGGGCTGTCCTCGACCAAACCAGCCGCCATCCTTGCAGCCTGCTCCTGTGTTTCCCCAAGGACCACTGTCAAAGGCGTTTCCAAATGTAGAATCCCGTATTCGGCGCTTCCAATGATTGCATTATCGGGTATATATGTTGGACTTTTAGAGTAGGCTAGGTAGGCATCAAACCTATAACTGACGACAAATAACCCGCCCTGCACTCCCTGTGCAAACAACAACTCAGGCGTCAATCTACAGTCTGAAACGACCGTAACCTGCGGGGTTTGCCTGTCGGCGGCAATCCTGTCCATATGCGCCTGCAGTTCATTACTTTCAGCTATGCTGGCAACGAATAAATCATCCCCTGTTTTAAGGTCGGTTGTCAGCCTTTGGATAGCCTCCCTGTCGCCAACAGGCATGTCAGTCTCAGAATCAGACAACAAAAACTTAAGCCTGCCAGTGGCAATGTCATAATGCGCCAGATGTGCCTGCCGCCCAACCAACTCAGAGATTTGTTCAGTTAATAACATATCCTCATGAGTTACTGGACCCTTGGATGGAGCTGAAACCACCCCGAAAATTGCTTTCGGATAGTCTTCATGCGCCCGTGCGATAGAGTCCGCCACTACGTCCCCAATTACAGGCCCTGCTATCCCGGTCCTAATAAATAATACATTTGAATTATTCGGTGTTCTTTGGGTTGCAATCGGCATTGATGCCCAGGAATCGGAACACGTTACAAATACAGCCTCAGGAGCCCTTGCATCATAAGCAGCTATGCTTTCAGGAGGTGTGTTCTTGACAAATTGTTCATTCCCGTCAACCAATGCAGCAAACGCACTGGCACCCCCTGATTTCATCAATGCATTTACAAACGGGCCATTCTCCTCAGCAACAATATGATGGCCTGCCCTGCGAACACCCCCGGCTACCCGGTGTCTCAAGTCAAGTTGAGCCTGTCTTCCGTTGACTGCTGTTGGTGTTGTCAAAGCAAATTGTCCGTTACCCATATTTCCACCTCTATTTTTACCTAAAACTTGCCAGCACCTGTTTATTAATTATGTAAAACCTATTAAAAACCCGCCCAACGCATCACACAAATTAGCGTGTTAATCCGTCAAATGCCGTGTAAGAACCATCATCCTTTAAATAACCAAAACACAATAGAATAGGCTAATTCTTTACGATACAGGAAATTCGGAAGAAGCGATGTGAAGCTTATGGCTCAGTGTTCAACTTTTAGTGCTCTACCTAGCCTTGGCAGTGTGCCGTCGAGTCCAAGGACATTTTTCAATGCGCGCTTGCTTGATATGGAAAAATACACCCTTAGAAATACTGATGTGGTTGCTCGTGGGTTTGCCAAGAGAGCCATACAGGATGGGCGTGCGATAGAAGGCCGGCTTGGCAATCCAACCATCTTCGGGTTTCTTCCATACCCTGGGCTTGACTATTATCTTAAACAGGCAGTGCGCGAAGGTTTTGCCGGTTATACCGAGTCAACCGGTTATACTCCCCTCAGAGAAGAGCTTTCGCATATAAACGGTGGCGCTGAGAGCCGGTTCTCTGTTTCGGTGGATAATGTGTTCATAGGCTGCGGCTCAAGCGATTTGATAGGTACAATATTGGAGGTTCTCAGCCCGGAGATACCCAATATGCTCGATAGGTTAATCGAGGTCAAGACCGGGCAGGGCTCAATTGATCCGTTGATAGATATATTAAGCAAAAACGAAGTGATAACCCCGGAATGGTCCTATGTCGTCTATCATGCCAACATGGCGCGGCTTGGCATGAGAAATATCTCGCTTCCGCTCAATGGAACTGGCATTCCAGACGTTGGGAAACTTGAGGAATTGCTAACTCCCAATACGAAGGCAGTTATTTTAGCCACAGTGGGAAACCCCATCGTGGCTGGAATGACCCCCGAAGAATATATGCAGGCACTTAATATCATGGAACAGAAAGCGAAGGAATATGGCCACCCAATTTTCCTGATTGCTGATATAATTTACGAATCGGTTAGGCGGGACAGGAATAACAGGGTAGGGCCTATTACCCTCGCAATGAAGAATGGCATTCGGAATGTCATAGTCCTCACGGTAAACAGTGCATCCAAGATGATGGGCTGGCCTGGAAACAGAATCGGGTGGGGCAAGGCATCTGCCGGAGATGCATACGAAGATTACTTCCGGACCTTCCTGGATTATCTGGGCAACCTTATCCTTCCGAGTCTTGGCAGGGCTGCGCTTCCCCAGCAGGTTGCGCTATATAGGTTTTTCAATTCAATCAACAGGAAAAAACACGCAGAATGGATTGACATTGATAGGTTTGCTGAGCGGGCAACTGATTGGGCCGGCGATGCCACGTCAGAGCATGAGCTTTATGAACGATTCAAGGAATACAGACGTGCCGAGATAGGCAGGCGCGTCTATGAGTTTGCTAATTTGGCAAACAGAATACCTGGTGTCAGCCTGATGCCGTTTCTCCTGAAATCAGACGGGGCGGTTGATCCGGGAAGGCTCAATGCTTTTTATGTCATGTGCAGGTTTGAGGCATTGCCGCGCGGCGAATTCTCCCAGGCTGCAAGGCTTGCCGAGTTCGCGCTTGAATTAGGATTCAAAGTTCCTCTGACCACCCCAGGGGACGAATTTCTCACACCCGAGGCGCGAGGAAAAGGGGAAGAATGGTTCAGGGTGGTTGCGCTTATGGGCGATACTGATAGGGAGGAAATGGTTGATGTTATGGGTAAATTCGCCAACCAGTGCAGAAGAACATATCCAAACCCGGTGCAGGTATCAGTTCCTGACTTATCTTCACAACGACCTGCAAGCGAAGGACCAATGCAATAGGCGCAGTTTTCTATAGGTCTTGTCGCGCCTTCGGCGCTGTCTTCCATAGGTCTTCAGTCTTGGGTCTCGGGTCTTCAGTCTTGAGTCTCCAGTCTTGGGTCTCGGGTCTTGGATATCTAGACTCTGAACCCTGGACTCTAGACCTTTAGGGTTTCCAAACTCCCGACTCCAGACAGTTTTGTTCTTTCACATTCCATCTCTGTGCCAATCACAACCCTTTAAAATAAAAGACCCCGAAGAGCGCTGGCGGTCTATATCGGAGCAAGCTCCGAAGACCTTGCGCTCATTCTGGTTCTTTTGAACTCCATCTCTGTGCCAATCACAACCCTTTAAAATAAGCTTGAACAAAATAATAATCCCCAATTGAATGCGCCTATTGGCGCATCAGATGCTCCTGATGGAGCATATCTCGACAAGCAAGCTTATCGATAGCTCACTGGCTGTTGCCAGCGATACCTAGTTTTTTAACTGAGGTGTAACGATGACCAATGCTTTTGATGTAGACACAGGCAAGCTGATAAAATCCGCGGGCGCCAAGCTCAAGGGAACAATTGACAAGCCCCAATGGGCTGGCAGGACCAAGAGCGGCTCCCATTCCGAGCGCCTGCCTTATCAGGCGGATTTCTGGTATGACCGGTGCGCCTCCATACTCTGGCAGGCCTATTCGAAAGGCGTTGTGGGCGTAAACCGCCTGCGGGGCCACTACGGCGGCAAGAAGAACCGCGGTGCCAGGCCCTCCAAGCACAGGAGGTCAGGCGGCTCACTCATCCGCAAAGGCTTCCAGGTGCTTGAGAAGGCAGGCTTCCTGAAAAAGGAGAAGCTAGGCCGCTCAATCACGGGCAAGGGCAAGAAGCTCCTTGACAACACAGCACACGAGATATCCAAGGCAAAGGTGTAAGGATATGGGTGATGAAGAGGAGGCACAGGCAGAGAGGCAAAAGAAGCTGCATGCGTACCTGGCGCGCATGAACGAAAATGCCGCAGAGGAAGAAAAGAAGAAGCAATTGCTCGCAAAGCTTGTGGATGAAAAGGCGTTCGACAGGCTGATGAACGTCCGCATCGGCCACGACGAGTTATACAATGGCGTAATCTCACTGTTGGTGCGGCTCGCCAATGCAGGCCAAATCAAAGGAAAATTGAACGAAGAGCAGGTGGTGAAGCTCCTCTCGACGCTCACAGAAAGGGAAGTGCCCAAAATCCAATTCAAAAGAAAGTGACAAATATCAGACTATTATGGTGTATTGTGAGATGATTATTATGAGCAGAAACAAATCACCTGGGATTAAGGCGCGATTGTCCCATGCGCTCAGGAGCAACCGCAACGTGCCGGTTTTTGCAGCGGCAAAAACCAACCGCGGCGTGACGCGCAACTTTAAGCAGAGGCACTGGAGAAGGAGGAAGTTGAAACTAACTGAGGCATGATTTTTATGGTGGAAAAAAATGGCGGAAAAGAGAATAAATCCAACGGTGTAAAGGTGCCGAAGCCAACCGAGCAGGTTGAAAAAAAGGAAGTCGCCCTGAAGGCAGATGCAAAGCCGGCAGTTGTCACGACCCCAACCACCGCCACTGCCTCTGCCCAGGTTCCTGCCCCTGCAGCCAAGCCAACAAAGAAAAAGGGCCTTGAGCGCGTCTACACAATCCCGCTCAGGAAGGCGTTCGAGGCAAAAAGGACCAGCCGCGCCAATCGGGCAGTTGACATAATCCGAGCATTTGCAGCCAGGCATATGAAATCACCGCTTGTCAGGATAGATGAAAAGGTCAATCAGCTGGTCTGGTCACACGGCATAGAAAAGATACCACGCAAGGTGACGGTCAGGCTCGAGAAAATTGACGATGTGACGACCGTCTCCCTGCCAGAGTAGGTTATTATGCCCATCTCACGAACAAGCTATTGGAAGAACCCGAACATCGGGCTTTTTTTCTACACCGATAACGAGGTCACGCTTGTGCCCGAGGACATCCACCCAAAGCTCACCCCTGCGTTTGGCGCCCTGGGGACAGAGGTTCTGGAAATATCCATATCAGGCTCGCCGCTCATGGGCATCTATGCTGCAGGCAACACGAAGGGCATTCTCCTCCCGGACCTTCTCTACAAGGATGAGCAGCAGATAATGAAGCGCACGAAAAAAGAAATTTGCTATTCAAAGTCAAAGTTCAATGCATTTGGGAACAACATTGTGGTGAATGACAAAGGCTGCATTGCGAGCAAGCATTACTCCCCAGACCAGGAAAAGCAGTTTAGCGACCTGTTCGGCTGCGAGACCGTAAGGATGAATCTTGCGGGATACACTGCAGTGGGCGCGCTCTGCTGTGCAAACAACAAGGGTGCCGTGGTTTCCTCAAAGCTCTCTGATGCTGAAATTGCCCTGGTGGAATCAGTGCTCAAGGTGCCTGCCACCATTGGCAGCGTGAACTTTGGCAGCCCGTTCCTGCACATGGGAATTGTTGCAAATGACAAGGGGCTCGTAGTAGGAGAGGGATGCAGCGGGTTTGAGATAGGGAATATCCAGGGCGCGTTGGGTATTGAATGAATTGGTTGCGAGTTTCGAGTTGCGGGTGTTGGAATTATGATTTCATTTGATGATTTCACAAAGCTCGAGATTAAAACAGGCAAAATCCTCACCTGCGAGAAGGTTGTTGGCGCTGACAACTTATTCAAGGTAACCGTTGACGTGGCTGAGGAAAAGCCGAGGCAGCTGGTGGCAGGCCTTGCGAATTATTATGCGCCTGAATCGCTTGTGGGCAAGGGCGTTGTGGTGCTCGCCAACCTGCAGCCCCGCGTAATACGTGGCATCGAGTCGCAGGGCATGCTGCTCGCAGCAGAGGACGGCACGGGAAAAACGATCGCGCTTCTCACTCCGGACAAGGAAATCCAGGCAGGCTCGAAAGTGAGGTAATAATGGTTTCGAGTTTTGAGTTACGGATTCCGAGAGGCCCTCTCTTTGATTTCGCTAAAGCGAAAAGCTCGACAGCAAAGCTGTCGATTTCACAGAAAAGAGATGCGAATTGAGCCGATGGCAAAATTGAATGCGCCTGTTTGGCGCATAACTCGACAGCAAAGCTGTCGATGGCGCCGCATCGATGGCAACAATCGTCGAGATATGCACCATGAGGTGCATCTGGCCTCCCGATAATACCCGAAACTCGTAACCCGAAACTGATGAGGTGAGTTTATGGCTGATAACGCAAAATCAAAGAAACCTGAAGAGGGAATTGAGCATCCAGCAGATGCGAGAGCTATCACGCATCAGCGTGATTCAAAACCAACGGCAGCTGCAAAAGCTGCAAAGACAGCGCACGCTTCTAAACGATATGAGGCAACAGGCATTGCCGGCGCTACAAAATTCACGAAAGAGGTCAGCGCCAAGAGCGAGCGCCATGCACGGCATACAATATATTCCCTGTTCGGCGCTGCCAATGGCCTGAAGAGGCCTCAGGTGAAAATCACAGCCATCAAGGTGATATGATGACCCCCCCCTCGAAACCATTTGCATCGTCCCATTCTCCAGCCCACGAACATTCCAATATGGGCGAACATACCCATATGGGCGGCGCAGGCATGGCCGATGACATGCACTCTGTAGACGAGGGCCAGCGCGAGCTCATGCGCATGGCTTATGAGGCACAGGTTTTCCAGCAGCAGCAGCGCCTTATGCAGCAGGAGCTCAGCATGCTCGACAATGGCATCCGCGAGCTGAACATGACCATTGCAGCGCTTGAATCGCTTGACAAGGCTAAAAAAGAGACCCTGTTCAGCATCGGGGGCGGCGCATTCGTGAAGTCAAGGGACTTTGAGCGGGGCGCGGTTATCCTGAACGTGGGCGCTGGCGTGCTTGTTGAAAAAGGCCGCGGGGAGGCCATTCTGCTTGTGAAAAAGCGCATTGACAATGCCAAGGTTGCCGTGCAGAAGCTTTCCGTGGAATTCGGGTCCGTGGTCCAGAAGCTCAGGGCACTTGAGGAGCGCGCCCAGCTGCTCCAGCAGCAGATGCAGCAGTAAGGTTTAAAGTTTAAGGTTCAAGGTTTACGGGAAAATTTAAACTTTAGACTTTAGACTTTAGACCTTGAACTTTGGACTGGTTTTATGTTCGACATCATCAAAAAGAAGCTCGGCCAGTTTGTCGAAAGTCTCAAAATCAGTGCCGTGCCTGCGCAAAAGGAGCGGCCAATAGCAACAGTTTCCATTTCCACTAAATTCTCAAACCTCGTTACCACCAAGGCGGCCATCACAGAATCAGACATTGATTTCAATGCCCTTGAAACCTCCTTCCTGGAGGCCGATATTCCCTATGAAGTCGCCACCCTCCTCATCACTCACATCCGTGGCAAGCTGGTGGGCATGGAACTCGGCAAGGGCAACCTGGAAGCTGCGATAACCTGCGGGATAAAGGATGCACTGGCGGAAATCCTGGAGCCTGTGAAAGGCTTTGACCTCCTCGAGCGGATTTTCTCATCCCCCTCCAAGCCTTACAAAATCCTATTCATTGGCGTAAATGGCACAGGCAAAACCACCACAATTGCCAAGCTGGCCCATCTCCTCAAAAAGAATGGCAGGAAAGTAGTGCTTGCAGCCTGCGACACGTTCAGGAGCGGCGCCATCGAACAGCTCGGCTACCATGCTGAAAAAATCGGGGTTGAGATGATAAGGTCAAAATACAATGCAGACCCGGCCTCGGTTGCATTTGATGCCGTGAAACATGCCGGAGCTCTGGGTGCGGATGTAGTGCTCATTGACACTGCCGGCCGCCAGGACACCAAGGTGAACCTGCTCGACCAGCTGGCAAAGATGGAGCGCGTGATAAAGCCCGATTTAAAGGTTTTCGTGGCCGAGGCAATAAGCGCAAACTCCGATGTGCAGGTGAAGCAGTTTTCAGACAAGATACGGATAGATGCGCTGATTCTGACAAAGGCAGACTGCGATTCAAAAGGTTCGATCTTCGCTCTGGCTGGTCTCGGCATTCCTATACTTTACATAGGCACCGGGCAGGCTTATTCTGATTTGGAAAAATTCGAGCCTGCGAAAGTCGTTGGGAAGATTCTCTAATCTGATTGTGCGCTTCTCTCCGAACAAAAAACCGGGCACTTTTAAACAACGGTTTCACTATCTCTAGCACGATGAAAATGGTGATTTCCATGGCTCATGAAAATTTGAACATTTTGGCAATTGTCCTCTTCCTTGGCATAGCCCTGCTTTTAGTGGGTTGTGTCAAACCTCCAATCACCCATGGGTGGGGCTCGAATAACTCAAACGGTTCAAACATAATATTGCTTGAGCCGCCTGCAAAGGCAATCCCACTGTTCACCAGCTGCCAGGCAATAAAAGATTCATTCACATCGGCAAATTCTGGCTATGGCTATAGCTATAGGGGCGGTCTATTTGAGACGGTATCAGGCGGGCTGCCAATGACTTCCACAGTCATGACTAAATCAGCCGGCGACACCAGCGCCAGCTCATCAAATAGCGTCGGCTACTCCACCACCAATGTGCAGGTTAAGGGGGTTGACGAGGCAGACATCGTAAAGACTGACGGCGAGTACATTTACACCGTTTCCCGGGGCAAGCTCTCAATCATAAACGCCTATCCAGCAGATGGCATGGAACTCGTTTCCAGCACTGATTTGGGAGATGTGGAGCCCGTGGAAATTTTCATCGGCGGCGATTACGTGCTTGTTTTCGGCTCCAATTACGAACAGATTATCATGAAAACAAATAATGGCGATGGCGAGAGTGGCACTGGCGAACCCAGCGATTCAGCCAACGCCTCCGTTGTTACTCAGGCAGCACAGGCAATTGCTGAAAAAATAATGCCGCCCATCTACCCGGACTACTCACGGAATTTTGCAGTGGCAGAAATCTGGGACGTCTCAGACAAGGCCCACCCCGAAAAGGTAAGGAGCGTTGACATTGAAGGCAACTATCTCACCTCAAGGAAAATAGGCAGCGATGTATTCTATGTGGTGAACACCTACCCGCAGATATACTATGAAGGCGTGGGCAGCTCTCCCATCATCCCATCCTACCGCGAAGACGGGGCGCTCACCTACGAACCGATTGCAAAGTGCGGCGAGGTCGGCTATCTTCCCCCAGTGCACTCAGGGGCATTCGTCACAATAGCAAAGCTTTCGCTGGCAAATCCTGAGGATGCCGTCGTGAAGAAAACCGTGGCCGCCCAGGGCCAGAATGTCTATGCCTCAGAGGATTATCTTTACCTTGCAGAAACCGATTACAATTATGGCTATCCCCAATTGCTCTCCGAAGCAATTGGCAGCAAGGAATCAATGGAAAAGACAATCATTCACAAATTCAAATTAACAGATGAGCTTGATTACCTTGGCTCGATGAGCGCCCCGGGCCGCATCCTGAACCAGTTTTCAATGGATGAATACAACGGCAATTTCAGGATAGCCACCACCCTCGGGCAGGTGAGCAGGGGCAGCAGCAGCAGCTCAAGCAACATATACGTATTCAACAGCGAACTTGAGCGCATTGGCGAATTGGAAGACCTGGCTCCAGGCGAAAAAATCTATTCAGCCCGTTTCATGGGCGCAAAGGGCTATCTGGTCACTTTCAAGAAGGTTGACCCCCTATTTGTGATTGATTTAAGCGACCCTGAAAAGCCAACAGTTTTAGGCAAGCTGAAAATCCCGGGCTACAGCGATTACCTCCACCCGATTGATGAAAATCATATTATTGGCGTTGGCAAGGACACTGTGGAGGCTGAGGAGGGCGATTTTGCCTGGTATCAAGGGATAAAATTGGCGATTTTTGATGTCAGCGACGTTGAGCATCCCAAAGAAATGTTCAAAACCATGATAGGCGACCGTGGCACCGACTCCTATGCCCTCCGCGACCACAAGGCATTCCTGTTTGACAGGGAAAAGGAGCTGTTGGTGCTGCCCATCACCCTTGCAGAGATAGACCCAGAAAAATATGGCAAATACGATGAGCTGCCTGCCAACACCTATGGCGATTTTATTTTCCAGGGTGCCTATGTCTACAAGCTCAACCTTGAAGGCGGATTCAAATTAAGGGGCAGAATCACCCACCAGGATGATGATGAATCCTACAAAAAATCAGGCTATTACTACTATGGGGGCGGAACTGAGGTCAAGCGCTCGCTCTACATTGGCGATGCGCTCTACACAATCTCAGATAATATGGTGAAGGCCAACTCGCTTGACGATTTGGAAGAGATTGAAACAGTTAAATTGGGCTAAATCCAAACCACATCAAAATCCGTTCTCAAAACTACATTTCAATCTCACAGTAGGCGACCGGCTGCTCCAGCCTGAACCGCTCAATCAGTTCAAGGGCAACCTCGCCGCAATGGCCAATGAGTTTTCCGCCAGCCTTTATGCTAACGCATCTCCCGGGGATATATCTCTTGTCATCTGCCTCAGCGAATTCATATTTCCTGCTGGGCCAAAGCTCTTTCAGCACGCGCTCGGCATTTCCCTTTATCATTGAAAAGTTCGCATTTGGCGAATACTTGCCGAATCCAAGTGTCCTGCGCTCCCCCCCACCCGAATACACAATTCCAACCTCATAAACCTTTATCGGCAATTTCTCATCCTTGTTTGAGAACAGCACCTGCAGGTGCTGTTGCATTAGGCTGTTCCTGAACCTGCTGGTGTCAATGGTTTTTGCATTTGCAATGTGCAGCTCATTCTCCTCATTTGCATTAAGGGTGAATGTCATCACTTCAGTGAATCCCAGCCCGATCATTGTCTCATGGGCAGGCTCATCCTCCTTTTTGCCAGATGAGATGAAGCTTGGGAGCGTAAACGCAATCTTATTGTAATCATAGGCAATGGCAATGTCCTCAACCAAATCAATTGTTCCAAGAATATCCGTCCTATAGATGGGCACGATTGCCTTGCCACCCCTGACAATATATCCCATGCGCGCCAGGCATGCCTCGGCCTCCCTCTTCGAAATCCTTATGTTCAATATCTTGCATGCCTCAGCCACCGGCACCCTGAACGCTTGGCATTTTCGTTTTGCATTGCCCCCTATCAGATCAACCTTTGCTCCCCGGTCGGCCAGCGCACAGGCAATCATGTCCCTAGCCTGCGAGACAGCAACAGCGCTCGTGCCGGTCACCTCAACCAGCATGTTTCTTATCCCAGATGTGAGCCGTGTCATCTCAGCATTGATTATGGGCGGGAATGAGATCACCTTTCCCCTGGCATCTGTGATGATGGGTGCTTTCCCATAGCCCTCTACAATCTTCCCATATCCAGTGCCTTTCCCAATTTTGTTCAATTGAATGGATTCCACCAGTCTCTGACCAGTGGTGGGCGCATGCTTATCGCGGAGTGGCAGATTACCGCCTGCTTCGCTGGCGGGTGAATGCCAATTCACTCCGCGAGAATTTTTCGAATGAGCCTCATACCGCCCAGCTTGCGGGCGGTTGGCTCTTCGAAAAATCTGATTGACAACATCCCTGGGAGTCATTTCCTTAGTTTCATTCAGCGCTACGAACCGTATCCCGTCCAGCTCATGGGAATTATAGGTAATTGGCAATTGGAGCTTGTCCAGGTCGTGGATGCCTATGGCGACCTTTCTCCGCTTCCTTCCAAAAGTTTCATGGAGCTTCTCCTGAAAGTCAATGAGCAGCTCCAACTCATTTTTATCAAGCGCAACTCCCTTCACAGCACAGGCGGCTATGAACGGCCTCCCCTTCACAACACCAACCTTCACATGCGCGGATTCAGGAAATTTATACTCCCTGGGTTTCCCGGATTTATAGTCCTTGATGAGCCGGGCGACACCCTCAATGCCCAGCAGGTCAGGTCGGTTCGGGGTTATTTCAATAAAAAGTTTCTCCCCGCTCATGGGTTCGCATGGTGCACCCAGCCTTGGAAGGAGTTCCATCGCCTCCTTGTAGGAAATATCCGCAAGCTTTCTCAACATCGCGTGCTCTATAGTAATGCTAGCCATAAACTGTCCCCAGGTCTTAAGTTTTGCCAAAGGCAAAACGGTCTTGATGTCTTAATTGGTTACTGCCCTAAGGTGTTCTTCAACTCCGTTTTTCCAGCATGCATTTTCCTCACCCAACTGCCCAGCAGGCTGGCTGCAATTGTAATTAGGCTTCTCCGTAATAATTTATATTTCCTGCTTTTTTTTCTCCTGATGGAAAATCTCAGCGTTTCAGCCATCCAACCCCCTCCCCACATCAGTTTCGAGTTTTAGGTACTATCGCGGAGTGGCAGAGTTGAATCGACCTTGATGGTCGATTGAATGCTTCTGATTGAATGCACCTGCTGGTGCATAGCTCTCGCCTTCGGCTCGATGAAGCATAGCTCGACGGCAAAGCCATCGATCGCCTGCTGGCATTTCTCCTGTTGGAGAAATTCTCGTCGACTGTTGTCGACGATCGCCTGCTGGCTTTTTGCCGGTTGGCAAAAATCTCGATGACTGCTGTCATCGATTGAATGCTTCTGATGAAGCATAGCTCGTAAAGCCCCGCGGGACTTTTCGATACCCCCTGCTTCGCAGGGGGATGAATGCGCAGTGCCGTTGCGATGAGCCTCATACCGCCCAGCTTGCGGTGACCTTTTGGAGCGACCAACGCCTTCATAGCAGAACCTTGTGGCGTTGGCTTGACACGTTCGAGCGAGGGTCGCACCATGTGTTGGTGTTTGGCG
>Ga0210017_1002657_pt1 | contig 15218 bp, 7 predicted proteins | sample CryGeyCG2014_020_FD_183966 | JGI IMG/M metagenome (GOLD analysis project Ga0210017, IMG submission 183966) | Groundwater microbial communities from aquifer - Crystal Geyser CG08_land_8/20/14_0.20 (SPAdes) (version 2) | ecosystem: Environmental > Aquatic > Deep subsurface > Groundwater | place... | reverse complement strand
CATTCTTATCTTGGATATCTGAGTCCCAGGGAGTACGAGCGTATGTGGCTTTTAAGAAAGGCCGCTTAAATAAGTGTCCATTTTTACTTGACCACCTCAATATCTGCGGGGTGCCAAGGTGGTCGTTGATGTAATAATAAATATTTTCGTATGGGCCGCTTAATAATCCTGTGAGATCGCCGATGGTGGCCACAAGAATTCCTTTCTTGCTTATTGCCGATGATTGCGTTATGAAATGAATTGGGGTCAGACTCGATTTCTTTACTGGGAAGTGAGAAGCTGAAGAACGGATAAGGCTAAACAGCCTTGGCCCGAGTCGTGGCTTTTCATCCAACATACAATAAGAAGCTCACCCCTAAGAAGCCTAACCCTCCTATAATAATACCCAAAACGCCTGCTATACTCCTGCGGCCAACAACACTTAGCAAAACTGATGCTGCGAAAATTAGCAAGAAGAACCAGAGCGAGTTCCACCATCTTGCTGCTGGGGCACTAAAGCAAATCACAAACCATAGCAACCCGGCGATGGCGAATATTACACCGGCACGGCCGCATACCTTCTGCCTTTGCAACGAAACTACATCATGCATAATGCTTTCCTTTGATTATCTACCAGCTCCCAGACGCGCCATGACTGCACGCACATTTTTTCCACTTTTTCGTCAGCTCTGCATCACACACCCACGCACAGCTGCTACCATGCAAGTCAAAAAACGGAAGCCATTTAGTTAACCAATTAACACCGCAGTCCTGATAACATTGATCATGTCTTTTACATGCAGCATCGTAACAGTCTGTCGCCGGACCAGAGCCGCCAGGCCCGCACCAATTGCCATGCCAGTTTAGTCCTTTAGGATCAATCCTATTCACCGGCTGATTTCCCACGTACGGATACAGGTTATAAGACTGCGGTTGCTCTGGAGTTCCTATAACCGGATCAGGAGACGCCATCCTTCCAATCCCCGGATCATAGTAGCGATGGTAGTTGTAATGCAATCCAGTTTCATTATCGTAATACTGTCCGGGGAATCGGATGTTGTTAGTCACATGGATTCCGTTGCCGTCGGGGTCGTCGTTGACGGTGGCTTTGCCGAAGGGGTCGTAGTCAGCCTGCCAAACGACCACTGCGTTGCTGTCGGTCAGCATCTGCGGGGTGCCGAGGTGGTCATTGATGTAATAATAATTATTTTCGTAGGGGCCGCTTAATAATCCTGTGAGATCGCCGATGGTGGCCACAAGAATTCCTTTCTTGTTTATTGCCAATGATTGCGCTATAGGCTTCTCGGGCTGATCACCCGTTTTGGTTACTATCTTATCATTGAGGTTGGCGAGAATCAAGAGGATTTTTGGTTTGTGTGCTGTGATCTCGGATCTTAGCTCTGCGATGAGTTCCTGCTGGTCCGGATACTTTTGTGCGTATTGGCTTAGTCCATGCTCTATGGCGTTCATGTTCAAAGCAATCAAACCCATGGCCTTTCTCATGATGATGAGGGTATCGGCGATGTCTATGACGCCGTCAGGGATGGGTGTGGGGACTACATCGCCGTGCTGGAGCTCAAGGGTGGTCGGGGTAATCTGGTTTGTGGCGATCCGCATGGCAAGGAGGGCATCGGCCATGTCCACGGTGCTGTCGGCATTGACGTCGCCGTCCATGTAGTTGAAGTCAAAGGGGAGCGGGTCCAGGCGGTTGATAAGGGTGTCGCCGTCTGCGTCTCCATCGCCGTCCGGGATGCCGTCTCCGTTGGTGTCGGCAAGGGAGGGGTCGGTGTGAAAGAGGTTGACTTCGTCGCCGTCGGTGAGTCCGTCACCGTCCGAGTCGGTGAGATTGGGGTCGGAGCCCCAGCGGATCTCTTCCTGGTTGGTGAGTCCGTCTCCATCATCGTCTGTTATTGGTGTGGATGCAAGTTCCGTTGGATCAGAGCCGCGGTTGAATTCGTAGCCGTCGGTGAAGCCGTCATTGTCCGAGTCCACGGCGTTAGGGTTTGTGCCGATTGCGGTCTCGAGGGTATCGGGAAGGCCGTCGGCATCGGTGTCGGTTAGGGAATCTATCTTGGAAAGCAATCTGCCGTTGAGGTAGATGTATTCAATTAGGGTCCGTCCATATCCATCGGTCTCAGCAATAAGCTGGCCGTTTAAATCGTAATGGTATAGGGCGGCAAGCGTGCCTCCCAGTGTTTTTGCTGTCCTTCTTCCCTGAAAATCATAAACATAGAACGCCACAGCAGCTCCGTCCACATTTTTGATCCGGTTGTCTTCGGTGTAGGCAAAGGTGTGCGTGCCGTTTCCGGTGATGTTGCCGTTGGCGTCGTAGGTGAAGGCGGCGGTCTCAAAGCCGGAAAGCGTGGAGAGCTGATTGTTTGAGCCTGGGTAGGTGTAAGTCGTGGAGTTTGCGTTCTGGGTCTTGGTCAGCCGGTTTCCCACGTCGTCGTAGGTGAAGCCCCGTGTGCCATAGGTGTTGATGCCTGTGGCATTGTTCAGCCGGTCTAATGGGTCGTAGAGAAAGGTCTGGTCTTTGTCCGAGGCAAGGAGATCATCGATGCCGGTGATGTTCCCCACGTCGTCAGGGGCGTAGTCCCTGGAGAAAAGGGTTCCCGTGGTGATGCCTGAGATCCGGTACTGGTTGTCGTAGCTGATGGAGGGCGTGAGGCCGTTTCCCAGGGTCCAATTCTCGGTGTCACCATAGGGTTTGTAGCGTATATTGAGGGCCAGATCGTTGGCGCTTGCGAAATGGCGGGAGGTCACGGACTCGATCCGGTCCGCCCGGTCAAAACGGTAGGCCGCGTATCTCCCTGAGGGGTACCAAATGCCTCGGAGATTACCGTTTTCGTCGTAGTCGTATTCAGTGATGTAGGTTTTGCCCAAAATTACCTTTTCTTGTTTTGCGACTCTCCCCTGGGAATCGTAGTGATAGGCGATGGCGCCTGCGGCGTCTCTCACGGTGGTGAGGCGGCCACGACCATTGGTCGAAGTTGCTTCGTCATAGGTATAGGTGATGTCGGAATCCGTGGGATAGTCGATCAAGGTGACACGGTTCAGGCTGTCGCAGGTGTAGGTAATAATATTCCCTTTGGCGTCCTTCTTTTGTTTGAGGTTTCCGGCTGCATCATAGGTGTAGCGTGTGATCCCGGTGTCCGGGGAGGTGCTTTTGATGAGGCGGCCCATGTCGTCGTAGTCCAGGCTGGTCTGGTTCCCTTTGCCGTCCAGGACCGAGGTGAGGTTGTCCTGGAGGTCGTAGCCGTAGGTGGTGTTGGCTGTGCTCCCTCCGACCAGGTCCTTGGTCTGCTTGATATTGGTCAGCCGGTCGAGGGCATCATAGATATATTCGGTCTTGTGGGTTGTCGCGCTGTCGGCCAATTTGTTTTCGGCGAAGCGTTTGTTTCCGTTTCCGTCGTAGGCAAATTCGGTATAGGTGTTATCGGGATTGATGATCTTGTAGAGGCGGTTGGGGTCCGAGGGGTTGTTGTAGTTGTAATCCTCGTATTTCTGAAGCGCGCCGGTTTCATCGAAGGTCTCTTCCTTGGTCCGGTTGCCGTTGGCATCGTAGGCATATTTAATTTTAGCCATGGCCGGATCGGTAACCGAGTTCGCTTTCTGCTCGATGGTCTGCAGGCGGTTGTAGGAATCGTAGCCGTAGTCGATGATGTTGCCGCGGGGGAGGATGATGTAGTCCATGTTTCCGGCCATGTCATAGACGTATTCGGTCTTGGCGGCAGTCCCCTGGTCGGTTGTGGTCTGGAGGCGGTTCCGGCTGTCATAGGTGTAGGTGATGACAGCTCCGTTGGGGTCGGTGACCGTGCCCACGTTCCCCAGGGTATCGTAATTTGAAAACGTGGTCTCCAGATAGGTGGAGGGGCCGGTGTACCGGCGGACAGCCTGGAGCTGGCCCCGGTTGTTCCCCTGGGATGGATCATTGGGGTAGTAGAGGTTTTCGATGACGTCATAGACGTCGGTTCTGGGGCCGTCGATCAGGGTCTTCTGGCCGAGGGCGTTGTAGGTGTAGGCGGTGATGGTCTCAAAGGGAGTCTGGTTCCCGTTGATGTCTCTTGTGTATCCCTGCTCGATGACCCGGTGGACGAGATTCGTGGGGTTCTGGTTGTAGATCAGAGGGTCGTCGGTGGGATCGGCCGGGTCGTCGTAGTCGTAGATGGTGACTTTGTTCTGGGCAGGATCGACCACGCTCTGGATGGTGACCGAGGTCTGCTCCTTGAGCGAAGGGTGATAGGTGTAAGTGGTGGTGCGAAGCACGGTATTGGAGGAGTTTTTTTCGATCTTGGCGCCGTAGTTTCCACGGGTGTCGTAGTTTTGATACTCGGTGACGTTGTTATTTTTGTCGGTGGCCTCCAAAATATTCAGGTTCTCATCGTATACATAGTTTGTTTCATTCGGGCTGCAGTTGCATGCCCCTGAGATGTTCGTAACATGGCTTACACCGCCGGATTCATCATAAGTATAGGTGGATGAATAGCCATTGGCGTCGGTCACTGTGGCGATATTCTGATCAGACTGGGAATAGTTTATAGTGACCTTTTCAATTCCGCTTCCGATGGGCCCGGCCTCGGATGTCACGGCCCGATCCTGGTTGTCATAAGTATGGCTTTCAATGACATTCCCGTTCGAGTCCGCCACTTCGGAAATATTAGTCCAGGAATATGAAGCATTATGCCGGTACTCTCTGTAAGTCCCATCTGCAAAAGTCACGCGGTCAAGCTTGTTGTTGCTATATTGGTAAGCGCTGATAAGATTCCCATTTAAATAGATGTTCTCTATCCGATTGTATGTATTATAGGTAAACTGAAGACTGTTTCCAAAATTGTCACCCGCCGATAATATTTTGTGGGTAGTATCACGAGAAATGTTTATGGTGTTTCCGCTCGGATCTGCAATTACAGTGAGGTACTTTGTACTACTGGCAACACCCGTATATGTATAGGAAAAACCCTGTGGGTCATGTTTTATGAATTCGGTATTCGATGTTTTTTCAACAAAAGCATGATCGGTCTTGGGGAATTCAATCTCGTATATGCCGTCCGCATTGTTGTCCTGATAGAATTCTTCAGTTCCATCCGGATTGGTGATCTTGAGCCCTGCATCAAAATATACTGATCCCATGGTTGAATCAAAGGTATGAGACCAGCCTACGCCAAAGGCGTTTACATTGTTGTTCCGGCTGTTATAGTACCTGATGAACTTTTTTACCACGGCCATGGCGGGCATGGAAAAGTCTTCCTCTTCATACCGCATGTTGCCTGTGGCCACGTTGACCGGACCCCCGACATTCTTCTTACATTCCTTGTCTTTGTTGTCGGGTTTTTTATAAATATACTTAACAATCTGAGGGCCGCCAGTAATCCTATATGCAGTAGCATTGATATAGTGAATTCCCGCAGATAAATTTGAAAAATCATAGGTTGTGGAGACTGACCCATATTTGTCAACACTCTTTACAATAAGTGAAATGCTATTGTCCAAGTATGCAGTTACGACTCGAGGACATGAAGACGGATTTGTATAAGGGTATCCATAGGTCAACGTAATGCTCTCAATTCCATCGACCTGATCGGGGACAGAGATAGAAAGCTGGGGTGTGGTATCCGGGACCGTAACCGAAGTTGTGGCCTCTGCAATGACAACGCCCATGCAATTTCCGTTCGCATCCTGCTCATCTAAACCTGCAGCTGACACATGGAAAAGATAAGTACCTGACATAGCACACATAAGATCCCTTGTTGTACCGAAAGACGAGGTCCCAGACCCTTTTTCTATAGTTATCATTTGACCGGTAGGATAAGTCACGTCGACGTAGTGGCCGAGTATCTCGCAGGCAAAATCAATTGTTCCGGATACGGTTGCAATTGCATCATCATCTATTGATGCGCTGATGCTTGCAGACCCAGCATAAACATTTTCAATATTGAAGAGGCAAAAGCCTGGCAGCAATAAAAACAGGCCCAGTCTTTTCAGGAGAACCATATTACCCTCCCGGATCGTTCTATTTGTTCATTTTAACTTCTGAATCCTGTCATTCTCGGACCTGGTCTGTGCACGGACACGCACAGGCAGGCTAGATCGCCCCCCCCTTCGACAGGCTCAGGGTGACAATTGTCATGGTGAGCTTGTCGAACCATGGATTGTAAAATCTCCCCTTGCCCCTCTTTTCCAAAGAGGGGTATATTTTGGGTACAACATGCTAACATAGGTAACAAATGAACCTATGGACATGGGTGACATGTTAAACTACAGGGCAAGGAGGACTATACCATGCCCTGGAGAAAAACGAAGCCCATGGAAGAGCGTTTAAAGTTAATAGCCGACCGGCTTGCCGGTTACGGCGTCACCGAGCTATCCGTGATTTACGGAGTGAGCCGCAAGACCGTTTACAAAGGGATCACGCGTTACGACAGGCTCGGCCAGGACGGTCTAAAAGAACTTTGCCGCTCTCCGGTCAATCACCCGAACCAGACCGACGAGAAAATCATCGGCCGTCTGGTTGAAGCAAAGCTTAAGCATATGAGTTGGGGTCCCAAAAAGCTGTTATACTTCTTAAACGTGCGCCAGCCCCAGATCAAATGGCCTTCTGTGTGCACAGCCGAGAGATGGCTCAAAAAACAGGGCCTTGTCAAGGCTCGGCGGCTGCGCAAGAAGATCCCGGCATACAGCGAACCTTTTCTGGCCTGCAACGCGCCGAACAAGGTCTGGAGTGCGGACTACAAGGGCCAGTTCAAGACAGGCGACGGCCGATGGTGCTATCCTCTGACCATCACCGACAACATGAGCCGTTACCTGCTGACATGCAAGGGTCTTTATTCTCCTTGCTATAAAGACACCCGGCCATGGTTCGAGTGGGCGTTCCGCGAATTCGGCCTGCCTGAGGCCATGCGCACCGACAACGGGACGCCGTTCGCCGGGCGCGGGGTAACCGGCCTCAGCCGGTTGTCGGTCTGGTGGATCAAGCTCGGCATCAGACCCGAACGAATAGAATCCGGCAAGCCCCAGCAAAACGGACGCCACGAGCGGATGCACCGTACCCTGAAGCAGGATACGGCCAAGCCGGACATGGACCGCCAACAACTCCGGTTCGATGAGTTCCGGCACGAATACAATGACGACCGTCCGCATGAAGCGCTCGGCCAAAAGACGCCTGCGAGCATTTACGAGCCGTCACCCAGGAGGTTCCCGGAAAAACTCCGCGAACCTGAGTACGACCACGGAGTCGAGATCCGAACCGTCCGCCATGGCGGCGAAATCGGTTTTAAAAGAAACTACTACTTCATCTCCGAGCTTCTGGCCGGAGAAAAGGTCGGTCTTGTCGAGGCAGCAGATGGGAAATACGAAATTCGCTTTGGCTTCCATCCTATCGGCATACTCGACGTTCGGCTCGGAAAAGTGGCGCCTAAGTTAAAAAAAGTGTAACCTATGTCCATAGGTTAAAATGTAACCCATGTGTATGTTGCACAGGGGAGTTATCCCTCTGAGGCTCATAGAGGAATTTAAAAATTCATGTCCATTCCATTTCGAGACCCTTAATATGTTCCGGGAAGCCAACCCTGAAAACAAAGAGAGGCCATGTAGTCATGCCAAGAGACATCCCGGTTGGAAACAGAAAACTGCTGGTTTGCTTTGATCAGGACTACCGTATCCGTGACCTTTACTATCCTCACGTGGGCATGGAGAATCATGTCGGCGGGCTCCTGTGCCTTTTCGGCCTCTGGGTAGAGAACCAATTCTCATGGATAGGCCCGGGTTGGGAAAGGGACCTCCGGTACGTCCCGGAAACCATGGTGACCCATGTCACGCTCTTCCACAAGGGTCTGGGCGTCCGCCTAACCTGCCGTGATGCCGTTGATTTTCATGAAGACATTTATATCCGGGAAGTGACCGTGGAGAACTTACAGCCCAGGAATCGGGAGTTCCGCCTCTTTTTCGGGCAGGCGTTGAATATCTCAGGCAATGATGTGGGCGACACGGCGATGTTCGATCCGGAGACCGGCGGGGTGGTCCACTACAAAGGCCCTCGCTATTTTCTTGCCAACGGGCATGTCATGGGATCAGACGGGGTGACGCAGTACGCCACGGGCAAGAAAGGGATGCAGGGGAATGAAGGGACCTTCAAAGATGCCGAAGACGGGCAGCTCTCCGGGAATCCGATCGCCCAGGGCTCCGTGGATTCGGTCATTTCCTTGAGCCTTCCGCTAAAGGAACTGGGGACTGGAAAGGGATATTATTGGATCACTGCTGGCAAGACCTTGAATGACGTTCGGCGTTTGAATGCACTGGTCAAAGGAAAAGGCGCCGAGGTCCTGATTCGGCGGACCGCGGACTATTGGAGAATCTGGCTGCGCAAGGAGACGCCTCCCATGGAGCAGTTCCCGGACAAGGTGCGGGAACTTTACCAGCGCAGCCTCCTGGTCATGGCGACACAGATCGACTCCGAGGGGGGGATCCTCGCGGCCAATGACTCGGACATCACCCAATTCGGGCGGGACACCTACTCCTATATATGGCCGCGGGACGGGGCGCTTATCGCCAACACCCTGGATCTCGCCGGCTATCCTGTGCCGGCACAGAGTTTTTACGAATTTATCGTCCGGGTCATCGGGCATGGGGGATTTCTTCTGCATAAATACAATCCCGACGGCACTCCGGCCTCATCTTGGCATCCCTGGATCGTCAACGGGCAGCGCCAGCTCCCCATTCAGGAAGATGAGACGGCCCTGGTCATCTGGGCTCTCTGGCACCATTTTGTTCTCTACCGGGATATTGAGTTCATCAAGCCTCTGTACAAACCCCTGATCAAAAACGCGGCGGATTTCATGTCTCAGTACAGAGATGAGAAAACGGGCTTGCCCGCACCCTCCTATGATCTATGGGAGGAACGGCGCGGGATATTGAGTTTCACCACCGGCGCTGTTTTCGGAGGTCTGACTGCGGCCTCGCTCTTTTGCACGGTCTTCGGTGAGACAGAGAAGGCCGAGAAATACCGGAAGGCCGCTGCAGAGATCCGGGATGCGGCGTCCATGTACCTCTGGCGAAGCGACTTGAACCGCTTCTGCCGGATGGTCTACCGGAACGGCAACGGCGATCTCGAAGTGGATGGAACGCTGGACGCGAGCCTCTGGGGCCTCTTCGCCTTTGGACTCTATTCGGCCCGGGATTCCAGGATCACCTCCACGATGACGGCGTTGAGGGAAAAGCTGTGGGTGAAGACGGATGTCGGAGGCATGGCACGCTATGAGGGAGATGATTACCACCGCGTGAGCAAGGATCTGCCGGGCAACCCGTGGTTTATCTGCACGCTTTGGTTTGCGGATTACCTGACAGAGACGGCCCAAAATGAAGACGAGATGAAGGCCGCTATCGAGATCATCAACTGGGTCTCCGAACATGCCCTCCCTTCCGGTGTGCTGGCGGAACAGGTCCACCCCTATACAGGCAAACCCGTTTCAGTTTCACCGCTCACCTGGAGCCATGCCACCTTTGTCACTTCGATTCAGCGCGTGATGCGGCATCTGGCAAGGATGAAATCCTGTCCGGAATGCGGCATGCCGATGATGAGCTTCCTTCGAAGGGAAGACTGGCTGGAGAAATTATATGCCGAAGCGTGCGATTCTATCCACGGGATTTGTGAAGTGTAGCCATAGGCAGTCTGACAGAGGCGCTTGAATTATTAAGGAGGAAGGTTATGAGCAACAGTGTCTACAAGGTGGTCGAACTGGTCGGCACAAGCGACGTGTCCTGGGAAGATGCCGCGAAGAATGTCGTAGAGGTAGCGGGCAAAAGCCTCAAGAATCTGAGGATCGCTGAAATCGGAAAGCTGGACATGAAGGTCGAGGACGGCAAGGTAGTCGCCTATCGGGCCAGGGTGAGCCTCTCCTTCAAATATGAGACGGGCAAATAGCGGATCGCTTGCCGCTCAAAGGTGGAATCAGGCCGAGCGCGAACGGACCCGGCAGGTCCCGAAACAGCGATAGACGCGCCTAAAATAAACAGGACAGACGTTTCCCATCTGACTTCGGGTGAATACTGATCAGTGAAACACTTGCACTTCATGGGATGATGATGTCTCTGTATAGTCCTATCTTGAGAAGAGTGGGAGGTTGACTTCATATGAAGCGACGGATCGCGGCTATGTTTCTTGAGATGGTTCTATGCCCGTCACTGACGCCAGCAGATGAGACAACCACAGTTTCCGAGGCGCTTTTTCAAAAACTACGAGCCGGCGGCATCGAGGGCGCACGCACAGGATATCTTCGGTCACTGGATACGGTCTTCGAATTGTTTTTTCTTCATCACCATGTAATAGAGGAGCGGGATCACGATCAGGGTCAGCGCGGTGGAGACGAAGATCCCGAAGATGAGCGAGATGGCGAGCCCCTGGAAGATGGGATCCAGCAGGATGACGAGGGCGCCGACGATCAGGGCCGCGGCCGTAAGCACGATAGGCCGGAAGCGGACGGCCCCGGCTTCGAGCACGGCTTCGGTCAGTGTCCCGCCCTCTTTTTCCCGCATCCGGATAAAGTCCACAAGGAGGATCGAGTTTCTGACGATGATCCCGGCCAGGGCGATGAATCCGATCATGGAGGTGGCTGTGAAGAAGGACCCCGTGACCCAGTGGCCCGGGAGGATGCCGATCAGCGTGAGGGGGATGGGCGCCATGATGATGACCGGGATGAGAAAGGACCGGAACCATCCCACGATCAGGACGTAAATCAGCACCAGCACGGCGGCAAAGGCAATCCCCATGTCCCGGAAGACCTCATAAGTGATCTGCCATTCCCCGTCCCATTTCATGGCGTACCGGGTTTCACTTCCGGGTTCTTTGGCATAGTGCTGTCTGATCTCGTACCCCTCCGGGATCTTGATGGCTGAGATCTTCTCTCTCATATTGAGGATCCCGTAGATCGGGCTCTCCGCAGTTCCGGCCATGTCTCCGATGACATAGACGACCCGTTTCTGGTTTTTGTGGAAGATGGTCCTGTCCGAGACGGTCTCTTTCACGTGGACCAGTTCAGAGAGAGGAATAAGGGTCCCCTCCATATTTTGGATCTTGATGGCGCTCAGGTCTTCCACGCTGGAGCGGGCCTCTCTTGCGAGGCGCATCCGGATGGGGACCGGCTCCCGTTCAGAAGGAATATGCAGAAGCCCCGCATCCATACCGGCGAGGCTGAGCCGGAGGGTCTTTGTGATCTCCTCAGGGGATACCCCAAGGAGGGATGCCTTCTCCCGGTCGATGACGAACCTCTCCATGGGCTGAAGATCCTCTTCATACCAGTCCACGTCGACGACGTCCTCGGTATTGTCAAAGATGTCCCGGATCTGTCCGGCGATCCGTCTCTGGCCTTCAAGGTCCGGGCCGTAGACCTCGGCCACCAGGGTGGAGAGCACGGGCGGTCCGGGCGGAACCTCAGCGATCTTGACCCTCGCATTGTGCGCCCAGGCGATCTTCCGGATCGCAGGCCGGACGCGACTTGCGATCTCGTGCGACTGGGCCTTTCGTGCATGCTTCTCCACGAGGTTGACCTGGATGTCGGCGACGTTGGGGCCCCGGCGGAGGAAATAGTGCCGGACCAGCCCGTTGAAGTTGATGGGGGCATGGGTCCCGGAATAGATCTGGTAGTCGGTCACCTCGGGTACGGCGGCGAGGTAGTCGCCGATCTCCATGCAGAGGTTGGATGTGGCCTCGAGCGTGGTTCCTTCGGGCATGTCAACGATGACCTGGAACTCGCTCTTGTTGTCGAAGGGGAGCATCTTCACCCGAACGAAACGGGCATAGACCAGAAACATGGAGAGGAAGAGCATCAGGGTGACGAGCCCGATAAAGGACCATCGTTTCCCGCGGCTCATGATCAGGGGGCACAGGGCGGCATGGTAGAGCTTATACAGCCGCGTCTCTTTGAGTGCCGGCGCTTTCTCTTCCCCGTGCGTTTTCTTCCCCGTCATGTGGTAGGTGAGCCAGGGGGTGACCACAAAGGCGATAAGCAGGGAGATGAGCATGGCCACCGAGGCATTGACGGGGATCGGCTCCATATAGGGCCCCATGAGCCCTGAGATGAAGACCATGGGGAGAAGCGCCGCGATGACCGTGAGGGTCGCGAGGATCGTGGGGTTCCCCACTTCATCGGTCGCGGTAATGGAGGCCGTGAAGCAGTCTTCCTTCTTGAGTTTGTAGTGGCGATGGATGTTCTCGACCACGACGATGGCGTCATCCACCAGGATGCCGATGGCGAAGATCAGGGCGAAGAGGGTCACCCGGTTCAGGGTGTAACCGAAGAGCATGCTGAAGAAGAGGGTCAAGGCCAGCGTGACCGGAACCGCCACGGCCACGACTACGGCTTCATAAAAACCCAGGGCGATCCCGATGAGGATGGTGACCGATACCGTGGCCAGGAAAAGGTGTTTGATCAGTTCGTTGGATTTCTCTTCGGCTGTGGCGCCGTAGTCTCGGGTCAGGGTGATATGGACATCCGACGGGATGATCCTTCCCTTGAGGGCCTCCACCTTCTCTTCGATGGAACGGGCGATCCGGACGGCATTGGCCCCTTTCTTTTTGGCCACATCCAGGGTGACGGCCGCGAATCTCTTTCCAATCTGATTTTCCGGGATCCCCTTCTCATGCCCCTTCGGCCCTGCTCCGAAGAGGACATAGTCCTCAGGCTCATCCGGTCCGTCCGAAATCTCGGCCACGTCTTTTAAATAGACAGGACGGCGGTTCTGCACGCCGACCACGACGTCCTTGAGGTCTTCAGTATCCTTGAGGTCATTCCCGATCTCCACGAGGATGGAGCGGTCCTTTCGGCTGAATTCTCCGGACTGAAGATTCCAGTTCACGGCCTCGATGGAATGGGCGGCCCCGAGGGCTGAAATGCCGTAGGAGGCGAGACGTTCCTGGGAGAGTTCAACCCTGGCCGCTCTTTTCCTGCCGCCGAGGATTTCCACATCGGAGATGTTGTCGAGCTTCTTGATCTCGGTTCCGACCTCTTCGGCGATTCTGCGCAGGGTGTATTCATCGTAGTTACCTCCCCAGAGGGTCATGGCGAGGATCGGCACATCGTCTATGGATTTAGGCTTGACCAGGAAAGGGGACGCTCCCGGCGGGCTCATGTCCATGTTGGACATGAGCTTGTCATACAGATTGACCAGGGAGTTCTCCACGTCCTCTCCCACGTAGAAGCGGACCGTGATGATGGAGAGGCCGGGCCGGGACATGGAGTAGACATATTCCACGCCGGGGATCTCCCAGATCTTCCGTTCCATGGGGGAGGTGATTCTGGATTCCACCTCTTCCGGGGAGGCGCCGGAGAACTGTACGAAGACGTCCATCATGGGGACGATGATCTGCGGCTCCTCTTCTCGTGGCGTGATCATCACGGCCATGGCCCCGAAAAGGAGGGCGGCGAGGATGATCAAGGGAGTCAGCTTGGAGTTGATAAAGGCGGAGGCCGTACGGCCCGCGATCCCGATCTGTTTCATTCGGAGATCTCCATGCCGTCTTCGATCTGATTCAGCTTGGAAACAGCGATTCGTTCTCCGTCCTTGAGTCCGGAGATGACTTCCACATGGCGGCCCATGGACTTTCCGGTCTGCACCAGGCGCAGATGAAGGACCCTGTCCTGATCCACCGCATAGACCGCGGTGAGCTGCCCGAGATGAATCACGGCATGCTGCGGGACCAGGGTCGCGCTGCGTTTCCCTATAATGAACATGGCCTTCCCATACATTCCGGAGATCACGCCTTTTGTTTCTCCCAGGCGGATCTTGACCTTTGCGGAGTGGGAACCCGGATCTGCGGATGCCTCCATCTCTGCGATCTGTCCCTTGACCTGTGCGTCCCCCATGGCATCGATCCGGACAAAGACGCTTTCCCCGATCTTGCGCTCGGGGAGAATGGATTCTGGAACGAAGGTCTCAAACTGCAAACCCCGGGTATCCTCGATCTCCATGAGAGGTCTTCCTGGCGCGGCCTGCTCCCCCACCTCGGCCATCTTGCGGGCAACCACGCCGCTGACCGGAGAGGTGATCTTGGCATATTGCTTCATGGCCCGGGCCTCGGTGACCGATCCTTCCGCCTGCCGGACCATCCCTTTTGTGCTGTCCCGCTGCATGGTGGCGGCGTCGAGTTGGGCCCGGCTGGAGGCGCCTTTGGGAAAGAGTCCGGAGATGCGGTTGTAATGGGCCTCTGCATTCAGGAGGGAGGCTTTCGCGGATTCGAGAGCGCCTTCGGCCTGCCTGATTCTGGCCTCGATATCCTGCGACTCGATTTCAATCAGGACCTGTCCCTGTTCCACCCGATCCCCTTCCTTGACCGGGATCGTCTTGATATTGCCCATGACCTTACTGGAAAGGGTGGAACTCGTGAGGGCCCGGACCGTGCCGGCAGCGCTCAAGGTGACGTCGATCTCACGGCTGATGACCTCTTCGGTTTCGACCCCCTGGATCTTTTTATCTGCTTTTGTACGGGAGGATTCTTCAGCCTTTCCGCAGCCGGTGAAAAAAAGCAAGATACACAGAGGGAAAATTAAAAGCAGCCTTGTTATCTTCATGTTGACTTCCTTATATCTTTTTTTGTCAAGGGAACCCATTGGGTGAAATGGGTTGCCGATGTCCAGGCAGGACGGCAGCTATTGGCATGGTTCCGTTATATTTCCGGATCACCCTTGCTCCTTTGCCGCACGGTCTTTCTCCGCATTCGCGTAGGTTCCAAGCGTCTTTTGCGCGAGCTCTCTCAGTTTTTTGGTCAGGCGGGGGCCCTTGTACCTCTTTTTCCCGGCCACATAGGGACACCCCTGGGGCAGGACCCCGAGTGCGGCGATCTTCTTTGTGATCCGGAAGCAGTCCTTCTTCGCCTCCTTCCTGAACTCGTAGACCATGCACAGGCCCGTCCCCATATCCAGATACTCGCACGGCCTGTTCGTGTAGAGAATGGTCCCGTCTTTTTGGAGCGTCTTGTGGTAACAGCAGATGGTGCAGCGGGTGCAGAGATCCTTCACGGTACCTCCCTCTCCTATATACCACATCTTGATGCAGGGAGCAACTTCCGTGAATTTGATCTGCTTCACACCAGACCCGCACCGAGCGCCAACGCTATCCCCAGCAGTAACACGCCGGCAAGTGTTTGCACCGTTTTCATCGTAATTTTATGCAGAAAACGCTTGCCGATCAGCACACCGATAAAAGCCGAGCAGATCCCGGCCAGGATCAGAGACCACTCGCCGGCTATGATG
>Ga0210017_1002655_pt1 | contig 15230 bp, 16 predicted proteins | sample CryGeyCG2014_020_FD_183966 | JGI IMG/M metagenome (GOLD analysis project Ga0210017, IMG submission 183966) | Groundwater microbial communities from aquifer - Crystal Geyser CG08_land_8/20/14_0.20 (SPAdes) (version 2) | ecosystem: Environmental > Aquatic > Deep subsurface > Groundwater | place... | reverse complement strand
GGACTGGTATGTTTTTGAGGCCTTAAATATGCCTATCGATCATCCTGCCCGGGACGAATGGGAAACGATTTTTATTGATACCCCCCGGCATCATCGGCTCGGCCAAATGGTTCTCACCACCCACACCAGTAACGGCCAAGTCCGGGAAATGGAAAGAGTAAAAACCCCGCCTATCCGTATGCTTAATCTTGGCAAATGCTACCGCCGCCAGCAGGATGCTACCCACACGATTATGTTCCATCAATTTGAAGGCCTGGTGATTGATAAAAATATCAGCATCCCTAATCTTAAAGGCACCCTGGATTATTTTGGTCAGGAGTTTTTCGGCCCTAAAATTAAGTCCCGCATCCGGCCGTTTCATTTTCAGTTTACTGAGCCGTCGTTTGAAGTTGATTTCACCTGCACTGCCTGTTCCGGCAAAGGCTGCCGTTTCTGTAAAGCCGGCTGGGTAGAAGTCGGCGGCGCCGGCATGGTCCACCCCGATGTTTTAAAAGCCGGCCGGATTGATCCGAACAAATATTCCGGTTTTGCCTTCGGTTGGGGAGTGGAACGGGTCTTGCGCTTAAAACCCGGTTTAAACATTGACGATATTCGCTTGTTATACTCAACTAATTTAGAATTTTTAAACCAATTTTAACTTATGAATATTACCATTCCTCATTCTTGGTTAACTGAATATTTAAAGACCGATGCCCTGCCGCAAAAAATTGCTGATTGTTTATCCCTCTGCGGCCCTTCGGTAGAAAAACTGACAAAAACCAAAGACGATTATCTTTACGAAATCGAAGTCACCACCAACCGGGTTGATTGTCTGTCTGTCATGGGTATTGCCCGTGAAGCCAGCGCCATCTTACCCCGATTCGGCTTTTCCGCCCGTCTTAAACACGACATTTATCAAATACCTACAAGGAACATCCTTGCAGATCTGTTTCCCTTAAAAATAACTGTTGACCCTAAACTCTGCTTCCGGTTTACTGCCGTGGTGATTAAAAATGTTACGGTTAAAGCATCTCCAAAAAATATCCAAAGCCGCTTAGAATCAGCCAACATCAGAAGTTTAAATAATGTTATTGATATTTCCAATTACTTAATGCTCTCTTATGGACAACCCGTCCATGTCTTTGACTTAGATAAAATCAAATCCCAAATGATTCTCCGCTCTTCCCGGCCAAAAGAAACTATCACTACCCTAGACGGGAAAACCCATCTTCTTCCCGGCAATGATATTGTTATTGCCGATGCTAATAACCGATTAATCGATCTCTGCGGCATTATGGGCGGCTTAAATTCCAGCGTCGCTCCCCAAACCAAAAATGTTTTATTATTCGTTCAAACCTACAATCCGGTTAACATCCGCCGGACTTCCATGAATCTGGCTCATCGGACCGAAGCCACGGTTATCTTTGAAAAATCTCCTGATCCTGAATTAGTCATGCCGGTATTGCTCCAAGGCATCGCCTTGTTTAAAAAATTAACCAACGGAGAGCAGGGAAGTAAAATCATCGATATTTATCCTCATCCCTATAAACCTAAAATCGTTAAAACCCCGCTTCAATTAATTAAAGAGCGCTTAGGAATCGAAATTACTCAACCAGAAGTCGATAAAATTCTTAAATCTTTAGGTTTTATTAATAATCTTGTTCCCTCGTGGCGCGCCCAAGACATTAATATCCCTGAAGACATTGTTGAAGAAGTCGCCCGGATTTACGGTTACCATCGTTTGCCCAGCCAAATTATGGCTACCACGATTCCCACTAACTATCCTGAGGAAAACTTTCACCTGGAACACCAAATTAAACTTTGGCTGACTGGCTTAGGTTTAAACGAAATTTATACAAATTCTCTCGTTAGTCAAAATCGTCCCGGTCAGCTGAAAATAAAAAATGCTCTAAGCAGTGATTGGCAGTATTTAAGAAATTCGCTTATTCCCTCCCATACCCAATCATTCCCGGCTTTTGAAATTGCTAATACCTATCACCCCCGCCCGGGCAAACTCCCTGAAGAAAAATTACAGTTAATCATCAGCGGTGTTCGTGATTTCCCCCGTTTAAAAGGTATTATCGATGTTCTTTCCGCCAAACTTCACTACACACTTTCGCCTGCTTATAACTCCTCCGCGGCCGTCATCGACTTATCAACAATTATTAAAAACTCCCGAGCCTATCCTCACTACCAACCGGTTTCTTCCCATCCGCCAATGCTTGAAGATTTAACTTTCACCCTGCCGGAAAAAACGTATCTTGGACCAATCATTAACACCATTAAATCCACTCATCGTTTAATTAAATCGGTTCAGTTATCAAAAACCTATCAGCAAAATTACACTTTCACCATTACTTATCAAAGTCTGTCCAAAGATCTTTCCGCCGCAGACATTGCCCCGATTAGAAAAAAAATTGTCAGTTTATTAAAAACAAAATTCCAAGCTCAACTCGTCGGGAAAATATAAAGTAATTTTTATCTCTTTTGCAGCACAAAATATACCGGCGAATCTCCGAGTTTATACTTGTTTGATGAAGGAACAATCGCCACAACCTCATCTATCAGTAAGGAATCTTGAACTATCTTTGACATTAAATTACCATTATGAATACTAAACCCGCCTTTTTTTGTCATCGCCAAAATATCAGTTAATAGCGAAAAATCAGTCAAACCAGACCCTTGATCAAATAACCAGCTCGAAAAAGTCAAATCAAATCTGCCGGCATATTTTTGCGCCAATAGTTTATTAAAATAAACAGACTGTTCTTCAAGATTGGGTAATTTCACCTCAGGCAACATATTTAAGTGCGGATCAAAACCAACAGCCCTGGCTCCCATCTCAGCAAAAATTCTTGCTTCCAGCCCGCCGATAACTCCAACTTTCAAATCTTTTAAAGGAACTTGTTCGATAAATCCTTTCCATCCAGCACTAGTAAGGTTTTCCTTTAATCGTCCTCTTTCTATTATCTCTCCTGCATTTTTGACTTTACCGTTCCTATGAAGAAATTCTAACGCTAACACAACCTCATAATTATGTATATCATAACTTGAATAATCTTTTGCCGGTCGGGATAACCAAGCTGGTTCTGTTACAAACGAATGTGAACTGCCTGTATGTTTGACCCATAAATTTCTCAACCAATGATCGATACAATTTGGAGTTCTTTGAGCAAGTTCTGGGGAAAATGAAGGAAGCTCTGCCTGTATCATAGGGGGGATGGACTGGGTGAAACAGCCGCTGACGGGCTGGGACTGGGGGATGGACTGGGGCTTGGGCTCGGCTGCCAATCCCAAGCTTTGTTGACGCCGATTTTTATTTCCTTTTCACCCACATTGCCGGCTGTATCTTCGGCCCGAATCTTTAAAGTATAAGTTCCATCAATCAAGTTCTGCTTATACTCAAAAGGTTTGCTAGTCAATTCTTTCTTTTTACTGCCGTCAACAAAAAACTCAACCTTTTTTATATCTTTGTTCGCCGTCACCTTTGCCTTAAAATCAAACTCATTTCCCACCTGGCTTTTATCACCCGGATCAGTAATCTCCACATAAACTTCATTCGCCTGGCCGCAATATTCCTTCGGATACTTGTATCTGGCATCATCCTGGCTGTTAATCCAGGCATCAATCCCTTCCTGCCAGCGGTTTTTCCCGCCGCCGGCCGGATCATCCGCTTTTAAAACGATAAACTCCTTTTCCTCATAATCGCCCTTCGCTACCAGCATCTCCGAGGCTAATCTATCCGTCTGGCCTTTGCAGACTTTTAGCTTGGTATGGATCGGGTCAATTCCTGTCGGTTCCGTACCTTTAATAAAATACTCACTTCTTGAAGGCCAACCATCATGGACCGCATATCCGGAAATTATATCAACGTCCTGACTAACAATCCCTTTGGGGACGGCCCAGTCTTGGACCGGTTGTTTAGCTAAAGCCTCCAGAATGATTCTTCTCCAAATCGGCGAGGCGCCGGAAACGCCGGAAGCCACTGATTTCATCCGTGTATTATCATTATTGCCTACCCAAACCCCCACCATCACTCCGGGCGTCCAGCCCACCGCCCAGTTATCCCTCTGGTCATCCGTGGTCCCGGTCTTCACCGCTACCGAACGATTGCTAATATTTAATAAACTGTTGGCTCCAAAGGTTATTAACCGGGCTTTATTATCTGCCAAAATATTGCTGATTAACCACGCTTCTTCTTCTGATAAAACTCTCTGCTTGGACACTGCTTTATACTCTTCTAAAATTTTTCCTTGGGCATCTTCAACCTTGAGAATGCTCACCGGCTCCACCTTCAGCCCGGAATTGGCAAAAGCACTGTAAGCGGCCACCATATCAATCAGCCGAATCTCGCCGCCTCCCAAGGTGACCGATAAACCAAACCTATTAACATTAGCGTTAGTTGGTTCAAGAGTGGTAAACCCCATTTGATAAGCCGTTGTTAACATATCTTTCACTCCCACGAGTTGTAACAGTTTCACTGCCGGAATATTTAAAGAACTGCCCAAAGCATATCTCAACTGCACCGGCCCGCGGACCTTGCCGTCATAATTTTTCGGCTTATACTCGGGAAAATTAACTCCGCCCGGAAACTCGGTTAAAACATCAGCCACCATTGTCGCCGCCGTATACCCTTTCTTAAATGCCGTCACATAAGTTATCGGTTTAATGGCTGAACCCGGCTGTCTTAAAGATAAAGTCACATTCACCTTGCCGTCATAATCTTCGGCCGAGTAATTTTTCGACCCCACCATCGCCAAAATCTCCCCCGTCTGCGGATCGATCACCAAAGCCGCCCCGTTAGTAATCGCGATACTTTCCACCTTAGCAATCTCTTCGCTGACAATTTCCTGAGCCTTTTCCTGCAGCTGCCAATCTAAGGACGTCGTCACTTTTAACCCCCCCTGCTCAACCAATCTTTCCCCATATCGATCGATCAATTGTTGTTTAACATACATCACAAAATGAGGCGCCTTAAAACTCGAACCTTCCGCGGCAAATTTTACTGTTTCCAACTCGGCTAACGCCTGCTTTTCTTCATCTTTAGTAATATAATCATCCTCCCGCATCCGCCGCAAAACCGCCTTCGTTCTGTCTTTATAAGCCGCCGCATTCACTCCAAAAGGGGAGTAGGTACTCGGCGCTTGGGGCAGCCCGGCCAAAATCGCTGACTCGATTAAATTTAACTCGCTCACTTTCTTGCCAAAATATGTCTCGGCGGCCGCTTCCACTCCCCAAGCCGTTCCGCCGTAAGGCGATTCATTCAAATACATCTGTAAAATTTCGTCCTTGCTATACTTTTTTTCTATCTGTACTGACAAAACAAACTCTTTAATCTTCCGGCTCACTGCCCTTTGCGAAGTCAATAAAGTATTTTTCACCAACTGCTGCGTCAGGGTCGATCCCCCGGCCAACCGCCGGAATCTGAATACCGTATTAAACATTGATCTTACCCAACCCAGGGGGTCAAACCCCTGATGGCTGTAAAAATTCTTATCTTCGATGGCAATCGTTGCTTGTCTTAAAGTTAGCGGAATCTGATCCAGAGTTACCGGCGTCCGCCGCTGATCGGCAAACACATCGTATAACAGCTCGCCGTTGCGGTCTAAAATCTTCGTACTGAACCCTTCCCGTCTGACCACCTTATCCGGTCTGGGCAAATCCCGGGAATACCAGGCAAACAAAACCACTCCCAATAAAGACATGGTTAGTAAGCCAAAAAAAGCCGCCACCGCCAACAGCTTAACAATATCCGCCTTAGTTCGTCTGCGCCAAACCCTTTGCCAATTAGCCATAGATATAATATACTTCATTTTAACTTTATGACTCAAATCCAAAAATTAGACCTGTTATTGGCCACTTATATTGCCGCCATTGTCAGCGCCGAACTTTTAGGCAGTAAAATTTTTCAGCTGGGAACAAAAAATCTTTGGCTAAGAAACAACTTATCCAACTTCATTGGTCAGCTTTTTATACTCCCGGAAGTTTTAACTTTATATCGAAACGCCGTTTACTTATCTTGGCGTTTCCTGGTTGAAAAAATAATCTTACTGTGATAACTTGAGTTTATGCTAACTAATAATGATTTAGGTAAAATAAAAAAAATTATTCATGATGGTATCAAACCCGTTCAAATTGATGTTACCGGATTAAAAATCGATGTTAAAAGCTTGAAAACTAACGTTAAAAGCCTGGAAGCCAACATTACAGGGCTAAAAAAAGACGTTAAAAAAATCCGCAAGAACGTCGATATAATTATTGATTCCTTTGATCGGGAAAACTTGTCATTAAATCGACGGGTATCCCGTGTCGAAACCCATCTCCAGCTAAAACCCCTTGCGGATTTTTAATTTTTGTGGTATAATCCGTTATCTTTGAAAATTTAATAAAGCGTTAAAAGGAGAATTTTTACACTCCTACAGCAGCGCTGACAAAATCAGCGACGGGGGTTCCCGTTACAGAACTAGCGTGTGTCACAACGAAACCGAGCACGTCAACATGAAGAATTAATTCATTGGTTGACCCGCAGTTTTGCGGGTTTTTATATGGATTAATTGAATCAAGGTGGTACCGTCTTCATCCTTGAAGGCCCTTGAATGTTCCGATTTTTTCGGAATGTTCAAGGGTTTTTTATTGAAAATTTAACATCTGCCAAGGCCCCCGATGTAACGTCGGGGGGACTGGTCACGCCGGGACCAATTTAATTAATTAAATTATTAATTTTCCGCCCGCGCGCCAAATGCACCGGTCAGTCGAGTTAATCCTCGGTCCCTTGGCAGAAAAATAATTCTATGAAAGAAAACAATCCAAATCCTGAAAAGGATTCTTTAGTTAATTTTAAACTGGCCATCCCCAGCTTAATTAGCTTTATTGCCGGGTCAGCAATTATTTTAGAAAAACACGGATTCAACGCTTTTGGTTTTGGCCAAGATCCTTTAACTGATATTTCTCTTCTAGCTTGTTGGGGAGGAATCGTGGGAATGTCTGCATCAATAGCACTCCCCAATCTCCCTAAATAATTTCTTATATGTCTATCGAAACAAGAAATTTGTCACCAATAGAAATAGCTACAACAATACAAAGAAGTGCTGTTTTAAGTCATTTAAGAACGGAAACGAGTCTTAGTTTTGAGGAAACGAAATTAGTTGCGGAAGATGCAAGAACTCAAGGTTTTTTAACCACAAAGAAACTTCTTGGGGAAGAGGGAATTAATATTTTCAGACTTGATCATCCAGCTAGACCCAAACTAACTAATAAAGTTGATAATTTAACACATGGCTTCACTTTGCCATTTTCAAAAATAGGTGTTACTGGATTATGTTTACCTGAAAGATTCACTTTTCAATCATTGCTTCCTTTATTAGTAATTCAGGATTTGCTTGAAAATAACCTCCTGGAAACAGCTTATATTGCCGTCCCCTTGATGGCTTATGCTGGAGCCGGATTAAAAAGAGACTTTCAATATAGGCAAACAATAGGTATTGCTCAAGAACTATTTGGTGAAAGGTGGGGCAGTCAAGTCTTCGTTTTACCGGATCATTTATTGGCTGATCCAAAAACCAAACTCGGCTATTTAACTGCCAGACATTTAACCAAAAGATTGGCCGAAATTAAGTACCCCTTCCCTAATTTATTCTCTGCTTGGGAAACGGTCGGTTATGCCACTGATGCAGTTCTTGTTGCTTTAGCCGAACAGCAAGAAGTGACAACGATTTTGGATTTTCGTCAATTTGAAAGCATTCATGGACATATCACCGCGGCTAAAGCTTTAGGAATAAATGTTGGTTCCTTGATATTAACAGTCCTTGATCCACAAATAAACGAAAAAGGCGGAGTAACTGATATTACCTGGGAGAATCCATCGAAACCAATCGGTGACCATCGTCTCCCGGAAATATCAGGACTTTTTCTTCATGCTTTGGCTTTATTTCGAAAAGAAGATATTTCTCAACTTTACAAAATCTGGAAAAATACCGACGATCACCCAGAAATAAGAGAATTGGTCGAAGCACAAAAAAACCATTTAACTCACTCTAGACATATTCTCAAAAGCCAACCAGAAACGATCGAAACCCTATCTTTAGAAAGATTGCAATCCTCTGGTGTATTTGAATGCGTCAATTCATTAATAATTAACCAGACCAAATATGAGGATTTCTCCGTTTGGAAAAATCATTAAAAAACTCTTTCCTTTTGATTTAGCCCCTTTTGAATTTAATGGCCAAATTAACCCTGAAGTAAAAAAAACCGGAATCCAAAAAATTGGCTTAACTTTGGGTTATTCCAAAAAAACAGTCCTAGAGGCAATAAAGAAAGAAGTAGATGTTTTAATTGTTCACAATGTCCCGGAGATAATAAATAATAAAATAAATTACTTTAAAGAAATTAACCAAATGTGCCAAAAACATAAGTTGGTATTATTCAAAGTTCATCTGCCGATGGATTTTGCTTCTGGCGGCATAATGGATTGTTTGTGTCAATTATTAAACCTTCAAGCTAAACCAATTAATGTTCGGCTGAATCAGTATTTGTTAAAAAATGGTTTATTTCTGGCTGACCAACAGCATTTCTCTTTTGAATCCATTGTTCAGCGAATAAAAAATCTTAAACCTAAAACTATAAGGGTCGCTGGTTTTAAAAGAAAATCTTTTAGAAAAATTGCTGTTGCCTCGGGCGACGGTTGCAAACCGGAATTTTTATTGCAAGTTAAACCAGACGGCTTTATTGCTGGTTTATTAAACCAAGAGTCAATTCGCATTGCTGAAGATTTAGGCATAACTTTATTTGAAGCCACATCTGTAGCCACAGAAAATGAACCTTTAAAAATTATTCATCGGAATTTACAAAAAACTTTCAGAACCTTACCCGTTGAGTTTATTGACCCTGTCAATTCGGTTGGCTTAATTACTTAATCGTTCTATAATCAATCTATGACCATCGACAAAGTTTTGACCAGGGGAGTGGAGCAGATTTTGCCCAGCCGCGAGGGATTAAAAAAACTGATGCAGACCAAGAAAATTCGGCTATATCTGGGAATTGATCCGACGGCAACGCGACTCCACATAGGCCATACCGTCATGCTCCGCAAACTCCAGCAGTTTGCTGATCTTGGCCACGAAGCCATCTTGCTTTTCGGCACCGGCACGGTTTTAGTCGGCGATCCGTCACAACGGGCTGCCGGCAGGAAACTAATTACTCAAGCAGAAATAGATAAAAACATTGCCACTTGGAAAGAACAGGTCAAACCGATTATTGACTTTAATAAAGTAAAAATTAAATACAACGGCGACTGGCTGTTAAAAATGAGTCTGAAAGACATCATTGAAATTGCCTCGAAAGTTTCCGCTGTCCAACTGTTTAAACGGGAAATGTTCCAACGGCGGTTAAAGCTCGGCGACACGGTTTATTATCACGAAACTATGTACCCGCTTCTCCAGGGCTATGATTCTGTCGTTATGGATGTAGATCTGGAGCTCGGCGGCACTGACCAGACTTTTAATATGCTCATCGGCCGGGAACTGCAGCAAAAAATTAACCATAAAGAAAAATATGTCTTGGCCGGTAAAATGATTATGGGTACTGACGGCCAGCCAATGAGTAAAACTTCCGGCAACTGCATTTGGCTGACCGATATTGCCGAAAACATGTTTGGAAAATTAATGGCTGTCCGGGATGAATTGATGCCCCATTACTTTGAATTTTTTACCGATAAAACTATGCCCCAAGGTGAACCGCTAACAGTAAAAAAACAATTGGCCTTAGAAATTACCAAACAGTATCATGGTCTCACCAAAGCCCAAGCCGCTCAAACCCATTTCGAGCAGACGTTTCAGAAAAAAGCCCCGGAATATAAGCAGACGGTTAAAGCCAAAACTAACTTAATGCTGACTGTGGCCGGTTTAGTCGGCAGCAACAGTGAAGCCAAGCGCTTAATCCAGCAGGGAGCAGTGGATGTGAATGGTGAAAAAATGAAAAAAAACAATTTAAAGTTAAAAATAGGCGACAAAATTAAAGTCGGACAAAGGATTTTTGTGCAAGTAATATGAGGCTGACCAAAAAACAAAGAAAGTTTTTTACCATTCTGGTTATCATTTCCAGCTTAAGTCTGTTGATCGGATCACTTTTGCCTATGTTTTATGCTTTCTAAAACTGCCCTGGAAAAACTGAACATCTTCTCTGACGAAGATTTACTGCACCACTATCCTTTCCGCTACGAAAACTTAAAAGATTATCAATTAGGAACAATCGTCAGCAGTAAAAATATTTTCACCCGATCAGGTAAAACAGTTCAAAAAATCCTGATTAAAACTAACGCGGGAATTCAGGAAATAACTTATTTTAACCAACCTTATCTGGAAAAAACACTAAAAACAGGAGTAAATATCAGTCTGGCCGGTAATGAATACGAAGTCAACGGCCCGTTTATCCACACCGGCCGCTTAGTACCCATCTATCCGGAAACTAGAGGAATCTCCTCCAAAGCCTTGCGCCGCCGGATTTATAATCTCCTCCAGACAGTCAGGCTTCAGGACTGGCTGCCGGAAAAAATTAAAAATAAACATAAATTGCTTGACCTAAATTCGGCTATTCAACAAATCCACTTTCCTAACAATCAAGCCCAAATTGATGCGGCCACTAAACGCTTAAGTTTTGATGAACTGTTTTTACTTCAACTTGAGGCCCGGGAAAGAAAAAGTCAATGGCAGGAGAAAAAGTTATCCCATCAGTTTAAAATTGATCAGGAAAAGATTTTGAATTTGATTAGCTCGTTGCCTTTTCCGCTGACTTCAGGCCAAAACTGCTGTTTAAAAGAAATTTTAGGCGATCTGGCTAAAGATAAGCCGATGAATCGGTTATTGCAGGGAGAAGTTGGATCAGGTAAAACTGTAATTGCCGCTCTAGCCATCTATGTGGCATATTTAAACGGCTATCAATCCTGTCTGATGGCCCCAACGGAAATCTTAGCCAATCAGCATTTCCAAACCTTAAAAACAGTTTTTGCCAACACCGGCATTAAAATCGGACTAATAACCGGGTCAACAAAAACTGTAACCGGAGATATATTTGTCGGTACCCACGCTCTCTTATTTAGAAAACTTGACTTAACTAAACTGGGCCTTGTAGTTATTGATGAACAGCATCGTTTCGGCGTTAAACAAAGATCCCGGTTACTAACCGGAGAAACCACACCCCATCTTTTAACGATGACCGCGACCCCAATTCCCCGGACAGTCGCCTTAACTCTTTACAGTGATTTGGATATGTCTGTCTTAGACGAAATGCCTCAAGGCAGATCAATAGTTAAAACTTGGGTCATTCCTGCAGAAAAACGTTTAGATGCTTATCATTGGGTTGCCAGCCAAATCGCTACCCATAAAACTCAGGCTTTTATCGTCTGTCCGCTGATAGAACCGTCGGAAAAAGAAACGATGAAGGATATTAAGGCAGTAACTCAAGAGTTTAATCAATTAAAGTTGATCTTTAATCAATTAAAGTTAGGTTTAATTCACGGACGGCTAAAGAACAAAGATAAAGATCATATTTTAGAGGAATTTAGGAAAAATAAAATTAATATTTTAGTGGCCACACCGGTAATCGAAGTCGGAATTGATTTTCCTAACGCCACAATTATGATTATTGAGAACGCCGAACGGTTCGGCTTGGCCCAACTGCATCAGTTGCGCGGCCGCGTCGGCCGGAGCGAAAAAAACTCTTATTGTTTGATTTTTAGCCAAAGCCAACTGTCCCTTAAACGCTTAAAATATCTGGAAACTAATTATTCTGGGTTAAAATTAGCCAAAATGGACCTGAAATTAAGAGGGCCCGGCAATCTTTACGGCCTAAAACAGCATGGATTTTTGCAATTAAAGTTAGCCTCCTTAATGGACATTGATCTCATTAATCAATCCCGGCAGGCCGCCCTTGACTGTCAACCTCTAAGCTGGCTCTTGAAAAAACAGTTAGAAAAGCATAAAATCAATCTATGCCTCCGCAACCCAAACGAAAAATTTCTTCCCGCCGCCAAGGCAAGCGCCGGGCAGCCATTAAACTGACTAAGCCAAATGTGCAAAAATGTCCGCACTGTCATCAGGATAAACTATCACACCAACTCTGCTCAAGCTGCAAAAAGTATTAATGAAGTCCCGTTCCGACCCCCGCCATCTCCAGCGCATCAAACAATTCAAAAAACTTTATACTGCTAGTTTTCATGGCAAAAAATTCGATCCAAAAATTGATCAAATTATCGCCAAAAACGCCCCGGACTGGCCCGTCAATAAATTAAATAAGGTTGATTTGGCTATCTTAAGGCTGGCACTTGATGAACTTGAAAATAATAAAACTACGCCGCCAAAAGTCGTCATTGATGAAGCAATTGAACTGGCTAAAACTTTCGGCAGTGCTAAAACCTCTAAATTTATCAACGGGGTTTTAGGCGCTATTATTAAACATGGTTAACTTTCTTCCCCTTAAATTTATTAATTCAAAATTACTGGAAACTGCCTTAACTCATCGTTCGGCAATTAACGAAAAAAAAGGCAGTCATCAATCCAATGAACGCCTGGAATTTTTAGGCGACGCTGTTCTGGAACTGGTTGTGTCTGATTTTTTATTTAAAACTTGTCCGCATCTGCCTGAAGGCCGGCTAACCCAAAAACGGGCCGCTATTGTCCAGACTAAAACCTTGGCCGCCGCTGCCTTTAAGCTTAAAGTAGGCCAAAATTTAATCATGTCCAAAGGTGAAAAAAAATCCGGCGGCCAAGCTAATGTCAGTTTATTAGCCAACACCTTTGAAGCTCTTATCGGCGCCGTTTATCTTGACCAGGGATTTACTAAAGCTGCTGACTTCATCTATCAAAATTTATTGCAAAACTTAAACCTTTTACTTAATCAGGCAGATATTCATGATTTTAAAAGCCAGCTTCAGGAAACCTGGCAGAAACGATTTAAAACCGCCCCCAAGTACCAATTAGTTAACAGTTTTGGTCCGGATCATGGTAAAACTTTTATAGTCAGGGTGTTTCTCAAACAGAAGCTGATGGGCGAGGGGAGAGGTAAATCCAAACAAGCCGCCGAACAAGTGGCCGCTAAATCTGCTATAATTTCCCCATGCTTAAAATCAAACTAACCCGTACCGGTAAAAAAAATTATTCCTCATACAAAATTGTGGTTAATGAGGCCAGGGATAAACGTGACGGTAAATATCTGGACTTGCTCGGCATTTACAATCCTAACACTCATCCCCACACTCTCAAATTTGATCAAAAAAAAATCGATTACTGGTTAGCCAAAGGCGCCAAACCTACCTTCACCGTTAACCGATTAATTAAAAAATAGCCATGCTTAACCTCACCCAATACCTTGTTTCTAACCTGGTCGATCATCCTGAAGCTGTTTCAGTCACAGAAAACATAGACGAATCAAACACACATTTAATTTCCATTACCGTCGACCCGGCCGATATGGGCAAAGTTATCGGCAAAGGCGGCAAAATTATTAACGCTATCAGAGAATTAGTCAAAGTCAAAGCCATCAAACAGGGCTTAAGAGTCAGAGTAATGCTTACTGACCAAAATCAAACAGGTCCGTCTTTCCCGTCTGAACTACCGGCAATACCGCCTGAAACTTAGTAAAATTAAATAACCGGCTTAAAATTGCCTCTTCGCTTCTTGACAACAACTTTACCGGCTGGCTAATGCCGCCTAAGGATTTTGGCGCTGGTTGATAAAAAGCGGACACATCAATATCGGCAGCTACCATTGTAGTAATAATGTCAAACAAGGGATTAGTTTTAATCGTTAAGCCAACTTTATCTATCTTCATTAACGGAGCCGTATTCTCTAATTCCCGCAAAAATTTCAATACGCTATTAAACTCTCCGCCCACTTCAAAACTAAAAGTTAAATCTGACAAGTCGGTCTCTGCTTTTTTTTCCTCTGTTTTTGTTAAAGCTCCCGGACTTAAACTCACTCCGCCAAAACTTAAACCATGCTTAGCCGATAACTGAGATAAACTCGACAGTAATTCTACTATTGGTTTATCTGAAGGAAACACCATTTCCATTTTCTTGACCCTATCGGTAATCAGGTTCTTATCAATCCCTTCTAAAATCTGTAATTTCTCTTCCAATTTATTTAACTCTGTCTTTTGCTGTTTATTAACCTTGATTACTTTGTGCAAATTTGACAAAGTTGGACCAAAAACAATTATCCCCAAAACTAAAGCTATCCCTGACATTATCATTAATTGCTTGTTTCTCATTGGCTTGCCCCCGATAAAACAATATTAATGCCAAAATTTATCGCTCCCGTCTTCCCAAAACTAATCCTGTTAACTTGAGCTTGCACTACTCTTAATTGACCGGTCGTTTGTTCTTTTATTCGCTTTAATAATTCAAATAATTTTGACCAGGCAGGCACGCTGCCTGCCAAATCAATCGTCCCTTTTTCATTCACCTCAAAACCTTGTAAAGTAGTCCCGTCAGGGATCATATTGAAAATTGCTTCTGCCACTGCTTGATGCCGCTCCTGCAGCTTCAATAAATTGGCAAATGAGCCCAGTTTACTCACTAAATAAACCTGTTTGCTTTCGACGTCTTGCAACTCCAGAATTTTATTCTTGGTCAAACTGATCTTTTGCTCCAAATTTTTATTGCTGCTGGCAATCCTTAATGCCAGAGCCGATAAAGCAACCATTAATAAAGCCAGCATCAGCATGCTTACCAATAAAATCTTGCCGGCGAGTTTTTTGATTCTTTGCCGGTCTCTGAGTCGTTTTATTTTCTTGGCGAATAAATTAACTTCCATCTAAATTAATCCTTTTACCGCTAAACCGGTTACGGTAGTTAGCTGGGGATTACTCTCCTGGATTACCAATTTTTTAAAGGCTTCATTTTTAATAAACTTAGCAAACGGATCGCCCACCACTACTTCCAAATTCAGCTTGGCCGCTAAATAAGCGCTCAACCCCGGCAGTAAGGCCCCGCCGCCTGTCAATACCAACTCCTCCGGCGGCTTATTAAAACCTTGTTGTTGTAAAAACATCATCGCCTTATTAATCTGACTGACTATTTCATCCACGACTAAAGTTAATATTTTAGCGACTTTGCCTTCGAGCAAATCAGTTCTCAAACCATAAGTTTTTTTATATTCTTCGGCTTGATCAGCCGGCAAACTTAACTCATTCATTAAACTTTTAGTTAAAGCTAAACCGCCCACACTAACGCTGTAATTAAATACCGGTATGCCTTTGCT
>Ga0210017_1002653_pt1 | contig 15237 bp, 17 predicted proteins | sample CryGeyCG2014_020_FD_183966 | JGI IMG/M metagenome (GOLD analysis project Ga0210017, IMG submission 183966) | Groundwater microbial communities from aquifer - Crystal Geyser CG08_land_8/20/14_0.20 (SPAdes) (version 2) | ecosystem: Environmental > Aquatic > Deep subsurface > Groundwater | place... | reverse complement strand
CGATTCCAGCATCAATCAGCCTTCTTAATGTTTCTTTGGCAGAAATATTGCTCTTTTGGGCAAAGTAATCGATCTCGGCAGCAGTAAATGCCACAATAAAGATATCCGGTTTTATTTTTTTTATGCGCCTTATCATATTTTCAAAGTAATCGATTTTCAGCTCAGGGTGGAGCCCCCCGACAATGTGAACCTCATCTATGCCGGAAAGAACAGCGTTTTTGACTCTTTCTTCAATCTCGTCAATTGACAGAAGGAATGCGTCTTTTTCTCCTTCATCACGGGAAAATGCGCAAAGGGGGCAGCGCAGTTCGCATATGTTGGTAAAATTGAGGTTCATGTTCACGCCATAGTATGCAACATTTCCATGCAGTCTTGTACGAATGAAGTTGCTGATTTTTCCAAGATCAAGAATATCGTCTACTGTCAGCATATATCCGGCGTCGGATATGCTGACAGGTATTCCTTCGTAAACCTTTTCTGCGATTTTGCGGAGTCTCTTGTTGCCTATTGTATCGGGTAGCTTTTTCATGATTTAAAGCTCTTTACCCCGCATCTAGAAAGCCCCGCCCTGTGGGCGGGGTGCGGCGGTTACTCTTTTGATGCAGGAGAGGGATTATTCATCTTTTCCCAGCTTTCAAAGAGGGTGTTTTTCTTTCCGAGCAGGTTTAATACTTTACCGGCAACAAATCCGATCAAATCATCTATTGTTTCTGGAAGCGTATAAAATCCGATAACCGGCGGCAATATCACGGCTCCTGCAAGAGCAAGCTTGTGCATGTTTTCTATGTGTATTATGCTTAAGGGCGTTTCACGGGGGACTATGATCAGCTTCCTTTTTTCCTTGAGAGCTACATCACATGCCCTTGTAATAAGGGAATCAGCATAGCCGTGAGCTATCCCCGAGAGTGTTTTCATGGAGCATGGAATTACCACCATTGCTTCAAACAATGTTGATCCGCTTCCAAGGGGAGCAAAGAAATCCCTGTTCCCGAATTCTTTCAACAGATTGAGATTTGCGGTTTTCCCTCTTTTTGAAAGCAGGTCGGCCAGTGGCAATGAATCGCTCTTTTTGTGGGATAGTTCATGCCCGATAATCTGCCATGCCGCATCGGAAACAACAGCATAGACTTCTTCTCCTGTGTTCAGAAGCTCTTCAATGAGCCTTATACCCATTACCGGGCCGCTTGCGCCTGTTATCGCGACTGCTATCATAATTATACCGCGAGAGCTTTGAAAACCTATCCCTTTTCGCTTCAGCATACATTTTTTGACCCATCTAAGCTCGCTTCATTGAAAATTCACAAACTCGCCCTTTGGGCTCAAACATGTGAATTTTCTACATTACGCTCGCTAAGAAGGGTTCCCCAAAAAATCTATGCAATTCGCTCTCAGGGATACTTTTTCAAAACATAAATAGTTTTGCAAAGGTCTCACCGCCTGAATTTTCACCGTTTCTCCCAGATTGTTTTATTTGCCGCTTTTGGTTGTGATTGACATAGAACGGTTTATCGTAAAAGAACGTCAATGAAGGTGCCTGTCAAGAGAGAGGGAGACACATACATGTTTATTTTGAAGAATTTTTTCAGTGCCTGTGATATGTCCTTGCTTCTTACGGTTTTTTGCTGGTAGATAAAAATCACGGCTACACAAAAAAGCGCGGTCCAGTATGGAATGGTCATCCCCGTAATTATACCTGCCACGATCATTGTGACAAAGGATAACAGATAACATGTTCCTGATACAGCAAGGGCATTTTTTTCACCATAAGCAGCAGGTATCGAGTGAAGTCCTTCTTTCCTGTCAAACTCCTTATCCTGGATAGCATATACAATATCCAGCCCGGCTATCCATAAGAGAATTGAACTTCCCAGAACAAAGGGAATGACATCGAATTTGCCGGTTACAGCAAGATAGCCGCCTATAGGAGCTGCAGCCTCTGTGAATCCCAGATAAAAATGCGAGGAAGAAGAGACCCGTTTGAAATATGAATAGGTGAACAACAAAAAAACTGCTGCAAATGACAAATAAAAACAAAGATTATTCAGCAAATAAGATGACCCAATAAGCACCAGAGAAGATACTATTCCGATTATCCATACTTCAGACCGTTTTGCTTCTCCCTTTGGAAGGAGCCGGTCTTTTGTGCGCGGATTCTTTGCGTCTATTTCGGCATCTATTACCCTGTTAAAGGACATACCGGCTGTTCTGGCAGCGACCAGGGCTATTGTTACTAAAATCCAGGTTGAAAGAGCCTTCCCGTTTGCAAAGAGAACGCCAAGGTATGCAAATGGGAGAGCAAAGAGTGTTTGCTCCAGCATGATAAGGTTTGAAAACTTTTTAAAATCCATATTCCTTCCAGCGCTTTGTAACCTTTTCTCTTATTTCCTGTGACATGACTATTTCATCCGGCCAGTCTCTTCCCATACCTTCTTCGCGGGTTTTTCTTGTTGCATCGATTCCCATTTTCCCTCCGAAATTAGAATATGGGGCTGAATGATCGAGGGCGTCAAGAGGGCCTTCCGACAGCAGCAAATCTCTTTTCGGATCGACGTTATTTAACAGTTTCCACACAACAGTGCTTGAATCGCGCAGGTTTATATCCCTGTCAAATACTGCTATGAATTTTGTGGATGCCATCTGCCCAATGCCCCATAGCGCATTTATCACTTTTTTTGCCTGTCCCGGGTATTTCTTGTCTATTGAAATAAGTGCACAATTATGAAACACTCCTTCAAGAGGAAGCTCCATATCCACAATTTCGGGTATAAGAAACTTTAGCATGGGAAGAAAGATCCTTTCAGTTGCTTTTGCCATGTAGCAGTCTTCCATCGGAGGTTTCCCGACGACTGTGGCAGGGTATATGGCGTCTTTCCTTGATGTTAAAGCTGTTACATGAAATACAGGATACATATCAGTAGCAGAATAAAAGCCGGTATGATCTCCGAAGGGGCCTTCTGTACGTTCTTCATCAGGATCAAGATAGCCTTCGAGGATAAAATCAGATTCGGCAGGCACAAAAAGATCGACCGTTTTTGCCCTTACTATCTCTATGGGGCATGATTCAATGAAGCCGGCAAAAATAAGCTCATCTATACCAGGAGGAAGCGGCGCTGTAGAGGCATAAGTTACGGCAGGCGATCCGCCCAGGGCGACTGCAACTTGCATACGCTTACCGCTTCTCTTGTATTTATCGAAATGGCGCGTTCCGTCCTTGTTATACTGCCAGTGCATACCTGTTGTTGAGTTATCGTATTTCTGCATACGGTACATCCCTGCATTCTGAATTCCCGTATCAATATCTTTTGTTATTACAATGGGCAGGGTAATAAAATGTCCTCCATCATGCGGCCAGCATTTCATGACCGGAAGCCTGTCTAAAAGCGGGCCGTCTGTGTAAATTGTTTCCTGGCATGGTGCGTGCTTAACCTTTTTGGGAACAAAACCGGCCATCTCTTTGAGTGTAAAAAGCATCTTTATCTTTTGTACAAAACCTTCCGGGGGGCGCATCTTTATGCTGGACTCAAGCCGGGCGGCAACTTCGTCGAAAGAATTGCAGGAAAGGGCAATCTGCATACGTTTATAGCTTCCGAAGGCATTTATAAGAAGAGGATATGTAAATCCCTTAACTTTTTCAAAAAGCAGGGCAGGGCCATAACTTTTTGAAATCCTGTCGGCTATTTCGGAAATTTCCAGGACAGGATCAACTTCGGCGCTGATTCGATGCAATTCACCTGAAGCTTCAAGTTGTTTAATAAACTGTTGTAAGTTTTTATAAGGCATGAGATTCCTTAAATCATGAAAATTAAACGGTTCTTCTCCAAATTAGTTGCTAGGTAATAGTTCAGCCACAAAGGCACTAAGACACCAAGATTATAATACAATTCTTAATGTGCAGTATATGTCGTATCTACAACTTTTTTTCTTCTCTTTTTGATAACGCTTTAAAATTAAAGTCCTTTTGTGCCTTTGTGACTTAGTGGCTGAACTTTTACGTTGCTAGAAGTGTTTTCCATTAAGAAAGCAATAAAGGCCTCTACCAGAGGGGATTTTGTTCTTCCTTTATGAAATACAATATAGAAGTATCTAATGAATTTAAGCCCTTGGATATTGACTTCTCGGAGCATCCTAACTTTCAATTCATCCTCCACTGCCCTCTTGGAGAGAATAGATATGCCGATTCCAGCCTTGATCCCTTGCCTAATCGCTTCGGTACTCCCCATTTCAGCTATAACCTTTAGGGTGTTCAAATTAATTCCAATATCATGCAGGGCTTTTTCCATGGTTATACGGGTTCCGGAGCCCCTTTCTCTTGAAATAAAGGGTTGGTCTTTAAGCTCTTCTGGCCTTATAGAGGTTCTTGATTTCCATGGATGGATGGAAGGAACAACTAAGATCAGCTCATCCTTGATGAATTCACTGTACTGAAGTCTTCTGTCTTGAGTCTTTGCTCCCACAATACCCATCTCGATTCTGTTATTAAGCACTTGCTCTATAATTTCTTTTGTATCCCCAATCCTTAAACATATAGAGATATTTGGATAATTATCCTTAAATTTGCCGAGCAAATGGGGCAAAACATATTCTCCTGGTATATTGCTTCCCCCGATAGTAATCTCACCAGCCATTTTCCCCGAAAAATCTTCCAGGACCTGTTTGGCCTCAACCCTTAGTTCCAATATCTTCTTAGCATACCTGTATAAGATTTCTCCGGCTTTGGTAGGAATGACCTCTCTTCCCATCCTATCTAAAAGTCTGGCACCTAGATGATCCTCTAGAGATTTAATATGCTCACTGACTGTAGGTTGAGTTAAATATATTGCTTCGCCTGCCTTTGAAAAGCTACCAAGTTCAACCACCTTACAGAATATCTCTAATTGTCTTAAATCCATCAATTTATTGTACTCCAGAGTTATGCATGGCATATAGCTTGTGTAGCTGTTACAAACAGAAATTCCTTTGAGCGGTCATTAATTGATAGTGTAGGATTCCTCCTTTGGACAACAGGGCTTAGGGTAACTGTTTCATAAAACATTCTGATTCCTCTAGGTAAAATTAGAGGTAACTATGGAGTAATGAGGTTATGAGGTTTTAAACCAGACAGACAGTTAACATCAGCGGCTGATGTTAAATACCATAAGGCTCACTGTCTGTTAAGAGACATATTTATACACTTCAATTGCGCTCTCTGGGCACATTTTGCCACAGATAGCACATGCTGTGCAGCATTCTTCATTCACAAAGATCGGTAATTGGTATCCCTGGGTGCTAAATTTATCTCCTGTAATGACACAGTCTTTAGGACAGAACTCTACGCAATATCCACACCCTTTACAGAATTGTTCGCTTATAACTATTTCCCCTTTACTTTTTGCCATTTTTGCCATAATTTTAACTCCTTGTTAACTTTTTCAAAATTCTCATACTATCTGTATAGATTTTATAGTTGAAAGGGGTATTAAAATCAAGTTTTTTTTGTTCAGACTAAAAATTCTTGACACAATTGGTTTAATGTGTTAAAAGATACTAAATACTAGAAAGATTCAATCTGTTGTCCCGCTTGGATCCAAATATTTGGACTGAGACGGAAGGAACTTTGGTAGAATCGATAAATGGGATAGTTGATCAGGGGAACTCCTCCTAGGTCTATTCAAATAGCCCATTAATTAGAAAGCCTTCTGGATCAGTCCAGAAGGCTTTTTTGTTTTAAGGTTTTAAGTAATGGCAGAAGTGAATATTCAAGGCATATTTGGAAATCGCTTTTTAAGGGAAAAATTTATCTTAAACTTAAAAGAAGGTGTTTCCATCAAAGAGGTTTTTTCAAAGATCGACAGCCATTTAAAGATCAAATTCTTCAAGAAGAACCTTAAAGGTTTGTCTGGAGGGATTGTAATACTGGTCAATGGTCAACCTGTCCGCTCGCCTTCAGAGAGTGATATTTCTATAAAAGATGACGATCAGATATCTATCTTAAGGGTTATTGCTGGAGGTTGAGGCTAAATAAGGTCTCTATTATTCATTCAAATGAGGAGGTATAGATGGGAAAGATAACGATCTTAGACTTACAGAGAATGAAAGATAAGGGGGAAAGGATAACGATGCTTACTGCTTATGATTACCCTACTGGCAGGATTCTCGATGCCTGTGGGGTGGATATATTATTGGTTGGTGACTCAGTTGGCAACGTTATCCTGGGACATGCCAATACCCTGCCGGTATCCATCGGGGATATGATTCACCACACCAAGGCAGTTGCAAGGGCTTGTAAGAATGCGCTTGTTGTCATAGATATGCCGTTTATGTCATATCAGACGAGCATAGAGGATGCTAAGAGGAACGCGGGGAGGATGATAAAGGAGAGTGGGGCTGAGGCTGTAAAACTTGAGGGTGGGGCTAATATGGAGAATACTATCAAGGCTATTACAGATATAGACATACCTGTAATGGCTCATATTGGTCTAACACCCCAATCAGTACATAAAATGGGCGGTTACCGAGTCCAGGGAAGGGAAGACAAGCAAAGAGAAAAACTGTTGACCGATGCGCTGTCAGTTGAAAGGGCAGGGGCTTTCTCCGTGGTTTTGGAGGCAATCCCCGGTAAACTGGCAAAGGAAGTTACCAAAAAGCTAAAAATCCCCACCATAGGTATAGGAGCAGGTGTAAACTGTGATGGCCAGGTATTGGTAATCAACGATTTACTGGGGTTGTCTGGAGAATTTCGACCTAAGTTTGTAAAGAAATATGTAAATCTGGAGGAGGTGATCTCAAAGGCGGTTAAAGAGTATATCTCGGAGGTAAAGAGTGAAGCCTTTCCCAATGATGAGCATAGCTTTCAGTGATCTGGTAATCTACGTTCAACGAGTGGCATAACCATGAAGACATTAAGTAGCGTCAAAGAAATGCAGGAGTTTGCAGAGGACTCACGGTTAAGTGGTAAGACTATTGCCCTGGTCCCAACGATGGGCTTTCTCCACCAGGGTCATCTCGAACTTATGGAAGAGGGGAAGAAAAGGGCTGATATTTTAATAATCAGTATATTCGTTAACCCAACTCAATTTGGGGTAGGGGAAGACCTTGAAAAATACCCCAGGGATATGGAGAGAGATAAAAAGTTGGCAGAGGGAGTTGGGGTGGATATTATATTTGCTCCTTCTGCTTCCGAGATGTATCCCAAAGGCTATCAGACCTATGTCAACGTAAAAGATGTGACCAGGAATCTGTGCGGTATTTCCAGGCCAACCCATTTCAGAGGTGTAACAACGGTAGTCGCAAAGTTATTCAATATTGTTAAGCCGCACATTGCCATTTTTGGAGAGAAGGATTTTCAGCAGTTAGTCACCATAAGGCAAATGGTAAAAGACCTGAATTTTGATATAGAGATAGTGGGAATTCCTACTGTCCGAGAGAAGGATGGTCTGGCGATGAGCTCTAGAAATACTTACCTGACCCCGGAAGAGCGTAAAGCTGCATTGAGTTTGAATCAGGCAATATCTATTGCAAGGGACATCTTCAGGTCAGGTGAAAGAAGATCCGAAAGTATTCTTCGAGAGGTTAAGAAAAGAATTGAATCAGAGGATTTAACTGACATCGATTATGTTAAGATGTGTGACTCTCAAACATTGGAGGACATTGAAGAAATCGATAGAGGTGCAGTCTTGGCAATAGCAGTGAAGGTTGGCAGGACAAGACTTATTGATAATTGTACTTTTGAAAGAGGAGAATGAAAAATCTCGTGAAGGAGGGAGAGGTGACGTGCAGAGAATTATGCTGAAATCCAAAATACACAGGGCGACGGTTACAGACGCTAATCTGGATTATGAAGGAAGTATTACCATTGATGAACTCCTAATGGAAGATGCAGGCATAATCCCTTACGAAGCGGTTCATATCTATAATATCTCCAATGGTGAGAGGTTTGAAACATATGCCATTAAAGGGGAGGCTAACTCTGGCACTATTTGCCTCAATGGGGCTGCTGCCCATAAGGTCAGTGTTGGTGACTTAATAATAATTGCCAATTATGCAAACTACTACGAGGAGGAGGCAAGAAACCACGAACCTAAACTTATATATGTTGATCTAAATAATAGGAGGATAGAAAAGAAACCCTCATATATCCAGTCACTTTAAATTTTCTCCTTTCATTTCTGGCAGTATTTGGTATTGGATACTAGAGAAAGGAGATATCTCACCCATATTGAGCCTTCTGATGGAGGCTGCTTAAATTTGAATTGAATATACTTGACCAGCAATAAAGGGTGTGTTAAAGTTTATCTCTCAAAGGGCTATTGCCCAAATCCTTTTTACTTAAGCATTAATAGGTATCTCTTTGTGTTTTACCCATTTTTATTTATTAATTAACGGTGGTATACATAGGGGAGATATAAAAATGAAATGTCCTAAATGTGGATTTACCAGTTTTGACTATCTTGATAACTGCAAAAGGTGTGGCAAGGAATTATTCGAGATAAAAAAAAATCTTAATATTTTATCTGTTGTACCTAGAGACGGGAGTAGAGATCAATTTCAAACTAAATTGAATGCCGGTGTTCCAGAGGTGCAAGAGATGATAGATACTATGGATTCTTTTATTCAACCAACTACAGAGGCTTTGAGAGAAGAACCTATAATAGAGGTGATAGACCATGAGATAGAAGATCAAGAGGAGATGGTTTTGGATGATTTGCCTGAGATAAAAGTGGAAGACAAAGAAGATGTAAAGAGCCATATGGGTTTTGACCTTGAGGGCATTTCAGAAAAACCATTCTCTATGGAAGATGGTTTGGAAGAGGAGACCGCGGAGAAGGAAGAAGCAGATGCAGAGATTGTACTACCAGAGATTAGTTTGGGTGATGAAACCTTAGAGGGACCCTTAAAACTTGAATTAGAAGAGCCCAGTGTTGTTCCAGAGCTTACGTTGGAAGAGGAAGATGCAGGCACAGAGATAGCACTGCCTGAGGTTAGTACAGGCGATGAGATATTGATAGGGTTAGAGGATGGTGAGTTTGCGAAAACCGCTCAATCAGAGGAAGGTATTGAGATATCTCCCTTAGAGATTGAATCTCCTACAGAAGCACTATATTTTTCAGAACAGCAAGAAGAGGATATAGAAACTATCCACTTAGACCCTACTAATATAGAGGTTATAGAATTTGAGGAAGAAGAACCTTCATCTAAATGAAGAGTCAGAATGATAGATATGGAATTCAGCACTGTAGAGTATCATCCTTCTGAAAACGACCGGCTGATAAGTCCAAAAGAAGGCCAGAAGCCCGGCATTATTGAGGGAGCTGACCTGAATAAGAAAGCAGGTTTTTGGATAAGGGCACTGGCCTTCTCTATAGACAATATGATACTCCATGTTATATATGCGGTCTTCTTTATTGCAGGTGGTCTGGCTGTATATTTAGCCTCAGATACTAAAGATTGGCTTGTGATTTTGGGCCGAGCATTAATGCTCACCATACCATATAATATAGTTATGCTGGCAATTACAATAGGCTATTTTACATACCTCCATGCTTCTACGGGACAGACCATAGGTAAAATGGTTTGCCAGCTAAGGGTTGTCCAGGAAAATGGTGAACCATTAATCTATGGCAAATCGTTTTTAAGATGGGTTGGGTACTTAGTGTCTGCTGTTGTGCTCAATATAGGTTTTCTATGGGTAGCCTTTGATAAGAATAAGCAGGGATGGCATGATAAGATTGCAAGAACCTATGTAATAGAGCTGGCAAACGAAAAGACTTGACAAGTTTTTTGTGTTCTAATATATATCATTGAGGGTAAAAAGACTGTAGAATTTATCATAATGCCGAGATAGCTCAGTCGGTAGAGCAGAGGACTGAAAATCCTCGTGTCCCCAGTTCGATTCTGGGTCTCGGCACCACTAATATCAAGGGTTAGCCCGCCTATGGCGGGTTAACCCTTTTTTGTGCCTTCTGTCTGTAGCCTATCAAAATTGCCGCCTGCCGCTATCCCGTCTTCTTCCACCACCACCACGTCCACCACCGCTGCGGTTGTCGGAACGGGGGCGCGCCTCATTAACATTTATTGTCCGCCCCTTCAATTCCTTGCCATTCAGTCCGGTAATAGCAGCTTGAGCTGTTGCCTTCGCAGGCATTTCTACAAACCCGAACCCTCTTGATTCACCACTGAACTTATCAGTAACTACATTGACGGATGTGACCTCCCCGAAGGTTTCAAAAAGACTTCGTAAATCATCATTCTTAACCTCACGTGACAAATTTCCTACAAAAATATTCATTTTAGTCTCCTTTTTTAGTACATCTTATGCTGGTTTTGTTATGTCAAACGTCAGTATAATATACCCCTTAGCCTTCGAAGAGTTTCTTTTTTCCTCCTCCCCTTAATCCCCTCCAGCCGGGGGAGGGGAAAATTTACTTTTTACGAAGTCGTCAATTATGGTCATAACATTTATATATCATATTGTCAAATACAAAATATAATATTGCATTTTAACAGGTATTTTACAGGATATCCGATAACCAACCTCGTTTTATACCTACTGCCCCTTCAGGGCAGAGTTCCTGACAGCAAAAACATCTGATGCAAGTCTTATAATCTATGTTTATCTTCCCATTTACAGTCTTCATGGTTTGGGAGGGACATGAATCAACACAAACCTGGCATGATCTGCATTTTGTGTGGTCAATAGACGGCTTTGATGTTACCGTATTCTTTATAAAATTGGATAGAACTTTGGGAATGCGAAATCCAATATCATGTGTTTTGGGCAGCTTAAAATCTCTTATCTTGGCCTTTCCCAAATCCTCTCCCAGTACCTCAATCTCCTTTAAGTCAGTCTTCCCTATCCCCTTCTGTCTTGCTGCCCTTATGATATAAACATCGTCTGACGGAATGCCAAGGGTTTGACATATCACAGTGTCAATGGCCACACAATCGATACCGGCAAATATAAGCCCCACCTTTCTGGGATCGCCATTCCCAGGCCCATCCCCTTCCATTCCAACAATCCCATCCATTATGGTCAATTGAGGCTGGATCAGAAGATAGAGGTCAAGAAGCATCTGGGCAAAAAAATTCACATCTATCCCTGCCTTTAGATGCCACTTTGCCTTTCTGTTACCCACAACAAAGCCAAAATTATTCTTCACGCAGAGCGTAAGGAGCATCTGGCCGTGTGTCTTGAGTTTGGGAAGATTTATGATAACATCAGCCCCTAAAAAGGCTTTGGCCACCTCAAACCTTTTAAATATATGCCCTCTTTTATTCTCTACATCTACTGCCTCATCGAACTCTACCAGCTTAACCCCCATTGTATCGGAGACTTCTTTGATTCCAGTCTTTTCAGCGACCCTTTTTAGGCCTCCAACACCCGGACTATCTCCAATACAGGAAATTCCGCCGGCTTCTTTAACCAGCCTGACAACTGCGGACACAACAGATGGATGGGTAGTAACGGCATTCTCTGGCGCTTTGCCTGAAAGCAGGTTGGGCTTAAGTAAAACCCTATCTCCATCCCTGATAAAACCCCCAATCCCCCCCAAAAGATCAACGGAATCCCTAACAGCCTCATAGACCTTTTCTTCCTGATAATCTTCACACTTTACTATAGCTACTTTTGACTTACATGAATCGGTCATACTATTCATCAGGAAACCTATTATCTTCAACTATCTCTATCAGGTCTTTCAATCTATTCAATATCCTCTTGGGCATATTCAGCGACAGGGTCTCTCTCGTTTCAAACCCTGTAGGCACAGCATACACATCAACCCCTGCATTCTTACCCGTTTCAATATCAATCATTGAATCTCCGACGAATACAACTTCTTCCCTGGGTAAATTCATGCCCCTTAAAGCATCAAAGATGACGTCTGGATTGGGTTTTGATTTTCCATGGTTATCAACTCCAATTACCGCTTCAAAATATCCTTCAATCCTAGATTGTCTTAGGATTTTTTTAGCATATCTCCCTTCCATGTTTGTTGCTATTCCCAGAGCCAGTCCGGAATCCTTCAGACTGTTAACAACCTGTCTTACATCCGAAAAGAGGGGCGGGGTATCCACTATGAGTTCAAGGTATTTTTCCTTAAATAATCTCATTGCATCATCGAGTTCACTGGGCATAACCAGTTGGTTCATAGTATTCACTATAGAGTTTTGAAATAGCGCCTTTAAGTTATCGAGCTTAATCGGTTGATACCCAAGAGATTTTAAGGCATAGTTGAACCCCTTATGTATCGATTTAACAGAATTGATTAACGTACCATCCAAATCAAAAATTACCCCTCTGATATCTTTGTATAGATTTTTCTTTACATCTGAAAAGCTGTTGTAATTCCAGCAGACTATTCCCTTTTCAATACAATGAGAGTAAAGGGTGTCTTTTGCATATACCTCATCAGCCTCTTCAGCGATGCACTTATCAGAGAGGCCGTTACCGATGAAGATGATATGGTCATATTGATCCCGGAATCTTTTCAATATTGTTCTTTTACAATTCCCGCAACTACCACACTCAGGGTTGTAGAAGGGAAATTCTATCTCTATTCTATCTCTGCCCCTGAATATAATTCTATTGGCAAAGTATTCAATATCAGTGACATTATGGTGGTTAAGCAAGGCATTGATATATAAGCCAAAACCGTCACTTACAATCTTAAAGTCAATCCTCTTGTCTCTGCAGGATTTATAGAATTCCTTAAAATAGGGATCTAATGTTGAGTGATGACAGATGAAATTGACCATTTCTTTTTCTGTGCCAACTATCAGTCTGGCAATTCTGGCATATGCCTCCCTTGAGCCTATCTTGCCGGCTACATAGTCCCGATCAATGTCTTTCCAGCTTTTCCTGGTGAACCTATTCAGAAAATCATACCCAACGTCTTCCTTAGTAATTGTTCCATCAAAATCACATAAAACGAGCTCCTTGGCAGGGCACTTTGAGTTTTTGGTCTTCATTTAATGTTATCCATTTTTTAGGGATATGTATCCGTTCACAGTTTACGGTTTGCAGTTAACAGTCGGCAAAAATGCTTCAAGCTTTATATAATTACAACAGCAAGCTTAAGCTTGCTGTTGTAATGCCTGCTGTTGTAATTACCGTAAACCGTAAACTGAGAACCGTGAACGGTTACAGGGTTATGTTGACCATCTGAAATTGCTGTGATATTAATAGCAGATTCTTATGTTAAGATAAGCTCAGGTATATGTCCAGTAAAAACATATTCCATAATGGAGGTCAATATGATAATTCAGGAAATGACGATGTCGGAATTTGAAGAAGGGTTGAAAAAAACTAAAACAGTTATTGTGCCTGTCGGGACTACAGAAGAACACGGCTCTCACCTTCCGCTGGCTACAGATATTATCCATGTGTATGAAATGGTAAAAGAAGCAGCCACGAGGGTGGATGTCTTCATAGCTCCTCCCGTTTTCTTCGGGTTATGCCGCAGTACAAGCCAGCATCCGGGGACCATTAACATTTCAGGAGATACCTTTAGAAGTCTTGTTAAAGAGATAGTGATATCCCTTTATACCCATAAGATGAGAGATTTTATAATTATATCAGGTCATGCCGGCGGAACACATATGTCCTCCCTGACGGAAGTCGGAGAGTTGTTGCTCAATGAACTCCCTGAAGTAAATATCGCTATAGTTTCATTATTCGAACTGATTGGGAAAGAATGTCTGGATGTCATTGAGACGGATGGAGATGGTCATGCCGGGGAGTTGGAGACGTCTCTAGTGCTCTACTCAAAACCGCATTTAGTGAAAGGTCTGGGAGAAAGTTCCTATCCTCAGATCCCCCCTTATTTTTTGATAAGGGACAAAAGAAAGTACTGGCATACAGGTGTTTGGGGCAACCCTACAAAAGCCAGTGCTGAGAAGGGGAAGAGGATATTTGATATAGCGGTGGATAAAATCGTCAACCTAAAAAAGGAGTTTGAGAAATTCAAAGGATAGTTAGAAAGGGAGATTTTTACACTATAATTCTTTTATATCTGCCGGGGGATCGATAGGCTGCACTTCAAACTCGCCCCTCAGGTTATCCAGTATTTCGTTTACGTCCCTTTCAAAATCCGGGGCTATCATTAGTTCAACTACACCTTCATGGGGGCCTAATGTTCTCATTACTGCCATACCATCATAGGCTTCAAGAATAAACTTCAGGAATGCTATATTCTTTCTGTCAACCCTGAAATACCTCTGCATAGTCTTCAAGAATGATACTCCACACAATTCCTGTGATAGCTCTGAGACCTTTGGACAATCTGCCGAAAGCTTTGAAAAAGGATACCTTTTCAAGTATATTCAATTCAAATCCCCAAATCTATGCTGGATTACGCTCAATATACTTATACTTGCTGTTTCACTCCGTAATATCCTGATACCCATGTTCGCCACATTAAAACCTGCTTCATGGGCTTTTCGTATCTCAATTCTGCTAAATCCTCCCTCTGGACCAACTAAGATAAAAAATTTATTTGCATTTGGATTCAGATCAAAGACTTCCTTTAAAGCTGCAGCCCCTTCTTCCTCCCACAGGATAAGTTTAAGGGTGTCTTTTAAATCCCTGGTGAGAATTTCTGAAAAATCAACAGGGGAGGCAATGTGAGGGGGAAAGTTTCTGCCGCATTGTTTGGTTGCTTCCAGTGCTATTTTTCGCCAGCGCTCTACCTTTTTAAACGATTTATCGTTTATTAACTTTGGGATAGAACGATCTGAATTAAAAGGGAGGATTTCAGAGACCCCCAGTTCTGTTCCCTTTTGAATAATAATGTCCATCTTGGGAAGTTTAGGCAACCCCTGTCCCAGGATAATCTCTATCGGAGATTCCCTCTGGGGAAGAAATTTTTTAATTATGTCCACCATAAGTTCTCTGAAACTCTCTTCTTTAATCTTAGCATGATACTCCCAACCGGCATCATCAAACAGAACTACCCTATCCCCCACACCAAGCCTGAGTACCCTGCTTATATGCTTAACATCTTCTCCAACTATTATCCCTATATTGTCCCTTATCCTGCCCTTTTCAATGAAGAACCTTGGCACATTCTCCCTCCATTAAAATTGCACACTGAAAATCGCTCAAAGACTCACTTTTTCTGAAACTGTAGCATATCTTTCACTTTGCATACTAGTGCTTTGACTCATAAATAACTTTACCAAAAATGTCTCCCCTCCCTTGGTGGGAGGGGATTAAGGGGAGGGGGCAACATAGCGATTCTTCACCCCCACCCAGCCCCTCCC
>Ga0210017_1002652_pt1 | contig 15239 bp, 15 predicted proteins | sample CryGeyCG2014_020_FD_183966 | JGI IMG/M metagenome (GOLD analysis project Ga0210017, IMG submission 183966) | Groundwater microbial communities from aquifer - Crystal Geyser CG08_land_8/20/14_0.20 (SPAdes) (version 2) | ecosystem: Environmental > Aquatic > Deep subsurface > Groundwater | place... | reverse complement strand
GGAAAAAAGACAACGACTCTCCGGTTAGATTAGGGCTTATCTTTTTGATTGAACTCCAAGGGAAGCCTGAAAAGTATCAGATTAAACTTGAATCGGAACTGGAAAATTATGGCTGGTTTACTCTTAAGAAAATAGAAAGAATGAATAGTCAAGATAAACTTATTGGCAAAGATAGTCCAACTGGAACTTTTGGACAGTTATCACAGGTTAAAAAGTTATTGTAGCTTCATACCCTTAGGGTGTAATAGCTTCACACCTCCGCGAGATTGAAGAAGGATCCGACAAATTCGTGATGCATATGCATGGTGAATTTGTCTTTAGTCTTTATACCTCGCGAGTGTGACAGTGTTAAATGAGAGCCACTGCCAAGAACCGAGGTGGACGTCACTAAGTCTAGCCCTCTTATAGTCTGAGATAGTTGGTGACAAATTCACCTGGAGTTAAAATTTCCAGTGATTTAGCGAAAGCCATTACTTCTGGTTTTAGAAAATGCTTTCTATCTAAAGTAAGGAGAAAGGAGGCGGGACTTTTTACTGCCGCTGCTAGAATTGGGGCATCTTTGGCATTGATAACCTTCTCGCATTTGGCAGTTTCTTCAACTGACGGATCTTCAACTAGGAGAATATTTGCGTGTTTGAGGAAAAAGGCGAAACGGTTTTGAGAAAGTGGCTCGAGTTTAAGTACGACATTCTTTTTCGCTTCACCAAGAGCATCTAAACTAGTATATCCTAGGACTTTTTTCCTTCGGCAATAACCTAAAACAAAAGCAGAGGCACCGGTTTTTGAAGCGCTAGCAGCAACTAAAACAGAAGAATCTAGAAAGACCTTCATTATTTTAAATCAGGCCATAAAGAGCTGGCCTCGCTTGCCAACTTTTTGGGGAGCTTGTCCTCTTCAAGCATGGTCTTTAATTCATCATCAGAGTAGACTTCGTAATCGGCGATTTCCCTTGGTTCGATAACCAATCTTCGACCAATTTTTTTTATTCTGGCAATTTCGCCCTCTTTTATTCCTAACCCATCACGAAAAGCCTTGGGGATAGTAATCATTCCCTTTGAGAGTATCCTTATCCATTCAGTGGGGAATTCTGATTTGGTCGGTTTAGTCGAAACTTGCATATTCCTCCTTCAAGTAAACTTTCTAACTTTCTACATTGTAAACTTTTCTCCTGCACTTGTCAAGGACGATTCTTGACAACCCCAGAAATACTATGGTACGCTTTTGTTACAACAGAAAAGTACATTAAATTTGGGGACCGCCGACGCTAAAGCTTTGGCGGTTAAAGAAAGGGCCGCCTTCGCATAAAAGCTACGGCGAGCCGAAGGGTTTCACAAAATTTGATAAAGCCTGTAGTATTTAACTCTTGACAAATGCCACAGGATATGATAAAAGAAACAACAGAGACAACAGAGAGCCGGTTGCGGCTTTGAGTTTAAGAAAAAACATTAAATTAATAATAAAGTATGAAACCGAGCTTGGAGTTCGGTTTTTTGATGGACTTTTGCGAGATTATTAATAAATGACTGATTCTAGGGATAAGCCCTTGGAACCAGAAGCTCTTTGAGATATTCAGTTTTGGTAATAGTTCTCCGCTGCAAAGGCGTGGCAGTCGAGCTATAAATACAGAGATCCTCGGGGATAAACCAAGATAGGAAGGGAAAGGCGAAGTGGACGGTAACTCTTGGATACCCGTCATGGCGTTCCTGCCTTAATTGGCAGCCAAAAGCCACTGGTCTTTCACAAGACCTAAAGATTGGGTAAAGAGGGAATCCTGAAAACAAACCGATTCTGACCAAGCCTTGGTGATCTTTCGAGCAACAGTGCCTGTATGGATGCAGGAAACGGTTAGGCTTGCGGGTCTAACTGTCGACTCGGGCTAACAACCCTATTTATCGTTTCACCTTTGGAGGTGAAAAATGCCTGGGCCACAGTTACCGTCGGGGTTCATCCCGCTTGGTGATTTCCTCCGTCGCGACATCGATGAGCGTTGGTTGGCGGACAAGTTCACCGACATTCAGGGTGGTATTCACCGAACCCAGCGAGGGATGTGGGAGGCAAACGCCCGAATCAAGGAAGCAAACGGCGAAGTTGCGTGCGAGAGGAGACTCGACGAGCCTGAGAAGAAGTAGCTTCTAAACCAAAAACTGAATAAGTGATCAAGATTAAGGAAGGGTACTCCAATCGGAGATAAAGCGTATCGTCACTACGCAAGAACACCAGTTCTACCCTTCCTTTTCCCTTTTAGAAAAATGTTTTAAAATATCGGTAGAGCAGAAAATGAATGATTTAAAACAAACCAAATTCAAAGTAAAGGTTCATCCATTTAACCAAAAACAAAAAAAATATTGCAGACTGCTAGAAAAATATTACGGTATTGCCCCTTCGGAGCTGATTGATGCCATAAAAATAGAGATTTTTCACCCGAAAAAGAATTTAAAAGAAAGAAAAAAGGCATACAAAGAGTTTGAAAGTATTATTTTGGCTCTTAAGCCTATTTTTAAGGAGCTTGTTTATGAAAGAAACAGGATTTTTAGGGAGAACGGAGACAAAAATTATTTTGATTTTATAACCAGGAGAAGAGGGATTCCTCCTGAAAAATTGACTTTGTTTTTCCAAAGAGCAGACGAGGTTATCAAAGACATTAATCAAAATCTTCCTTTGCCCAAAAGGCTTCCGCAATGGTATTGGTCAAAGTTTAATATTCCTGATTCCCTGTATTTTTTTTGTGAAGCTCATAGATATTCAATTCCCGATGATATTTACCGCTTGGCTAAAGGCGTCTTTCCTGAAGTTGAGAAAATTATCCCTCGAATACAGACCGGGCCAGTAACAGATTTTAATCCTTCAGCCAAGTTTATCAAAGAAACAAAATCTGTTTTCATAAAAGTTCCGAGTAAGCCAAGTATCTACAATGCCCTAAGTTTTGTTCATGAACTCGGGCATGCTTTATCTTTCATTAGATTGGCCGATGAAGGGATAGACCCTTTGTCTAAGAGCTATTATTGGCACGAGACAGAAGCTTACAAATTTAAGTTCCAGTTTGAAGAAAAATGTTTGCCGAAAGAAGTCAAAAATGCTTCTAGGGGGGAGATCTTGGGGAATTTTTTCTCTACATTTTTTGAGTATGAAATCTATAATAATCCAGATCAGGATTTTGACAAAGCCTACGCCAAGGCAAGAAACCGTTGTTACCCGGGTAGAGCAAATCAGGAGGAGAACCCTTTCTATGTACTTGAAAGCGGCTTTATGAATAGGCCTTGTGATCCGACAGCTAGTGTAGTTTGCACTGAGTTGTTAGCTTCACACCTCCGCGAGATTAATACATGCTAATTTTCCTTAAGGCGTTTCCTCAAGGCGACGCCTTGGGGAATTTTGTGCCTGCAGGGTGTCACCCTGCAGGCACACTAAGGAGGAATATTTGGGCTTGACAAGGGAAGGATTTTTATGAGATATTGGGGATAGAAAAAAATACGGTAAGAATTACGGGGTCGCCTTCTCCTTCGACTCCTTCGATTACACTCAGGATAAATTCGCTCTTGATATGGCGGGCTAAAGGTTGCTCAAAAGGGGAGTTGACAAGGCCTGTAGTTATTTTTGGTCATTGGTTATTGACAAATACGTCTGATTTTTCTAGAATCTAGTTATGCCCAAGGTATTGAATTTTAAAGTTGTTTTGGAACAAGACGAAAGAGGCTATTTTGTGGCCTCTGTTCCTGCTATCCCTGGCTGCCACAGCCAAGGGAAAACTTACGAAGAAGTATTAAAAAATGTTAGAGAGGCGATCGAGCTTTGTCTGGAAGTTGCCAATATTGACCTTAGCTACAAAGAAAAAATTGATTTGGGAAAAACAGGCTCTCTTCCCAAATTCCTTGGCATTACAGAGGTGCCAATTCGCTTCCAATTTTCATAAAAATGGCGAGACTTTCTCCTGTTAAGGCCAAAGTTCTCATTAAATTCTTACAAAAGAAAGGTTTTTGCGAGATACGACAAAAAGGCAGTCACAAATTCTTCCGTCATCCCAATGGAAGAACAACAGTTGTTCCTTACCACCCAACTTGTGAAATTGGCCCCGGTCTTTTGAGAAACATTCTAAATGATGCTAAAGTCACTCCTGAAGAGTTCAAAAGAGAAAAATGATTTTCCCCATTTACTCGAAGCGATTGCTTAGCTTCAAAGCAGACAAGCAATGAAAAAATCCATGAGTATTGAACACCATACAAATCCAAAACCACTTTCAGAGAATAACATTGAAGGGTATCTAAAAAGTATTAAGTTTGACGAGCGTTCTGAACAGGGAAATCTTTCTGACGAAGAGTTAAAGAAAATCTTGCGTGATAATCTAGAGAAATATTTTCAGGGCAAAATCACTCAAGGCTTCATTATGGGTTTAGGTTCAGCGATTTATGAGGAATGCCCAAAAGACGACATTCTTTTGACGGTTACATGCATGATGGAAGACATTCACGATCCACACTTAAGGAAATCGCCAATCAAGGAAGTTTTTCGTTCTGCTCTTGATATGTTGAAAAAAGATAGAGACAAAAAAATAGTTCAAGATAGAAATCATGATCAAACTTGACTTGTGGAGCTTCCTTTCTAACCCTTTCATATGCATCATGAATTTGTTAAAAATGATGACTGAAATGGTACAAAAATTTGACTTCTGGTCAGCTTGGTTTTAAAATCAAAATATATGTTGAACTTAGCTTTTCATTCCTTACATGCCTTAGTTTGGAAAGAAGGAAAATATTTTGTGGCCAAATGTTTGAAAATTGAGGTAGCCAGCCAAGGTGAAAGCAAAAAAGAGGCCTTGGCTAATCTAAAAGAGGCAGTTGAATTGTATCTTGAAGATGAGAAAATAAATAAATTGCCTCCTGACTTTTTCTTAAAGCAGCCTCAATTAGAAACATTTTCCTTCAAAGCCTAAAGTGCCCAAGTTTTACTCCGGTCAAAAGATTATACTCATCTTACTAGAATTTGTAATTTTTCAGTGGTATTCGTATATATCCAAAATACATTTTAAGGTTACAAATTAGAGTATTTTGGGTATATTAAAACTTTGGAAAGAGCCGGTTTTTGGGTTGTTTCCCAAAAGGGCAGTCATGAAACTGTTATTGTTCCCAATCACAAAGAAGTGGCCTTAGGAACCTTCCGGAGTATCTTGTCCCAAGCCAGCCTAACACTGGATGAGTTTGAAGGATATTTAAGATAATTTTCCTCAAGTTTTCCTAAGGCATTGCCTTGAAGAACTGTAATACGAAATCTCAGTTTAGTATGTTTTACGAAATCTAAAGTTAAAAAGACTGAGGGTTTTTTACACCCTCAGTCTAAACCTGTAGATAATTTTCCCCATAGCTTCTAAAGAGACTTTGTCCCCTTTAAGGTAAAGCCAAATTCTGCATCCTATGTAACCTGTTGGTATTTTGTATCTAATGCCCAACAAGGATATGGTAGAATCTGTGTAAACATACCTTCTTAGGGTAATAGTTAAAAGTTGTTGTAGCTCCTGTTTGGGTTTTCTTACCTCAGATGGCTGGTAAACCTGGGCAGGAGTTCTTTTATTCATTCCTAACCCATCTGATTTAAACTCCTCATTAAATTTAATCTGCCACTTAAAGAAAGCAAGGTTTAATTCTTGAAATGATTTAACCCTTAGATTCTCCCTGACAAAATCCCTTTGGACAAATCTCCAGAATCTTTCTATCTTGCCTTTAGTCTGGGATCTGTGGGCAAAGATCAATTCAATACTTAACTCTTTGGCATAATACTGGTAGGTGGACTGGGCATACTCGCCTGATTGAGTGTATCGGCTGTTTGCTTTGTACTGACTGCCTTTATCATGAAGCATCCTTTTGGGTAATCCCCACCTGAAAAGACAGTGATACCAGACTCTGAACACATTCATCTGGGTTTGTCTGCTAAACCATTTGGCTCCCAAGATAAATCTTGAGTGGTCATCAATATTGGCAATGAGATATGCATCTCCAAGGTAAGGAAAAGACATCTTTCCCTGAATATCTGCCTGCCATAGGTCATTGGGTTCTTTAGCTACAAATCTTGTGATTGGCTTGAGCCTTTCTACATTAATCTGGTTTAATCCGTGCTCCACCCAAATCTGCTGAACCCTTCTGTTTGAAACAACATTAATATTGGTTCTCTCCAGTACTTTCCTGGCTGATCTCCAACTACCTTCCTGTTTCTCCTTAATGACACCAAGCAGCTGTTTAGAAGTTAGTTTGTAGTTGTTGCTATGTCTTTTATCTTTTAAAGATCCCAACCCACCCTTTAAAACTTTAGTTAAGTAATTTGTGATTGTTCCTTGAGTACAAGTGAGCAACTTACAGGCTTCTTTCCTTTGCAAATTACATCACCTCCATTCTTGAGAAAGTTAATGTAGTTTATGCAAAATTGAGATTTCGTTTATTATGTCAAACTGAGATTTCGTATTACAAACTAGGACAAATACTTGCTGTTTTTCTTGATTTATTCTACAATTCCTAATAATTTCTATGAAAGAACAGGAAATCAGAATGACGGATAAGGAAATACTGGGTATTACGCTTATTAAAGCCTTGCCTCAACAGATAGGTAACGAGGTCCGTGTTGGGGGATGGGTTGATACTATACGAGACCAGAAAAGAATGAAATTCGTTTTGGTTCGTGATAATACCGGATTAGTTCAGGTAATAATAGATAGTCAGGAGAGGGAAGATTTAGGTAAGCTGGTTTCTGAGTTGACACTAGAATCTGTACTAATTATTAAGGGGAAAGTTCTCGAAAATAAAATTGTTAAACTTGGTGGACTTGAAATTATACCAGATGAAATTCAGGTTGAAGCCATTTCAGATCCAAATCTACCAATACCTACAAAAGGTAAACTGCCAGGTTTACAGAATAGGTTAGACTGGAGGTTTCTTGATTTAAGGAGACCCGAGAATTTATTAATTTTCCAAATACAAACTACAATCGAGCAAGCAATGCGCGAGTTTTGGTATAAAGAGGGCTTTATTGAAATACACTCGCCAAAAATTATGGGAGTACCAAGCGAGTCTGGAGCAGAATTATTTGAAATAAAAAATTATTTTGGCGAGAAAGCATATCTTGCTCAATCTCCCCAATTATACAAGCAGTACGCTATCGCCGCAGGTTTTAACCACGTATTTGAAATTGGACCAGTGTTTAGAGCGAATCCCTCCTTTACCTCACGACATGATACTGAATTCACAAGTATTGATGTAGAGATGGCGTGGATAAATTCACACTTTGATGTAATGGCATTCGAGGAAAAATGGCTTGAGTTTGTTCTTAAAAGGGTTGCAGAAGTACATGGTGACCAGATGAAAAAGCATTACGACGTTAGTGTGGTTATCCCAAAGAGACCTTTCCCAAAAATACCAATGAACGAAGCACAAAGAATCTTAAAAGAAGAGTTTGATCATGTTCCTCCACCCGACACAAAACCTGGCGATCTTGATCCACAAGGAGAAAAGCTTCTTGGAGAATACGTAAAGAAAAAATACGGCCATGAATTTGTTTTTGTCATCGATTGGCCGGCTCATATAAGACCGTTTTACCATATGAGACATCCGGGCAATCCGAATTTAACGAGAAGTTTTGATTTGTTATGGAAGGGACTTGAAATTACTACCGGGGCCCAAAGGGAACATCGTTATGATATTTTGGTAAAACAGGCTAACGAAAAGGGGGTAAATTTAGATTCAATAAGATTTTATCTGGATATTTTTAGATATGGCACTCCTTCCCATGGTGGTTTCGGTTTTGGATTAACAAGGATGTTAATGCAAATGCTAGGCATCAAAAACGTAAGAGAAGTAACCTTTTTATACCGAGGGCCAAATAGATTAACGCCCTGATTATTTGTAGTTTCTTTAATATAATCTTATTTTCTACTCTTTCTTAATAACCTAACCAGTTCTAATAATTCAGAGGGGGAGATTTTATTTTTAACCAAACCCCTAATCAGGGAAATATCGCTCCAACTTTTTCCAATAAAGGGATATTGTTTTTTTGCCCACAAATATGCTTTAGTGCCATAAAGGGGAGTATGGAGGATTACACTAGGTGTATATGGGATTTTCAATTTATTTATATAGTATAAATTTTTATTAATACTTCTTATCGTTTCACCCGGAAGCCCAAATTGGATAAAGCCTCCATAATTTAATTTGTTATCTTTTAAGATTTTAATGGCTTTGAATATTTTGTTGATATTGTCATATTTTTTTATAACTTTTTGCACAGTATTTGAAAAACTCTCAATTCCCAACCAAATAAATCCTACATTAATTTTTTTATAAAAATTTATAGTATCATTATCTATTAGATCAGCTCTTGTTTGAATATAAAAACGGATATCTGGAAATTCTTTAGAGATTTTAACAAATAATTTTAAATATTCTTTACTTAAACCAAATACATAATCTGCTACAAATAAATCTCTGCATCCAAAATTTTGCCAAACAGAGATCGCTTTTAAAAAATCATCTTCACGATTATTAAAACGACATTTGTCACCTAAAAATTTAAAACAAAAAGTACATTTAAATGGACATCCCCTCTGAAATAGAATTATTCCAAAGTTATTAACTTTTTTATACTCGTTGTTCTCGTATCTATCGCCAAAATAATCATTTTTGTATTTTTTAATTAATTCTAATCGAGGGACGATTAAGTAGTTAGTAGGATGTGCTGTTTCTTCTGAATACCCTGTTTTTAAAAAATTCTTTCTGGTTATAATTATCAGATTTGGAATTTTTTTTAATTTTTCAATCGAATTATTTATGTTAAAATTATAAAGTTTTAAAGTATCTAACAATTGGGGAAGGGTAACATCATATTCCCATTGTACAATTATATCAGCTGAATATTTTATATCTTTCAGCAGAATGTCCGGCCGAATACTGCCATGGGGCCCGGTTACAATTATTAGAATTGTTGGAAAATTTTGTTTTAAATAAAAAATAGTCTTTTCGACAACATATATTCTAAAATCCACAAAGTAATTTTGAGAGACATCATACGGAGAAGTAGTAACTATTAATATGTTAGGATTTATTCTTTTTATCCTTTTAACTAATCTTTCGAGGGGTAATTTTTCTATTCTATTGTCTATTAGATAACTCTTCCACCCCCTATTTTTAAGAACTTTATCTACAAGTAAAATATCTATAGGGGGCTGTAAGAAAGATCTTCCGCTAAGATATTCTGGGATTATAAATAATATTTTCAATGTATTTACCAATATTTATTTATAATTTCTAACGGCTCTCTTATCATATATTTTTCAAAAATGGTTCTTTCATGGTCATATAAATCTTCAAGCCTAAGCATGTATTTTTTAATTAATTTTTTTATTTTTGTTTTAACCTTGGATGATAAGTTAAATAAATTATTATCTTTTGAAAATCTTAAAAACCAATATAGCAAATTTTCGTCACCACTATTTTTTAACAAACTATCGACTTCTTCTAATATTTTCAAAGCCTCTTTCCTTGAAGTTTTATCTAATATATGAAGACTCCACCATAAAAGGTCTAATTTATTTTCGATTTTGGGGTTTATTTTCCATTTATTGTAGATTTTTATCTCTCTTATATTTATTCCATTTTTTCTCATTTTTATTCCACAAACTTGTTTCCTATGAACCATCTTGTTTTTTTATATAATCTAAATAGAGTACTTAAATCTTTTTCAAAGTTATTCTTAAGGATATTTCTGGGTCTATACCATCTACAAGCCCATAAAGTATCATCTGGATAGTAAAGAATATCATATAAACCCTCATCGCAAGGAAAGAAGGGGCAATTCTTACAATGTTCATCAGAATACCTACTACCGTATTTTGTATATTTCACACTGATTAAAACCGAATCTACATCGTAAATTTGAACAGGGGTTCCGAATGCTATCGCGTATGGATGAAAGAATTCTTCTTTTGCCTTTTTTCTTAAATTTTTAATAAAATTATCTAGCGGAGTATAAATCTCTTTCTTATTGATGTATTGATTAGGTACTTCTGTTATATCAAACGTTTTTATATTAGTCCCCACTTCATGGGCAAAATTAATTAAACTATCAAACTCCTCTATATTATATTTAGAAATAACGGCATTAAATCTGTGCAACAAATTGTTTTCTTTTAATAGTTTTATATTTTTTGTAACATTACTAAAAAATCTTTCATTACTCTTGGTGATTTTAATATATTTTTCTTTGTTAATTGTATCTATGTGAACTACTAATTTTGCGTCTAATTCCTTTAAGAGGGGTATAAAGTTTTTTAACGCGGGGAGTGTAGCGTTCGTGTTTATTAATAAAAAAAAGTTATAACTCTTTTTTAATTCTTTAAGCGTTTTTAATAACTCTTCAATTTTTAAATATAAAAAGGGTTCACCACCCGTTAATCTTATTTTTTTAACACCCGTCTCTAACGCACTTCTAATCCTTTCTTTTAATATCTTTATGTTGTGAGAAGATTTTTGAGAATAAGTTCCTTCTCCACCTTCGCAACAATAAGCGCATTTTAATGTGCATTCCTGTGTAAGAACAACTGAAAGAAACGGTGTTAGTTCAAAATATTCTTTTGCTTTAGGAGATAAAACCTTAAATTTACTTTTAATCTTATTAATTTCGCTTTCTGAAAGATCTAACCACCTATAGCTGACTCTTTTAACTGGTAGTGTAAGATTATTAATTTTCATTTTGGTTTTTGGAAAACGGATAAATGGTAAAAATTGCTAAAGTTACTTTTCCCCTCTCCATTTGGCACCAAAGTAAAGATTTTGTACCGCCGTTTTTCCACAGATGATGCATTTATCTTTACTATCTAAGCTTTCATCATAGGCACGGCCAATTATCTTTTTGCTCGTTTGTTTAGATATTCCTTCATAACAAGTTGATTTATCACAAAGCGATGCCTTTGTTAAAAGCTCATTTCTCGCAAAGTACAGAAAGTCAACTTTAGATTTTGCAGTACGGTTAAGTAATTTAAACTGCCCAACTGCCCTAGATTTAATAGTTTTTTCTAAAGACTTACACTGGGTTTTGATAATTTTAGGTAACTTTTCTAAGCTACAGTTAACAACATTTGTTTCTATTCGCTGTTTTACCTGAATTACTGAACTTTTAATTTCATTTGGCCCAATTTCTATAATAAAAGGTATGCCCATCGCTTTTATTTTTCTTCTTCTTTCTCCCAAAGAAGATGTAGCAAGAAATACTTTTGAAGTTATTTCCTTCGAAAGGAGATATTTTTCAATTTTTTTTGCCTGTTTATTTAAAATATTTTTATCATAAACAGGTAGAATTGCTACCAAAACCGGGGCCAGGAATGGAGGAATTATAAAGCCCTCATTATCTCCGTTTATTGTAAGTAGAGTGGCCAAAACTCTTCCTGAAAGACCTATTGCAGTCATTAAAGTGTAGTATTTAGTATTTTTAACAGAATACGAAATGTCGTAGACTTTGCTAAACATTTTTCCTAAGTCATAAATAGTGGCCAAAATAACAACCCTTTTGTCCTGGGTTATTGTAATCACCTCTATTCGCCGTTCTGAATATTCTTGCAATTTGGGAGTAATCTTAGGTGTTTCGATAATTAGAACGGGAATTCCTAATATTTCAAAAAATTCTTTCATAAACTCTGCCTCTTGTTGGATTGTGTAATAGAGATCAGTTTCAAAGGCCAAAGATCTCTGTTTTTCCTTAGAGGGATTGTTCTTCCAGTTATATAGCGTGCAACACTTCGAATAGTAAAATATTTGTAAGGCAAGGCTTTACTGTCCCGTAGCCACCTTGCATAAAGAGAACCTAATTGAGCCTCAATCGTGGGCGTTACCACATGGAGATCATCTTCTTTGTACAAAGGTGACCAGTAAACATGCTCGCTAAAGTCTTTAATATGACGGCATTCTTTCATAAAATCTTCGCCGTGCACAAATGAAGGTAAGACAATTTCTTGAAATCCAGCATTTTTAATTAAAATATTGGATGCCAATTTAAGAATATTTTTAATTAGGGCATATCCATATGGGTACCAAGACGATGCTCCTTTAGACGGAAAATCATCATTAACAATCTCGCCAAAATCTAAATACGACTTTAACCATTCCATAAGTTTTTCTTCTGTTAAGTTATTTAATTGTCCAACCTTCATTTTCATTTTTTATTGTCTAAGATATTAAGTAAAAGAATATTTTGGGATAAACTAAGAGCACACATATACGGAAATGCTAGTCGACCCTTTTTGTCAAAAAAATAAATATTTGCCCTTTTGGCTGCTTCTCGGCCAAAAATATAATACTTGGCAATTATTACTTCATTATCGTTAATTTTGGTTACATATTGAACATTCCTGCCTTTTAAAAACTTAGTTTCTGCGGTTGTGTACTTAATAGAAAACTTTTTGAGAATAGTTGATAATAGGCGTCGACCATAATTTTCCGCATTATCATCTTCAGTAAATATCCCACATTGGAGAGAAAAAGATTGCTCAGGTGAAGTAAAAACATTCCATTTACTCTGGTTTCTAGTTTTTGCATATCCTGGCGACATCTCAAACAATCTTAAGGGTAAATCTCGGTAACTCTTAATTATCTTGCCTGCTAAAATAACTCCTTGACTAAATATCCCATCGGGCCTTAAATAAGCATACGATCTGCGATCCTTGCCGGAGTATACTTTTATATAATTGCTTAATGACACCAAATCTTTGTAATTTAATAAAACACTTCTGGGAACTAAAAATGGGAAATGACATTCTTGAAATCCGGCCTCATTCAAAACTGAAGTCAACTTTGTCAGTTGTCTAGAGATTTTTCTAAGAAGATTGCCAGAAAAATAATAAAGATTGGGGAGAGGATAATCTAAGGGAATGCCTAACTTTTTCTTCTTCGAACCTTTATGTTTCATTAAATGAAGCCTCCCCGCCCGTGGAAGGGCGGGGTTTCCTCTGGTTCAGAGAGGAAAGAGCTCGCCTCTCGGCGAGAGGCTTCTTTCTTACCTGTTTCATCCCCGCCCACAGAGGGGCGGGGTATTCGCAGGGGCGAAATAAAATAATTATAATCAATATGCTTTGGCAAAAAGCAGTTTTTGTTCATAGCCAGAGGGTTTGCCACATTTGATACATACACCTTCAGATTTCTCATAGCCAAATGGAATACATCTTAATGTTGCCTTTGTTTCATTTTGAATTTGTTGTTCGCATGCTCTCTCGCCGCAGTGATAGGTTCTTAGGAAGCCTGGTTGTTTACTGTTAATCAGTTTTTTAAATTCTTCCCATGATTCTACATCATGGGTGTTTTCTTGGGTAAAATTTCGAGCCTTTTCTAATAATGATTTTTGGATGGAAGTTAAGATATTTTGCACTCCTTCTTTGATATTCGCCAAGGGTAAAGGAGACTTTTCACTAGTTAAGCGATTTGCTGTTATTACTTGATTATTTTGGATATCGCGGGCTCCAATCTCTATCCTCAAGGGAACTCCTCTAAACTCATGGTAATAATAACGAGCACCTGGTCTTTCTTCTGTTTGGTCTATTTCAACTCTTAAACCTAAATCTGAGAGGGTATCTTTAATAGATTTTGCCCTTCGTATAACCTCTTCATCTGATGTTCCTTTAATAGGAATAATTACTATTTGTACGGGAGCCATTTCCGGTGGAAGAATGAGCCCCTTTTTATCTCCATGAGTTATAAGCATCGCCCCAATGACGCGCCAGCTTAATCCCCAGCTAGTTTGGTAAGGGTATTGTTGTTTTCCGTCCCTCCCTAAAAACTGTATTTCATAAGTCTGTGAAAAGTTTGTACCTAGATTATGTGAAGTACAGACCTGGAGAGCCTTGCCACCTGGTAACAGTGCCTCACCGGTTGTAGTATAAATAGCACCTGGAAACTTCTCTTTCTCACTTTTTTTACCCAAAATTGGAGCTAATGCAAGAGTGTTGTTAAAAAAACTTTCGTACATTTTTAAAAAATTCATTACTCCCTCTTCGTTTTCTTTAGCTGAAGCATAAACACAATGTCCCTCCTGCCAAAGGAATTCTAAAGTCCGCATAAACGCATATGGTCTTAACTCATCTCTAAAAACATTACACCATTGGTTTACTTTTAGCGGTAAATCTCTATGAGACTGTACCCATTTTTTAAATAGAGGGTACATTACTGCCTCGGAAGTTGGTCTTAATACACCAATAACTCTGTTTTTATCATGAACACGAAAAAACTGAGGAACAAAGCCTTCCATATGTTCTTTTTCTCTAGTCAAAAGTTCTTCAGGAATAATAGCAGGGAAATAAACGTCTTGGACACCGCTACCTTCGATAGCCAAACCGAGAACTTTTTGAACCTGTTTCCACAAGGCAAAACCATAGGGACGCAAAACAATTGTTCCTCGTGCTGGGCCTTGATCAACTAAACCAGCCTCTTTAATTATTCTGTTATACCACTCGGAAACTTTATCTGGTTCCACTCTACCATCTAATTCCTGACGAGAAAACTTACTTTCTGTCTCTTTACTCATATTGTTATCCTTTATTTTACAATTCTTAATCATTATTTACTTACGAAAATTAAATAAACCAAGTTGTCGAGTTGTACGAAAAAATTCGAACTCAATTTTCGCGATGACGCATCATCGCAGGCTCGCCGCTCTCCGCTTGCTGGCGGATCGCGTCTCGCCACGCTCAGGCGCCTCGTTCCTCGGTGCCTTCGCTATTTTTTACACGCGCGATTTGTTTGGTTGACGCCAAACTGAGAAGGTGTATTGTTCTTGCCCCACCCTCCCATGCGCGAACAATACATATTATACCGAAAATCGATATGATTTTCTATTTTAAGCTTCTTAGCCCACCCAACCCAAATTATTAAAGGAATGGCGGCGACCCCATCCTCGCTCGCAGGGCGCCCTAGGGGGCGCCTCGCCGAAGGTAAGCCTGTTCTATTATCGCTTTACAATCTCTTCCTCGTCTCGGAGCATTTGATTTACTAGCGCTTTACTATTCAAACGTCTTCCTGCTCTTGCAAGTTACGCTTCGCAGCTCCTCGCCTCTCCGTTTCCGTTTTCTAGTAAGGTAGCTCGCTGCGGTGGGGTAATCCGCTTTTCGCCCCCGCTACAATTATTCTACCCTTTCTTGATTTACTAGGGCTTGCGCGCCCGCTAAAGGAAAAAAATTATTTATAGCGCCCTGCGCGAGGTTTATTGATGGGCTCGCCCCGCGCTTT
>Ga0210017_1002651_pt1 | contig 15240 bp, 13 predicted proteins | sample CryGeyCG2014_020_FD_183966 | JGI IMG/M metagenome (GOLD analysis project Ga0210017, IMG submission 183966) | Groundwater microbial communities from aquifer - Crystal Geyser CG08_land_8/20/14_0.20 (SPAdes) (version 2) | ecosystem: Environmental > Aquatic > Deep subsurface > Groundwater | place... | reverse complement strand
CAATGTTCACGACTTGGTGGGAAGATTCTATCCAAGTATTAAGTAAGGGCGGTCTGTGGTGGTATGGTATCCATATTACCGACAAAGCAGGTAACTGGAGTACAGAACCAAATCCTCCGGGACCTATAGAAATAGTCTTGTTTGACGAACAGAAAATTGTCCAGGAAGTTATATTGGATATAGGAATGCCGTATTCTGAAGATCGTGGATGTGGTAACTTCTACTATTATCCGAATGGCTGCGGGGGACCATATCATGGATTTTATATGGGCGTCTGCACAGACCTCGTTACAGATGGGTATAATGCGGCATTGGATATGGGGGCAAAATTATTTAATTTAAGTGATGATTTTGAAAGAGATGCGGTAGAGCACCCGGAAAGATATCAATACAGAACAATACGTTGGTCGCCAGACATGTACTATTATTTCAGATATAATCAACAAATTTTGTCTCACGATACACCATATATGCCTGGAGATATCGCCTTTTTTAATTTGAGAGGTGGTAGGATTGATCATGTATCTATCGTTTCTGAGGTAGATAAGAACGGTCGTCCTCTGAGAATGATTCATGCTACTGGTTTAAGCATATACTACCCGACTGGATTGGCTTTGGAGGAAAATTGGAACGCTCATTCTGATTACGAAAGTCATGTTATAGGGCACGGAAGATTAATTAGTTTCTTTGATAATTCCTTGAATCTAACAAATTATCAACAAGAGAATTCCAAAACTCTATCTATTACTTTAGAATCATCAGATGTTAAACTTCGGTTGATAGATAACAATGGGCGGTGGGAAGATGGAGTTTATAATAATGATTTGTTTGGGTTTAATGATTCAGAGTTTCTTCCTTATATTCCTGGTTGCGAATATGATAAATCTAGCCTTAGAGAAACTATTAGCATCTATCTTGGCCAGAACGACACTGATCGGTTTTTCGCAGAAATAACCGCCAGAGAAGATACTACTTATACTCTAACTATACAGGCTCGAGATGGTTCTGAGGAAATTTTTTTTCATAGCTTCACAGAAGATATTAAAAAAGGAGAGGTTCAGGTTGTTCGAATAGACTTGAATAGAACAGGACCAATTAGTTTCATGGTTAAGGATCCCATCGCTATTCCGGCTATAGAAATTCCAGAGGAAATCAGATTATTGGGCATAACAGGTGGCTCTGCTTCAGCAACGCTTGAGATTTCCGAGAAAAACGGAGAGATGCCTTTAATAAATGCTAACGTCAGTATCATGGCCTTGTTGCCGCATCTGGGCCCAGGATTACCTGATAGTCAGGTGCAGATTATCCCTGAGAATTTTGAGTTATTAGCTGGCAGTAAGAGGCATATAGATATTCAGATTGATTTACAGGGTGTTAATCCTGGTTTGTATTTGAGTTCTTTGCTTATCAGATCAGATGACAGTGTTACGTATAGAGTGCGGATAATGCTGATTGTACGAGATATCAATGGCGTGGGTCGCATGTTTCTTCCTTTGGTGACAAAAAGTGAGTAATCTCACAAATAGGGCGGAGAATCTTTCGCCCTATTTTTATTGTTTTTTTTAAAGAAAAAGATTAAGATATATAAGACAACATGAAAATTATTCAAGATGGAAAAACAAATTGTAAATATCTGCTAATTATTGCTTTGATTGCTGTATTTGTTGGAGTGGTGTCTGTTTGGGAATTAAGCAGAATAAACTTAATCGAATTTATTAATGCAATAACTCAGATAATTCATAAACCAGAGAAATTTGAAGGAATCACTGATTGGAAAACGATGCGCATTCCAGGTGCTTACGAGGTTCAGTATCCAGCGAATTGGTTTATTTCGGGGGCGATAGTAACATACTTTCATAATAACGAAGATGAATCTCAGAAGAAAAATTTAATTACTGTTTCTATTTCAAAAAATACAGATGTTGGTCCTAGATCTATTCAAGAAGAAAAATCTTCCTACGAAGAAATTTATGGTATGGGAAATATTGGAAAAGACATAATAGTTGACGGCAAAAACGGTTTTGAGTGGCAGTCTAACGAGAAAACAGAAAAGGGCATTGTTATAGAGGACAAACCTTATTCATTCTTATATATGTCTGTTTCTTATGATAAAAACAAAGAAAGCGAGGCCTTATATATTTTTGATAGAATGGTTTCTGGTTTTAAGTTTTTAGACTAGGCACAAAAATCGAGAATACCCTTCTTAAATCATCAGATAGACAAAAACGTTAGACAGTTAACCTTCGTTATTCGAGGGTTTTTGCTTTTGGGCGAAACGAGGTAAAATCAAAAAAGATAAACTAACATTAGGTCGTGAGGTGAAATGAACGAGCTAAGGCAAAAGGTTGGGGAATTGGAGCAAAAATTAAAAGAGAAAGGATATAATACAAAATACTAGACACTAAATCTGGCAAAACCTCATTTCGATTGACAAACCAATGTAGTCTAATATAATAGACTTGAGTCTAATAAAATGAACTATCCCTATGAATAACTTACTTTCACTTATAGTAGAAACCAGCTCGCAAAAAGTTTTTAATTTTCTTACTTTAAACCCTGGCAAGGAATTTGTAGAAAAAGAAATTCAAAAAGGAACCAAGGTTAGCAAGCCAGGGGTAAATTTAGTACTAAAAAAATTAGTTAAACTCGGCATTATTCAAAAAACCAAGAAAGGAAGAATAAGTTTGTATAAGGTGGATTTCAAAAATCCGTTAGTAAAACAGTGGAAAGTTCTTAGGAATATTATTTATTTAATCCCAGCAATTAGAAATCTAAAAGATTACGCGCAAAAAATAATTCTTTTCGGAAGCTGGGCAAGAGGAGAAAATACTCAAGATAGCGATCTCGATTTGTTTGTTTTAACCAACACGCCGAGAGAAAATATTGAGAAAATTACCAGGAAAAATCTTCCGAGAGAAAAAATTCAATTAATTATTCACAATCCTGTTTCTTTTTCGGAAATGGAAAATAAGGACCCTATTTTTTTTGAAGAGATAAATCGAGGTATAACTCTTTTTCAAAAGGCAGATGGATCCTGAATTTGAAGATTGTTTAAAGCGAAATAAAATAAAGCCCTTTTCAAGAGGGAAAAGTTTAGTTTCCAGAGAGTTAGAGCTGGCCAAGTCCGACTTAGAGATAGCCAAACAAAGCCTTGATAACAGCCATTATAAATGGGCCACCATTCAATGCTACTATTCCATGTTTCATGCGGCCAGAGCCTTAGTCTACGCCGAAAACTATCGAGAAAAAAGTCATTACTGTCTTTTAGTTGCTATTCGATCTTTATATGTAGAAACCAGAAAATTGAGTTTTAAGTTTTTAGAAAATTTAGAAAGAGCTAAAACCCTAAGAGAAAATGCAGATTATTACGGAGAATTTTCCCAAAATGGCGCCAAGGATATGCTGGATAAAGCCGAGGAATTTTTAAAGGAGGCAGAGAAAATTTTATCACCATAAATTTAGAATTGTTTTTTTATTTTTGTTTCTCTCAACAACACCCTTTTGTATGAGGAAATTAAAAAGGACAAGGGTCTTCTGGAGTATTTCTACAAATTAGTTTTAGGAAAAGAAGCAACGATGGTTGAATTAAGGCAAAAGGTTGAGGAATTGGAGGAAAAATTAAAAAGGAAAGGGACCAAGAATAATAATGGAGGAAGTTTAGATAACAAATGAACCAGATTCAAAGAATAAAAGGATACTCGGAATAATATTTTATGGTGGCAGAAAAATTAAGATTAATGGGGGATGCGCGCCTCCTTTTTTGTTTATAACGGGCGATAACGATACTTGACATTAATTTAAGATAGCGTTAATAAAAGCATAGAAATCATGACGCTAATAAGGCTAAAATTGAATAGTTTTAATATACCGATAATGGACTGTTTGTTCGATGAGTTTGAATTTTACCAGTCGCCCTCTCATTAAGAGAGGGTTTTTTATTTTGAAAGATGACAACAAAATAGAACATTAAAAACTAAATAAAGGAAAGCTTCACTTTAAACTGAAAACTCAGCTCAGTAGAAGGAGAGATAGAATGAAAAGGCAAAGAGATCTCATTATCTTTTTTGGAGTCAGTCTGTTTTTGATGATTTCGTCTTTGGTTCTTCCACTAAAAACTTTTTCTAACTCATCTACGCCTACAGATGTAGATGGTAACACGCCGACGAGATGTCCAACTTCAACCTGTAATCCTTTTACTCCTACTCCGGTAGACGGCTATACCTCAACTCCTACAGCGACATTAATTCCAACCGCAACGAACTATCCTACACCGACGGCCGTGATAGAACCGACTTTTACTCCGATAGCTACTTCGATTCCAACGCCACCGACTCCGGTGATAGAGCCTACTTTTACAGCCACAGCGACTTCGGTTCCCACAAGCACCTTAACGCCAACGGCTGTTCCTACGGCAACATTTGTATTTCCGACATCTACGAATACGCCTTTGCCAACATCAACCAGAACAAATACCCCAACGGTTATTTTCACGCCAATACTAACCTCAACACCAACGCCGACATTCACACCCTTACCCGTTCCAACGCCAAAAGACGGAATCGCTCCGATTATTACAGTTTTTGATATTCAGCCAAGAATCACTAATGGCCCAGTAACAATTTCTTGGACAGCTTATGATTCCGGCGGTTCATATCTCAATCGCGCTGAAGTTTGGCGCGCGCCAGACATTAGCGGGGTTCCCGGAGCGTGGACGCAGATAGACGGTAATTACTACGCGCCTTATAGATTTGATAGACCTTGGTCAGGTTTTGCAACCGACAACCCCTTAGAAGGCAAGTGGTGGTACAGCCTTCGAATATTAGATAACGCGGGAAATACAGGCTATGCTTACGAGCCGCTGTGCGGTTCTTCGTCTAGTATTTCTCTCGCTTCAGTTCAAACATTTCAGTCTCTGGGATTTTGTTCAATAGGAACGATTGTAGACAAATCATCTCCCGCTATAATTTCTTTCACTGTCGATCCATATCAGCAGATGTCCAGCGCTTATTTAACTTTCAGATGGCAAGCAATGGATACGGCTGGCGCAGGCCTGGGTCAAGCAGAAATTTGGAGAACTTCTGATTCGCCGACAGCGGCAAACAGAAACTGGGAGCAAGTTGCAGTAAAGCAAGCTCCAATGTTCACGACTTGGTGGGAAGATTCTATCCAAGTATTAAGTAAGGGCGGTCTGTGGTGGTATGGTATCCATATTACCGACAAAGCAGGTAACTGGAGTACAGAACCAAATCCTCCGGGACCTATCTTTATAGTAGTTCCATTTCTTGATCCGCCGGTTAGGGGATTATCATCCGCTGTTGTATTGAGCGCAAGAAATTACTGGGAAAATTGTGGACAAAGTGGCCGTATAAATTCTTGGTTTGACCACTATTATCCTAATTACACTCTCAACAACAAAATGTTTTTATGGAATGGCAATAAATATGATCTTCCTATTAAAGGCGAGACTGAAGATATGGGTAAAGGCAGGTGGTGGTATGATGGCCACAGTGGAATAGATTTTTGTAATGAATTTTGGGAAGAATATGTATACGCAGCCGCTGATGGAAAGGTATCCAAAGTTGGAGAAGAAAATTTTGGTTCGAAGTATGTCATTATCGACCATAGAAACGGTTTCTTTACTTACTATGGCCATCTTGCTAGCCAAAATGTTTTTTGGGGACAAGAGATACGTAGCGGAGATCCTATAGGGATAATGGGAAAAACCGGTGCTACGGGTATTCACCTTCATTTTACTGTTTATTATGACGCAAATAAGAGCGGCGATTGGTCAGGCAATGAAGTGGTAGATCCTTTCGGTTGGAAACCGAATATGAGTGGCGTTATTGACAGAGAGCTGGATCCTTGGGAGCCGGGTGGAACGTGGGAACAGGGAGGTAATGGTTTTCGCAGCTACTATCTTTGGAAAGAAATGTCTCCTATTTTTTCAACCCAGATAGGTATATCTGGCGGAGAAGTAGTTAATCCTTCTGGCAGGACTAGGGCAATAATTCCTTCCGGAAGTCTCGCTGGCACTGTTACCTTTGAGCTTCAGGAGATGCCTCCTTCTCCGGAACTTTTGGCTAATGGCCAAACCGCATTAGGCGTTCCTTTCAGAGTTGGAATTCCTGAATGGGAAAGCAAAGATAATATATCTGCGGTAAGTACAACGAATGAGTTTGATAAGCCGATTGCTGTCAGTGTAGATTACGACGCAAGAACGCTAATTCACTTTAATTCGGCAGAACTGAAGATTCTACGCTGGAATGAAAACAGCGGGATAACATCTTTATCGGTTATTGTAGAAACGGTTGGCGAAAATATCAGGCGAGCGATTGCGGAAACGTCAGAAACAGGAAGTTTTGTTCTTCAAGCTCCTTTGTTTTGTCTGGAAGACAAAGAGCCGAATGATAGTTATCAAACCGCTATCCGGCTTGATACAAACAGAACTTTCATTAAGAATTTTTTTGACATTAAAGAAGACGAAGACTGGTTTTACTTTAACACTACAAAAGATTATGCTTACGCCATCGAGTTTAAAGATTTCGTTGGTGACGCTAGTCTAAGGATGGAAATATACGGACAAGATGGCACTACACTTTTAAACGCAAGCGATGCAAGTCACTTTGAGTGGCACGCGTTGGAAGACGGTATCTACTTTGTAAGAGTAATTCGGACAGGCGTAGTTTTTGGCTGCAACACGGGATATTCGATAGGTATTACTGGTGAACGTAAAAACGTTTATCTTCCGTTCTTAGTTCGCTAAGAAAACGAAATTCTTAGTGAAATAACTTAACAGGACGAAAAACCTTCATCCTGTTTTTTTTTGATTAAATACTAGAAATGTTTTATAATAAAGTCGATTTAATAATCGTTTCTAATCAGACTAATGAATAGAATAAAAATTGAATTAAATAAAAAAGTTCCTCCTTTTTATTTATGGCTTGCCCTTATTGTGGTATCCATTTTTACATTTATTTTTGTTAATTTTCTCTCTTGGCAATTAAATAAAATCCAAGCTCCTATTTTTTACTTCACTAAACATGGCGATTCTAGCCCAACTTCTGTACCCAACAAAGATCCGTTATGGTTGGTATATAGCGATCAAGATATCAGTTTTCAATACCCAAAAACTTTTTGCGGTACCTCTTGGCAAGAAAATTGGGATAGCTATTCTTGTCAAAAGAATTGGGAAGTGGAAAGAACTCAATCGTCTTATTCTTCCAGTTCTTATGCTGGAGGCAAGAAAGATCTTTCTGGCAAATATATACAAATTTTACCATCCTATAGCTCTTTTGGTTTTGAATTTAGTGGGGATATTCAGATCTTTTTTGCTTCAAAAGAAGACTTTGAGGAAACTACTCAAGGTAAAGTGCCGGAAACTAAGATAACTAAAAATGGTTACAGCTTTTTTGTAGAAGAAGGGACTAAAGGAGGGTTGTTTGTTGCAAATAAATACTACCTATCAAATGCCCCCGATTATCTTATAGTAACCAATTACTTTCCGGGCCGTTATCCGCGATATTTTGCATTTTTTTTAGATTCAATAAAACTGAAGTAGTATATAGAGTTGACAGATAAGGCTAATGGATAAAGGCTTGAAATTCAAGTGTTATGAATAAAAAAATCCCACCTCTTTACTCTTGGACGTTTCTTATAACGTTGTTAGTTTTGTCTGTTTTTCTTTTTACCCAACGTAATCTAATTAAAGATGCGACTATTTCTTTTGTACCGGAAATTAGTATCAATGTGTATGGGGTAAAAGAAAATATTATCAGTTTTCCAGTTGAAAGAACCGAGAATAAATTTGGTTCTGATTTTTTGAAGCCGGATGGCGCAATTATTTATTTATCGGAAGAATTTAATACAATTTTTGTAATGAATAAAAAAGGACAGGAAAAGAGAGAACTTATATGGTCCTTAGATAAATCCTACAGAATGGGTAATCTCGATTGGTCTCCCGATGGAAAAAAAGTAGCCTTTTTTGCGCAAAAAAATGCATACGACCGCTACGAAAGTCTCTATATTTACGATGGCGATACGAACATAATATATAAAGCTTGTGAAGATATTTTTATTGATGGTCCTTTAGCTGGAGAATGGTCCCCGGATAGTAAATATTATGCCTATTTTAAACTATATGAAAAGAATAAAAGTCGTCTTTATGTTTTTGATGTAGAAAATTTAAGCGCTAGCAGGATTATTTTTGACAAGACAGATTATATTAAAGGAGATTTACAGTGGGATAAATTAAATAATTTATATTTGCTAGCCAGTTCTTATAGGCCTTTCAGCTCAGATTACCGCGGCGACCTAAAGCCTAAAAATGGAGACATAGATGTTATTTTGAGCATAAATGCAAAAGATAAAGTCTTTAAGCGAGTACTTGTGAAAGAGCTTGGCCCTGAGTCGGGTGAAGTAGAGGGGTTTATTATTAATAGAAAGACCGAAGATCTTTTTTATAGACTTTCTTTTTTTGATAAGCCCAGTGAAATTTATAGAATAAATCTAAAAACTTCCTGGCTTGAAAAAACCAGACACACATTCTCATTAGATGGTGCAGACCTTTCTTCTGACGAAGAAAAATTTATTTGGGTAATGATTAAAGACGATAACGTCTACAATCAACGCGTACATTTAGTCAATTTTAAAGATCTTTATTCCTCAAGCGTTCTAGATAACGAAAACACAGAAATTGAAGCAGATTTCTACGCAGTAGAGTACAAGGATGATATATGGTGGGACGAAAACAAAATTATAGTCAGGACAAAAGATCAGTTTGATATTCACATTTTAGACCTAGAGAATTTTACAGCAGAGAGAATCCCGTTTAAAGCTCCCTCAAGTCAAATTTACATTAGGCCGCCATTGGTTGTTAAAAAAGACGAAGAAAAAGCGAGGGAGGTAGAAAAAGGCTATCCTTATATTGATCAAATGATCGGAAATCCTGTGATAATTTCTGAAAGTAAGGTTATTGGTTATGAAAGGATAAGGGTAAAAGATTCCAAAGGGAAAAACCTACAAGACATCAGAGCGGAAGATTGCGATCGCTTGAGTGAATTATCCTATTGACTAGTTAATTACGACAATTCTTCGACTGAAACCGGTGAGATAGAGATAGTTAAGAAAAATAGTAGTAATAATGAGGAAACAGACAAGATTGTAATTCCTATAGTCTTTGCAAATTATTATTCGACTGTTTTAAAAGAGCTCGAGCCGGAAAATGATTGGCGGGAATATCTTAACAGTGAATATAAATTTGAGTTAAAACTTCCAAAAGAGTGTAATTTTCAAGAAAATACAGATTTAGAATCGTATTTAAGTCACGAAAAAAGTTTTAAATCAGATAATTGTAATATAATTATTGATATTTACAACAGCGGTAACTTATCATTGGAGGAATGGCTCGCTAGGCCGTGGACTCCTAATGGAGTAGATGTTGGATTTGGTCCAGAGTTGCCAATTTCGATTAATAATGAAATGGGTTATAAAGGTACGATAGGTTGTTGTATGAGCTTTGGAAGAGCCGTGGCTTTATCTAAAAACGGGAAGATTTATATGATAAGGGAAATAGAGGGTTATAGGATTGGGCCGGAGATAGATTTATGGCATAAGTTAGGTATAAATGAATTCGACGATATCTATACAAACGATCTCTATACAAAAATACTCACTACATTTGAATTTACAGAATAGGCTTTAAGTTATGATTTATGAACAAAAAACTTCCGTCTGCCCTGTGAAGACTTTCAGATGGTAAAGTCTAGGGTTCCCAGGATAGAATCCGGAGGAAACGGAGAATTCATTCTTCGTTTTAATCTCAAAGATGTAAAACCCAGCGGCTACATAGGAGCTCTTGCCATCAGAGGAGACAATGGGATTGCTTATCATGTACGGTTTCAATTGACAGTATTGGGACATCAGGGTTATTTGCCATTTATGGCGAAATATTAAAAATTTAAGAATGTGCAAGAAAACACGAGCATTAAAATAGGGATAATGGGAAAAGCAGGAAGAAGCAGAGAGCTGCCAGAACTTTTAATCAAGAATGCAAGAATTATTGGGAAAGAAGTGGTTAAAAAGGGTTGTATTGTGGTTACCGGCAGTTGTATGGGAGTTGCTAATATTGCTGCAAAAGCCGCTTCAGAAGAAGGAGGGCTTATTTTGGGATATTCTCCTGCTAAAAATCTCAAAGAACATATTGAGCCGCCAATTTCTTACCCGAAACCTGCAGAGACAGAAATCCCTATTTTTACCGGAACCGGAAAAATGGGAAGAAATGTTTTATCTATTACGGAATGCGATGGAATAATAATTGTCGGAGGGGGAATAGGCACTCTGACTGAATTTTCTACCGCTTATCACGAAGGAAAAATAATAGGGATTCTTGAAGGGGTGGGGGGAATTATAGAGAAAATTATGGCATTAGAAAAAGATTTGAAAAGCGGCACTGCTAAGGCATTCGAGGCTATGATAGTTAAAGATAAAAATCCGAAGAAATTAGTAGGAAGAGTTATTGAGGAAATTAAAAAGAGAGAAGAAAGACCTAGAAAGGAAGTCCCGATAACTTTTAAAAATGCAAGAGGTAAGGAATTAAGCGGTGTATTGCATTTACCGGAAAAAGACTACAACCCACCCACCTCGTCCGAGGTGCCTGCCGAAGGCAGGAGGGTGGCGGGAGGGTCGGAGTCCCATTCCTCGCTTCGCTCGGAATGGGCCCCTAAACCGCCGATAGTAATAATTTGCCACGGTTTTCAGGGCACAAAAACCCAAAAGAAGTATGTAAAAGTGGCAAGAAGTCTTCGCGAAGAAGGTATTCTTGTTTTTAGATTCGATTTTGAGGGGTGCGGAGATTCAGAGGGTAACCCTAGAGACCTAACGATAGCAAACGAGGTCTCGGACTTGGAAATAGCAGTAAAGACAGTATTAAAAGATTGTGATGTAGATTCTAATAGAATGGCGTTTATCGGAGACAGTTTGGGGGCAGTGGTGGCAAGTTTGTACGCCCAAAAAAATAATATTAAAACACTTGTTTTCTGGAGTCCTGTTTTTAATCAAAGGGAACTTTTAAAGGGCTGGTATTCAGAGGATGATATAAAAGCTATAAAGAAAAATAAGGTAGTCTATAAGAAAGAAAAAGAGATAGCTAAAGATTACTATTTAGAGAACAAAAACAAAGATTATTCTCATATTCTTTCTGGGTTTTCTTTTCCGATCTTGATTGTCCACGGAACAAAAGATGAGGACGCACCGATAGAATATTCTCAAAAACTCGCACAGAAATATCCAAACATTACCCTAAAGCCATTACGAGAAGCAAATCACAAAATTGACAATGTTCTTTTGCAAGAAAAGCTGGTTAATATTACTACCAAATGGCTTGGGAAATATTTACCCCGTTAGAAATCTTAACAGAAAAATTTAAAAGAAATTTTTTCTGCATTTACACATAGCAAGGTTGCAGTAAATGGCTTCCGTAATTAGTTATCAAAGGTTACCCTAATAAACAGATTTCTAACGGGGTTTATTCTAAAAGCCTCCAATATTTATGAAGCAAAAAAATAAAAATAACAAAGAAAAGCGTAAAAGAATGGTGATTTTTGGAACATTTTTTAACAGTGAAATGGGAGGGATTAAAGACCTTTTGGTTCTTCTGGGGAAAGGGAAAAAGGTTGAAATAATAGACAAGGAATATCAACGTAGAAAATTCTCGGGACCCTGGGGTTTAAAAGAACTAGCGGAACTATACAAAGGTTTTTCTTTAAATGAATTAAAAAGCGTGTCTTTAAAATATTGCCGACAGAATTTATTAAAGGGATTAAAAGAGGCGTCCCTACTTTTGAAAGAAAGGGGGTTTTTGACTGGCGCGATAAGCTCAAATCCTCAATTTCTTATGGATGTTGTTAAAGATATCTTATTATTAGATTTTGCAGTTGGTACTGAATTGGAATTTAAAAAAGCCGTGGCAACGGGCTTAATTAAAAAAGAAGTCAACCGGTACACAAAAACCGAAATTCTAAAAATAAAAAGGAAAAAGTATGAGGTAGACAAGAAAGACGTGATAACACTCGGACGGCTGGCTCCCTCGCATTTGCCGCTGACAAAAGAGGTAGGAAAATATATTGGCTTTGTCCCCACTATGGAGACTATGTCCGACGTGTTTCAGATGATAATGGCAAATAAAAACCTTAAGAAACTTTTTTCTGAAAGAAGTAAATAATGAGAATTATATATTGGAAAAGAAAAATAGAGTTGACACCATTTTCCACCAAGATATTAACGCAGTCGATTCGTTTTGTGTTTTAAAAAGGAATAAGCTATTAAATTATTAAATCAATGAGGGCACCCTATCAAGTATTAATCTTTCCCTTTATAAAAGAAGGAGGAAAATATTATTATGCAATATTTAAAAGGAAAGATTTAAACATATGGCAAGGTCTTGCAGGGGGAGGCGAAGGAAATGAAAAACCTATCGAAACCACGAGAAGAGAAGCATATGAGGAGGCATCTATTGACAGAAGGTCACGCTACATTAGATTATCGTCTATTACTACTATACCGGCTGTAAATATTTACGGATTAAAATGGGATGAGATCATCATGATTCCAGAATTTGCTTTTGGTGTTGAAGTGCAGTCAAGAGAACTAAAAATTAGTAGCGAGCATACTCAATACCTATGGCTTAGTTGCGAGGATGCTATAAATAAATTAAAATACGACAGCAATAAATCAGTAATTTGGGAGTTAGATTATCGGCTGAAGAACGGAAGCCTCGATGGTATAAAGAAAAATATTCAAGCCGTAAAAAGGTTTTTGTAGAGACAATTCCTCAAGCGAGAAATTTAGCTTAATGTTCATAGAATGAATCAAATACAGGCTAGGGAATAATCTTTTAAAAATAAATGAAAAAAATGGTGTCAACTCTATTTTTTCTGTAACCCCATTTTTTCTGTAATCCTTGCGGGGGTGATAGTTGTTCTTGCGTCTGCGCCTGTGACTGCTCTTGCGATTGATCCGTTCAAGAAGCAGGAGTGAAAGCCTTCTAGCTCTAAAACTAGAAGGATTCTTTCTTTTCAAAGTCGTATAAAGAAGATAAGATTAAATAAAATTATGAAATTAAATTTTGTAATTGACAAACAATACGATTCAGCGATGCTTTTTCAAATACTTCAAAAATATCCGGGAAAGTTAGATTGGTTTATCAAACGTTCGAGTTCCTTAAAAATAATTCAAAGGAGTGAGAAAACAAGAGTTATCAAATTCCTTAATAAGGCGGTAAATGAAAAATATGAGAAGACTCTACCTTATTTGAGGAAGACTCTAAAACTTTACCAAAAATCATGGGATGAAATAAACAATCAATTTTTTGAAGTTAGCGAAGAAGTTACCGGTTATTCATGGAAATACCGGGTTTATTTCTGCGTCTTAAGTCTTTTCCACAAAGGAATAAGCAGTTGGGGCGGAAATAAGATTGTAAGAAGTTGGCAAGAAAATCCTTATACTATGAGAAAAATCACCGTTCACGAACTTTTAATTTCTCATATTTTTACAATCTTTGAAAGGAATTTTCAAAAGGAGAATCTATCCGACAAGCAAAAATGGGCGTTAGCCGAAATTTCCGCTTGGGCTATTACTGGTCTTGAAAACAAAATGTTAAAACTTTGGCCCTGGATTTCAGAAGAAGAAAAGTATCCACTTAACCATAATTACCCCGAACTTTATAAACTACAAAAAATATTAAGGCCGAGATATGAAAAGAAGAAAAATTTTAAACAATTTCTCAAAGAAAGTATTAAAATTATACAATGAGATAAAAAGTTATTACCAAAATAAATTTTCAATCTGAGGTAGTCTCCCGTTTTCGCCCCGCGCCGAAGGCGCAGGGTTTTGTTTTTGGCTAAAAATATAGTAAAATAATTAAAGAGTTTAAAGTCATGAAAATTAGGCGAGTTTTGAATTTAATTTGGTAGGAGTTTGTCTATGGCGGGCACTTTACTTTAAACATTATAATTTTTAAAGCAAAAATATGGCAAATAAAAAAATTAAAAAATTTGATTCTTCCCGGAAAGAGATAGAAAAAATTGTTAATTTTGTATTGGAATATCGAACCCTAAAACATTTACCAAGGGGCTGCCTTCCTTACCTAAAAGGCCCGATTCAAGAAAATATCGCTGAACACAGTTTTTATGTAACAATTATTGGCTGGGTATTGGCGAAATTAGAAGGAGCGGATGAAGATAGAACAATAAAAATGTGCTTAATTCACGATTTAGCTGAAGTGAGGGGAGGAGAAAAAAATTTAATTAATAAATTTTATACTACCTCCAATGATGAACTGAGAATTTTAGGAGAAGTCTCTCGAGACTACAATCTAGAATCTTTTTTTCTGGTTAAGTTATTTAAGGAATTTGAAACTGGGAAAACTCTTGAGGCAAAAGTGGCCAAAGACGCTGATATTTTAGCTCAAATGTTACTTGAGAAAGAATGCTTTGACCTTGGAAACTTTAGAGCTAAAAGGTGGCTTAGCACTTCACTTAAAAGATTAGAAACAAAAAAAGGGAAAGAATTAGGAGAAATCCTCTACGAAATAGACACTGATAAATGGTGGTTAGAAATAGTCAAAAAATATATTCTTAAGGTCAAATTTCTTTCACCTGACGAGCCATTTTCCCATCTCCCTTAAATAAAAATTAAGTTCCTCTAAAACTATGGTAATTGAGAAAACTTTAAAGCAATTGACGCCGGAGAGGATAGAAAAAGAGATTGGGGCAACAATTGCTTGACACGATATATCTATTTAATAAAATAAAGTTGATGGCAAAGAAAATTAAGAAAAACATTACGTTAGATGATTTGGCTGGAATGGTAAGCCGAGGTTTTGATGGTGTCGGTGAAAGATTTGATGAAGTCGAAACGGGATTAAAAAACCTTGGAAATGGCGTAGAAGAGATAAAACTTAAACTTGATTAGGTTGCTTATCGCTTGGAAGTTCAAGAATTAGATCGTAGGATAAAGAGAATTGAAGTCAAGCTAGGGATAAAATAAAAAAGATAAAAAACTTTTGTTCACCCGCATTAGCTGCGGGTTTTTAATTTTAGGGGAAAATGGCGCGAAAGTTGATAGGGTCTGTCTAGGTTCAGATACATATGATACACCCTTAGGTTTGTAATACGATAACGTTTTTTGTGGGAATTCGACTATTTTGGAGCTTCAAGAGATACTCTGAAGGAGTTAGGTAATCAA
>Ga0210017_1002650_pt1 | contig 15243 bp, 16 predicted proteins | sample CryGeyCG2014_020_FD_183966 | JGI IMG/M metagenome (GOLD analysis project Ga0210017, IMG submission 183966) | Groundwater microbial communities from aquifer - Crystal Geyser CG08_land_8/20/14_0.20 (SPAdes) (version 2) | ecosystem: Environmental > Aquatic > Deep subsurface > Groundwater | place... | reverse complement strand
GAGGCATTTGAAGGCACTGAGAGCTTTGCAGGATTCACCGAAAAACCAAGAAAGGAGCTAAATGAAGCCCTTGAAAAACGGGTATCTGAGGTCAGTGATGACGATGAAGCCCTTTTATTGTACACCTCTGGTTCTACAGGCAAGCCTAAAGGGGTGGTTCATACCCACAAGAGCATTATTGAAAATATAAAGGTTGAGGTGGAAAAGTTTTACTTTGCAGAGACAAGCAGGGCACTGCTGCATTTCCCCATAAATCATGTAGCTGCTGATACCGAGATAGGGGTTGCTGCGATAATGCAAGGTGGCTGTCTCGTTTTGATGGACAAATTCGACCCCGCGGCAACTTTGAAGGTAATAGAAAAGGAACGCATAACTGCACTCGGTCAGGTCCCTGTTATGTTCCTGTTAGAATTCAGACAACCTGACTTTTTTAACACTGATTTCAGCAACATCGAAGGATTTGTATGGGCTGGAGCTGCGGCACCAAAAGTCATGATTGATGTGCTCAGTAGTATCTGCAAAAAGACCGGCGCGAAATTACTCACCGGGTATGGAAGTACTGAGGTAGCGGGATTTGTCACTTACACCGAGGCAGGAGATGATATGGAAACGGTGATGAAGAGCGCTGGAAAGATTGCTCCACCATTTGAGCTCAAGATTGTGGATGAGAATCGCAGGGAACTCCCGGATGGCGAGATAGGAGAGATCGCCGTGAGGGGCCCTTTCCTTATGAAAGGATACTTCAATAAACCAGAAGCCACAGCCGAGGTGATTGATAAACAAGGTTGGTACTATACCTCTGACCTCGCCCGTAAGGACAAGAGAGGATACATCTATATCACCGGGAGAGCGTCTGAGATGTTTAAAACGGGCGGAGAAAATGTCTATCCGCGTGAGATAGAAGATATACTTGAATCACATGATAGCATACTCTTTGCTGCTGTAATAGGGGTGCCTGATGAAATTTATCAGGAAGTGGGTTGGGCCTTTGTTATGCCGATGCCTGGCAAAACCACGACGGGAGAGGAATTGCGAGACCTTTGTAAATCTAAATTAGCCAACTTCAAGGTCCCCAAAAGATTCTTCATCCGTCAGATGTTGCCTCTTTTATCCACTGGCAAGGTGGATAAGATTGCTTTAAACAAAGAGATTTCAGAAATGCTGAAAAAAGACTAAGGGAGGCTTTACCCAACCATTAACCCGTTAAACGATAACCTTCCCGGGTAACTCTTTTATTATCTTCTCCGCCTCCTCCGCTATTCTCTCTATAAGTTCTTTCACACTCGGAATATCCTGTATCCTTCCTGCCACCTCCCCTCCATAAAAAAGTGCCTTCTCATCATCTTCTCCCGCCAGGGCCCTATGCCCTTCCATTTCCGTGGCAAGAAGAGCCTGGTCCAGGGTTATATCAGGTTGACCGACAAACAAATTGGGAACTTTCTCAACCGTAAGTCTGGCAAGTTGAACAGATGCCTCATTTCTCAGATACCTTAGAGGACCAACAAAACCTCTGGCTACTATTGTGCTCCTATCATCGGTTTTTAACAGCCGATTCTTCCATATGTCCCCAAAACAGGTATCGGCCTCTTTTGTGCCCACAAATCTAGTGCCCATCTGAATCCCTACGGCTCCTAAAGCAAGAGCTGCGGCGAGCGTTGCGCCATCACAAAATCCACCGGCACCGATTACCGGAACACCCACGGCATTGACCACTGAAGGGAGAATGGCCATGGTATGAACTGGCTCCCAGGCTACATGACCTCCCCCCTCATGCCCTGAAGCGATTACCGCATCTACCCCGGCTTTTTCAGCCCTTTTAGCGTGACGAACTGAAGGAACCACGTGAAACCATTTGAGCCCGCTGGGCTTTATCACATCGGTCCAGAGCAAAGGGTCTCCTGCTGAAGTGATTATCACCTTGAGTCCTTCCCTTATATCCGCATCCTCGTCCCGCACATTGACCGCCGCCCGGACAAACTCCCTTGCTGGCGCGTTAAGCTCAGCGGACACCATAACGTTTATCCCAAAGGTCGCTCCCTTTTTAGTGCCTTTACCCACCTCGCGAATGTATTTTGTTACCACATCATATGGGTCACCTTTTTCTGCGGTGAGAGGACCTAAATCCACTCCTAAACTACCGAAAATGATGCCGCTGGTGCTGATAATCCCAAGTGCCCCGGCATTTGCCACTGCTTGAGCTAGCTTCTGCGTTTGAAATGGTCCCATGCCTGCTTGTATTATGGGATATTTTATCCCCAGTAATTCACAGAGCTTCGTCTTTATCATTATTCTTTCTTAGACTTCCCTTCAGGCGGCGGGGCTTCCTCCGGGGCTTCTTCACCCGCCTCTTCGGCTACCACCTTCTCTGCTACTACCTCCTCTACCCGTTGTACACTAATCATCGCCACCACCACCTCCGGGTCGTTAAGGACAGTAACCCCTTTCTCCAATTCAATGTCCTTCACCCGCAGCACCTGGCCTGCCTCGGTGAGGGAACTGATATCCAGTTCTATACTGGTAGGAATATTTGCTGGGAGGCACTCAACGGTCAAAGTATAGAGCTCCTGCACCAGGGTATTCTCCCTCAATTTCAAGGCTGGCGCTTCCCCAACCAAGGTAATAGGAACCTCCACCTTTATTGCCTCCTCCATTCTTACCTGATAAAAATCTACATGGAGCAATTCGCGTCTTGGCGAGTCTACCTGAATTTCACGGACTAAAACGCTCCTTGGCCCTTTTTCACTGCCGAGTTTGACATTAATAAGCTTGGCTTCCCCTGCTTTAGCTAATACCTGCCGAAGCTTGGCAGTATCGCATTGTAATGCCAGTGATTCGATACCATGCCCAAAAAGATGCACCGGGGTAACCCCCTGGCGGCGTAAAAACCTGACTTTTTTGCCCAGAATGTCCCGCTTGGTAACCTTTAACTCTATTTTGTCCATCCAATCGCTCCTTTAAAGTTAATACTTCCATACATTAAAGCATATTTTGACCCATCATAGGTAGTCTTGCTGCCATCGAAATGATGGGACTCCTCTATAAATGTCAAGGGGAAGTGCCGCACGAGATTGCACAAACCGCCAAATTGTGCACTGTTTTTTCGTCATGGCCTGCCGCCTGCTATGGTGAGATATCCTTGCTAAACGCCAGTTTAATAAGCTTTTACCTTATTAAACGAATTACCGATTTTGCTGCCCTGTGCTTATTGCTATAGAAATGTGTCGTAATCTCCAACTTTAACTTCATTGTGGCTAAGTGCCTATCCTTGAGCACACGCTATAAAGTGGGCAGTCCACGCATTCTGGATTGTGGTCATGGCACCAGGTACGGCCGATTTCCCAGGCTGGCCAGTCTAGTACGCCGGGGAACTTCGGATACAACTGTCGTGCAGCCTCTACGCAGGCACTTCCACTCCTCTCTAGAATTAGCCCGGTTCTATAAAATATCCTTACCACATGTATGTCAGGTTTCACATCAATCTGACTCAATCCTTCCCGCCCAGGATTATAGCCGAATTCGTCTATTAGAATGCGGACTATCATGTGAGCAATGCCGGGGCCAATACCCCAGATTCGCTCGAGGATCTGTACAACACGCAATGGCTCTCTACCTTGCCATATGCTAGCCACATTTTCGTGAAATTGCTCGAACACTAATTTAGAAAGAGAGAGCATTGTCCGTGCTGATTGTCTTGGAAAGCGTGGTTTCCGTTCCAGTGAGCGTAATGCCTCCTCTAGCTGATCTACGCTCATTTGAGATAGTAATTGGGGATTAAGATGGCCAAGCTTCTTCTTCAGAAGAAAAGGAATCTCCCACACTGCCTCGGCAAGTGCTCCTCTATCGATTGAGGCTGCCATCAGGAATGCAAAAGGATTCTGGCGTAGAAACTCATCGGCATCTTTACTCTTAGCGAATGGGCCACCGGTTTTTTGCTTGCTACGATAATCAAGGAGCGCTTGCACTATATCCCGGCCGCGGTTGTGACTTGTTGTCGGTGGCATGCTGGCATCCTTAGTATTTGATTTCACTTTGGGTGGTGTCTGCGCCATGCGAAAAGTCTCTCCTTGCTCTCTTGCTATAGCAACTGCTACCAGCGAGGGTAAATCTGCTTCGGCGATAACGGCAGCCAGGCACTGAGGAGCATATGGGCCTGTAATAACGGACCGCGAATGAATGACACTGAATGCCTTATAGCGGGAAGGAACAGAGTCAGCAGGACGCAGATACTGCTTGCTTCCGTCCCGCCGGAGGAATGTCGCAACTCGTTTATCCTGTTCCCAGCAATCCACACCAACGAACTCGGCAAGGACATCACCTTCATTTCTGAAAACTAGAATGCGCCTACGGAGGCTTCCGAATGCTTCACGGTATCCATAGGCTATATACAACTTGCTAACTTGGAAATAGCCAGAATCAGGTACCGTGACCTCAATGACCGAGCTATATTCTTCTATGCCCATTGGCCAGTGAAACGTGAAATGGGGCCGGGTTCCTATTATCTCAATGTTCATGGGTGTCATTTGTACATTAATTACTTCTGCATCCCGCTTATGGGTCTACAGTGCGTAATATTAGATGCCAGAGATTATTATCGAGCTTTCTAACGTTATCTCTTGCATCTGTATCGGCGAACGCAGTCTTTACTTTCTTGAGGTAGGATGCCTTATTTCTTCCCTTGTCTCTATTCCCGGTTTTGACAAAGATATACTTGAAATCACAAAGCCTTCTCTTTTGAGTACCAAAGCGTCGCCGCTGACAGCAAACTTGGTTCTTCAGCGATATGTCCGATATCGGCCCTGTATTTGGTTTTGAAAAGGTAACGTTATAATAAGCTATAGGATGTTCGGGCTCTATGAAACCATATTTTGCACTAAGAATTACACAGTGGAAACCTCTCCCTTCAGGCACTTTATTCCTTAACCACGTTACGCTTGTGCCCCTGTAGGCATCTATTGCGGGGACATATACAGGTCGTGAAGGGTCTTCTTTCCAAATTTTCCTCTCGGTGCAAGAGACAACTATTAGAATATCCTCCTTTGTTACACCCTTCTCTATATTTTCGCTGCCTCTCATATAGCTATTGTGGTGCTTACCATTACCTGCCTTACTCACACTAGATTGCATCTCAAAATGAACCATCTGACTCTTGATACCGACTTGAACCACTCTCCATCCAGCATCAAGCCAGGCTTTGGCTTGGGAATGCGTTCTGTCGTTTGCCCACCATGCCGGGTGCTTATATGCTGAATCACACAACGAAAAACCAAGGATAGCTTCTACTTTGTTAAAACTCAGTGATATCTCGTGCTGACCACGAGCTGGCTGATCAATCAAGTAATGCTTTATAGGGTCATATCTACTCATTTCTACTTTTCCTCGTCGCTTAGTTTCGATATACGAACGGAATCAGTTGTTTCAATTCTGCCATATTTCATGACTTTATCAATCAGGTCTTTGCTCCACAGACCACTTTCGATAGCATCGGTGAGTGCTGTGGTATCAAGCTGAGAGACTTCTGTCCACTTGCCTGCTTCTATTATTGTGTTATCCAGTTCCTGGCGCTCCTCGTCATTCTTCCCAGGGAACTTCAGCTTCTCCTCAAACTTAACTCTCGCTTTACAGTCGCTGCCCTTTATGACCTCAACTCCTTCCTTCCTGGCATACTCCAGTATTGCCTCTCTCACCTTTTGTATCTCTTCACCTATCCTTTTCACTTCATCCTTAAGCGCCACATATTTGTTGACCAGCGTAACTCCCGGCTCTTTGAGATACTCATTTACCGGTAGCGCTTCCACCGTGTACAGGTGCTTCCTCATCGGGCAGAGGTCGGGATATTCACACCAGTCGCATAAGGCAGATTCCCTTGGTGGAAAGTCCTCAGCCGCTTCTATCTCATCAATTAAGCTCTTAGTGTTTTGAATTAAGCTTGAGATAGCCTCAGGGGTGCGGTAGGAAACCAGTTCCTCATCGAAGGCGACGTAGTGCCAGATAAGCCTGATATTCTCGATAGCGGGCCATTTCTTTTGAACTCCGATGTGGTATAAGCCAAGCTGCCGGTCATTGTCAACGTCTTGCTGACCCGGCAAATGGGCTGATGTCTTGTAGTCATGGATTTCGTAAGTACCGTCCTGAGTGCGTGACAATCGGTCTATGTAACCCCTCATCCTGTATTTGCTATCATCATCCAGTGGAAAATTAAGACCAAGCTCAGTGCCCATGGTTATATCCTGGTCAAACGGGGCATACCTGTTGTAGTAAGTCTCAATCATCTTTTCGCCCAGGGCTCTGTAGTGCGCCTGTGTCAGGTCCGCCTTCACGATGATGATTGAGTCGTTCCAGTTTTCCTGCCAGATTTTGTTATAGTAAGCCAGCAAATCACTCAGGGTATCCAGCCTGGTAAGCCTGAGGTCGTCATAGCACTTCTTCAGGGTCTCATGGACCCTTGAACCGAGGAAGCCCTCAACCCCTTCGATGTCTCGCTTGATGTTGTCCCGGTAGCGAAGCTTGTACTTGAAGGGGCATTCCTCATACATACTTAGCCGAGAATCAGAATAAATAGGCATGTTAACTCCTCCTAACCCTAATTTCCGCCTTGTCAAATGCGGATGCTGAGCCGCTCTGTACCAAGATTGTTGACGCAAGCCTCGCAACAGAACTCTGGCCATTCAAGCGATGTTGACGCCTAGCAGTCATAGCACCCGTGTCTCCATACTATTCCTTTAATCTTGTCCAACGTGAAACCTACACCTGGTTCTGGTGATGTCAAGAAGGCGCCACACTTAAGACAATACGCGCCGTCGCGGTGAAATATGATTGGGACCTCAGGATTGCCTTCCCCGTCAACTTCACCCAACGCTTTCTCTAGCTCTTTGTCTTTCTTGTACATAAAGTATTCAATGTTATCTGCTGCGTAGCAACCAAGCTCCTTCGCCCAATTGTCCATTGAACATATGTACTGCATATACCCCTTTGAGTAGCGCTTTATGTAGCCTTTTAAACCCGTCTTGGCGAAAAGCGATAAGCCCCATCCCTCTCCGCTACCCAGAAACCGTAGGAAATTCGCTACGTGACTATCAAGAATAAGCGGTAATGGCTTTATCTGATACTCATGCCCAACAAAGTAGAAGAACTTGGTGAAGAAAGCAGGCCCACAACCAGCCAGCTCGAATCCCTCGTAAGCCTTTTTAATTTGGGTGTTTTTAATTCTTTCCACCGATTTCTCAAGCACTGCTTTAAGCCTAGGGGCGGAGAGAGCTAGCTTAGTGTTAGCTTGACCGTTGGGGTCAGGACCATATCCCCATATCATGCAGGCTAGAAAAAGTCTCCTGATGCCTTGATAGCTACCAGGCCGTATCTTGCGAGCATAGGATTGAACATGACTGCGGGTTATTCTATCGGGGTATTTCTTCGTTATTTCGCTCAGGTCGTCGCTAACCTCAGAATTGTCTTTAAATTCCTTTTGCCAGACGCTGGCATCGTAATGCCATGTGTCTGCATTCTTGCCTGCGTTATCAAAGATGTGCTGTATTTCATCTCCGTGTTCCCGAAGATAACGTGGGAGCGGTATTTTGGGCATATTGTCGCAAATACTCATAACAGCCTCGCCTTCAGCACCTTCAATATCACCCCATCCTCTCTATTATATTCCAACAGCAAAGCCAGTGTCTTCCGGGGATGGTTGGTCTTGCACCTTCGCTGGTCTCAATATCCAGATAGTCATCTAAGGGCAAAGACCTCATCTTCTTCTCGGCAGATAGAAGTCTTTACCGACCCTGGGGTAATAGAAATCCCGCTTGACCTTCGGCAGTAGTGCCATGACAGCCTTTGCCAGCAGCCAGAAGATTGCCAAAACTAGCAGGACTGTCAGGACCTTTTTCCACATATTAACTTCCTAGAATGGGTAAACCATCTTCCTTAACCTCTCCATAGCTGATTCCATCGCAGCCCTTGGAGGTCTCGGAATATACAGGCTCATTATGTCTGTGCTTTTCTCACTTTCCTCATCTTGTTGCTTTTCCCCGATTTTCTCCAGTTCCTCCAGTGTCTCCAGCTTCTTTTCTAAAATCTCCTTCCTATCCATATTTCACCTCCTTTGTGATTATACATTGAGAAGATAATAACATGGACCTTTGACAGCTAGATTGTCACAAATTGCTATTTTCTTCTAGAGACATCCAGCGACTCTGATTTAGCAGCATCTTCCAATGTATAGTCGGAAGATGAAAAAGTTATTGTTGAGCCAAGCCTTGTCTTGAGAGTCAATGCTGAGGCAAGGTGGATGGCATCAAATCCCCTAAGGCTGTGTCGTTCAGCGAGTTCGCCAGCAAGCTTCGATACTGGCCATGAGACATCAAGGGCAAAGTAGGCGCCCCAATGCCGCTGCAAATTAGTTATCACGGTGTGATACTGCGCATCGGTAAAATCGCCTTGCCGGTGTTTCCTGGCAAAAGCGGCACAAGCTTCAGCATATGCCGCCTGCGAGGTAGCGACAACTCTAGCTCTGTCGAACAAAGCCTTCACTTCGTCGGAGCCATCTTCTCTAACATACAGCTTCACTAAAGAGCTTGTATCTAGATAGAGAATCATCGTCTGTCTTCAAGAACAATCTCTGAAGCAGGTTTACCACTAGCTGCTATGGGTTCTGGTGTGATTGGTTTACCACCTTCCCAAATTGCCAGTCCTTCTTTGACCATCTCCATCAGTCGGCTGTAATTGTCAGACCCTTCCACAGGAACGATAAGCGCCACGTCATGACCGCGATTGGTAACTACGACCTGTTCTCCATTTTTGACAAGAGATATGTAATACCTGAGATTGTTCTTTAGCTTTCTAATGCCGGCTTTGGCCATAGCGTTACCTCCATTGTTGTAACATTATAGAGCTTTTGTATCCACAATGTCAATCTTTAATCGTACGATATGGCCGTTCCTACCTGGGAAAAGGTGGCATTCCACTTAATAACACACAAGATAACCAGGTTGTCACAACAACTATCTCTTTTTATAGACATCCAGCATTGCCTGGGCGGTTTTGGCTACTTTTTGGGCACAGTTCCTTTACCCATCCTCTTCAACACCCGAGCTGTTCTTAATCCCAGCGTCCCGCGCAATTCCTCCAGCTTGTTGGCAAAATCACGTATCTGGACAAGTTTGCAAAGCAATTTATCCGGTGCCTCTGAATTGCTCAGGTCTTTAGCAGAAAGCCACCAGCCCACGCTAAGCTCACCATCATCAGCCCACAACTTATCGTCAACTTCCGCACCTGCCAGCTCAGAGATACGTTCTCTCACTTCCTTAACCAATTCCTCATTGGGATCATTCCAAAGCAGGCCGACCCCAACCCCTTGATAATCAGACTCTAAATTGAACTCTATGCATAGGCTCGGGTGTATGTTTGGGTCTTTCACTTTTGTCCAGTGCTTATCTTTGAAATAGAATAGAAATGAGCGAGGTACCCACTCATCATGGTTACCTAGCTTGCCTGTTATTTTCAGGTCCGGTTGGTTGCCAAGCTTCTCCAATCCCTTTTCTTCCAGTTTTGCATTGACTTCCTTAATGGTAAGCCTTATTTCACGACATAGCTCTTGCACCCTGTCCAAGGCATTGCATACCTTCTCATCGAACCAATTCTTTTTAAATCCAGTGGGATACGCCATATCATTCGCCTCCAATAGTTTAATTGTTGCTTCTAGTAGCTTCTGCGACACACCGTTCACTTCTTGGTTTCCTTGTATTTCTTTAAGCCATTTCCAAACCTGTGGCCATCGCCTCCAATGGATTCTGGCATTCGGAAATTCGCCTCTCAATTCCTCTTGCGCTTCATTTACCGCATCGGGTATCTTGTCATCGTTGGTCAAAAGGAAATAAGCAAGTTTACCCTCCCTTTTCTTTTCACCGAGCTTTACAGCATTGCTATATTGCTCTACTATCTGTGTAGTAGTGGCGGGTGCAGCCTTCTTAACTTCTATAACAATCACGAAATCACCCATCTTAATGTAGATATCTGGATAGCTCCCTTCAGCGTATTTCCATAAACTAATGTTCGCCGATTTCACGCCCTCAGACCGCCATGATGTTATTTTGGATAGCACCGGGGCATCTTTGTCTTGGCCTGAGGCCGTGTCCTTCGCAAGCAACTCAAGAAATGGAAGCAACACAGTCTGTTTGGGCAGCATCGCAAGAGCACCAAAAACTCTTGAGGTGAGTTGGTCCTCTTTTACCTTGTACTTTTTGCGGACTTCAGCTTCGTAAATTGATACCATTTCATCACCAGCCTATTCGTTATCTTCCCCCACCCCCTTTGACACCCCTGCGTCAAAATTTCTTCTTCTGATAAATTTTTACCATCTCTTTTGCCGTTTCCATCACCTTCTCCCGCAGTTTCTTCGGCTCCAGCACCTCCACCTTCTCTCCCCAGCTCAGTATGAAGCCAACAAGCTCAGTTGTCACTGTCAACTTCAGGGTCACTATGGCTGAGCCGTCAGGCTGCCGCTGTGTGACTTGAGAGGGATGCCATCTCGTTTCTTCCATAATCCTGATTATCTCCGGGGCGTCAATCTTCAGCTTGATGGTCTTGACCTCGCCCTCAACAACGATGCCCCAGGACGAGCCCAGGAACTCATTAGCATCAAAATCTGCTGGCACCGTGTATTTCTCATCTAACAACTCTATTCTCTGGATTCGCTCTATCTTGAAAGTGCGGATTTCCTTTGCCCGATGGCAATAGCCAATGACATAGTTGCCATGCCCCAGACCCGCGGGCTGAATAAAATATGGCTCGATAATCCGTTCGGTCGGCTGCTTCTTTCCCAGCGTCCAGTACCATACTTTTGCTTTGCGCCCCTCTGTCCAGGCCCGGGCAAGAAGTTCCATAGTGTTGATAAACTGCTGGTCTGTCTCTCGCTTCTGCATCTGTTCCATGGTCTTGCGAATCTCATCTCTTAACGGCCCGGGAACGACGGAATTTAGCTTCATGAAGGTGCGCTCGATGCTGGGATTGTAGACGTTGCTGTAAGCAAGCAAGAGCCTGGAAGCAAGGAAAATGGTCATTGCTTCCGGGAGACTGAAAGAGATGGGTGGCAAATAGCGACCTGGCTCAATACCCCACTTACCCTTATCTGTCCAGAGCGGAACCTTGAGGTAGTGTTCAAGGTCACTGAGGTCGCGATACGCTTGTCTGGTACTAATGCTGCAATCCTCGGCTATCTTCGCCGGACTTATGCCTTTAGGGTTATTGTTGAGGATGTAGATGATATTAATGAGGCGCAATGTTCGGTTATACTTACCACCTTTCATGGCTTTCCTTATCCCCTGAGACTGGCATCATTATAGCTATTTTAAGACCATCGTCAACTGTCAGATGGAGGTTGTTTATTTGTCATTGCGAGGAGCGCTAGCGGTTGCGAGGCGTAGCCGAAGCAAACTGGAGCATGAGATTCCTCGCTTTCGCTCGGAACAAGGATTGCCACGCTTCCCCTTCACTACATTCAGGGCTTTGGCTCACCGCAATGACAGAGGGGAGTTGCTAAACAATCTTAGCTGATACCTCCATAATTTCCACGAAATGTGACAATCTAGCTGTCACAACCCTCTGCTACTATTGGAATTGCTAGATTATTTTTTAAGGAGGTGGAATAAAAAATGAACCGGGATGAAAGCTTCGAGGACATCATGGCAGAGCTTAATTCACAGGGGGGAGATGACGAGTTCTCGCCTGATATGCACCAGCAACGGACAAGGAACAATACCATTATCAGCAATTTCCTGGGGGAAGGCGAAAGGGAAAATGCCGTGGTCATCGCGCCCCGTTATTATAATGAGCTTCTCACCTGGGCTCTCCACCGCTATCTTGAAGCCGAGGGATGGAAGGTTATCCACGTTCTTGGTTACCGCTATTCCGAGCCAGTCTACGCTGACGTGAATACGGACTATGACCAATATGAAAACCTTCCCATAGAGGCCTGTTTATTGGTGGAAAAAGGGGATAGTCGCTTTACAATTACCATATATCCTGTAGAAACATCCTCTGTTGCTGCCATAAAGGTAGAGGGACTTGCTCCCAAAAAGGAGGAAATACACCAGTTTGCCCGGGGCGTTGAGTCCATCTCCGAAAAGCAGAACTTCTACCGGGGCAAGAAACTAAAATTCGACGGGCGTATTCGGTTCCTGCACTTACCTTCCAATCTCTGGGAAAGCATAATTCTACCCCCTGATTTGAAGGCGGATGTTCAAGCCAACACCATCGATTTTCTGGCTAATCAAGGGCGGCTTGCCAGATACGGTATCCCTTCCAAGCGAGGAATTCTTCTTGTTGGAGAACCCGGCACCGGCAAGACCCTGGTATGTAAGGCGCTTATGGCCCAGAGTACGGGGGTAACCGGCATCATAGCCAATGCCGAAGCACTGGTTTGCATGGGTTATATCTCAAACTTATACGAGCTGGCTCAGGACCTCTCCCCCTGTATTGTTTTCATTGAGGACATCGACCTCATCGCTGACGAGAGGCGCAGGTGGGTACCATTGCTGTCCCTGCTTTCCGAGCTTGATGGCGTTGAGGAGCATGAACAGATAATAACCATAGCAACAACAAACCACCTGGAGATAATAGACAAAGCTCTGAGCCAGCGACCATCACGATTTGACCGGGTGATAGAACTGCCGCGTCCTGCGATAGAGTATCGCCGAGAGTTCATTTCATCGCTGTCCGGCAAAATACCCATGGACGAAGGGACTCAACGCTATCTTGTCGATAGGACGGAGGGCTTCACGCTGGCTCAAATTCAGGAGATAGTCTACACCATGGTTATCGAGTATAGCCAGAACAACCATGACGACCCCGAGCAGTTCAGCTTCAGCGAGGAAGAGGTCACCAGCGCCATCTCCAGGATAAACGGGAGAAATGGTCACCGCCTGGGATTCAACACCCCTGCCAATCATGGATATGCCAGGACGATGAGGGAGAATTGAGCGAGGGGGGAATGGAGAGATATGGTTAGAAGGATATTACGCGGCATTTTGATGCTGGTCCTGGCAGTGCCCGTGACATGCCTGATTATCATCGGGTTAATAGATTTTGACCTGCTGGTGTCCATCGTCACCAGGCTGATGCCGGTGATTGTGGTTATTGGAGTTTTTGGCTTTATCGTGAAGAAAGCATTCTTCACTAAGAGTAATACCGGGAAGGAGGTGAAAAAATGAAGAACCCGAAACTGTGCCCGAAATGCAACGGCAAAGGCGAAGTCCCCAGGAAAGACTTACCGCCTTTTCTGAAAGGCGCTATTGGAATTCACCAGTATGAAGAGTGCCCCGTTTGCCACGGCGTTGGTTATGTTGAAGGCTCATAGTGGGGAGTGTCCCTCAACCCCTCAACGGATAATCAAGATAAAAGATGAACAACAACATGCCAGAGGAGCCCGTAGGGTTTAGCCCTTTTATGCTATAATGTGATAATCATGGAGGAGGTTTGTAATATGGACGATTGGAAAGAGCGCATCTCTATAGACCCGAATGTCTGTCATGGTAAGCCTTGTATCAAGGGAACACGGATTTGGGTCTCCTTGATAGTGGATAATCTGGCTGCTGGCTCCAGCGAGGAAGAAATCCTGGAGGCATATCCTTCACTGAACCGAGAAGATATACGGGCAGCGCTAGCTTTCGCTGCTGAAATGACAAGGGAACGCTATGTAGACATTCCTTCGAAGGTCTGATGAGGATTAAGTATGCGAATTCTGGTGGAAACCTTGATTGATGCCCTCAACAGGGAATCACCCGCTGGCAACCTCTGGATTGTGGAGCCAGGACGCCTGCGCATTCATGAAGAGGCGGAGGGTGAATAATCGCTGGTAGATCTCATCTGGATTGACCCGCTGTTTGCCACGGCGTTGGTTATGTCGGAGGCTCATAGTGCCAGGCGTCCCCAACCCCCTGTGGGTGTTGACACCAGCGGCGGAAACTGAGGTTCCTGATTTCGGCGCGCCGACCAAAGCACTATAAAGTGCAACCCTGTGTACTGGAACAGGTGCAAGGCCTATTTGACCTCGTAGACCTTCAGTACCTCATCGCCGTAATGGTTAATGACTTTGATGGCAATTTTACCAGTTTTCGGTATATCGAAAGGGCGACTTACAGTAGAATAGAGTGAAGACCAAACAGCCTCGTCAATTTCGGCTTTTAGTGCTCTTTTCAGCTTCTCATACGGTTCGTCAGCACCAGTAAAGTAGGCATGGCGGACAAAGAAGCTCTCTTCGTTATAGTCGGTGTCAATGAACCAACAGGCAATGTCATCGGTAGAATTACTGCGAATTTGCCCGGTTGTTGGGTCATATATATCTACACCCTTTATTTTGACAACTACTTTACCGTCTTTTTGCTTTCTGATGTCAACATCGGGCTCGCCGAAGACCATAAAGAGATTACCAGCACCAGTTGTCTTCAAAAGTTCGTCGCCCATAGAAAGGTCAGGATTCATACGAGTTACCAACACATTTAGCTTGCCGTAGCGCTTGGCTTCCTCGGAGACATGAGGGTCAAAGGCAAAGCCACAGACTATTAGCAGGTCAAAACCGACACCCTTGACCGCTTCTTTAGCCGCTTTTTTGACCAGTTCTGTGCCTACAGTGCCATATTCTGGACCAATGCAGACCGCTACCCGGCGTGTAGTGCCGTCCTTTTCCGTGTACTCACCCTCAGCGTGCAGCCACTCTCCAGCGTAGGGGTCGATGCGGTCAAGCTTGAGACGTTCGTTCTTAATCGTATTCTGTACTCCGGCCTTCTTGAGGTTATCCAGAATCATGGTTTCAAACTGGCCGACTCCCGCCTCTTTCTGAGCTTCTATCTCTGTAGCAGGTCGCTTTTCACCCGCAATGAGGCGGAACGATGAAATGCCCACTGTTAAGTTTCAATCCCCTTTCGAGGATTAGTTCTCTTTTCCCCAGCCATACATTGACAGGTTGAATATCGGCGTCACTCTGGTTTCAATCCCCTTTCGAGGATTAGTTCTCTTTTCCCCAGCCATACATTGACAGGTTGAATATCGGCGTCACTCTGGTTTCAATCCCCTTTCGAGGATTAGTTCTCTTTTCCCTTGCTCAGCCAGTCGGTGTTTGGGAAATTGGTGGTGGGTTTCAATCCCCTTTCGAGGATTAGTTCTCTTTTCCCAAGCTCGCGTTAAAGGCTGAAAAGATTTGCCCAGAAGGTGTTTCAATCCCCTTTCGAGGATTAGTTCTCTTTTCCCATGAGGCAGCCA
>Ga0210017_1002642_pt1 | contig 15263 bp, 5 predicted proteins | sample CryGeyCG2014_020_FD_183966 | JGI IMG/M metagenome (GOLD analysis project Ga0210017, IMG submission 183966) | Groundwater microbial communities from aquifer - Crystal Geyser CG08_land_8/20/14_0.20 (SPAdes) (version 2) | ecosystem: Environmental > Aquatic > Deep subsurface > Groundwater | place... | reverse complement strand
TTGATTTGCGTTTGGAGTTGAAGTTGGCTGGTGATAAGTTGCGTGTTGGTGGTTTTGGTATGGTGGATGTTTATTTGGAGGGGCTTGTGCCTCGTGTTAGGGTGGAGTTTGAGAAGCTCAAGAAACCTATTCCTAAACGGGAGGTGAAGCGCCTTTCTGATTCTGAGCTTGCTAAGCAGAAGAAGATTGCAGAAAAGGAAAGGGCTGAGTTTGCAAAGAAAAATGCTATGGCTGAGAAGCCAAAAGAGAGCAAAAAGGAAGAGCCAGCAGTTGTCCCGCCATACGTCTTTGACAATGGCGCGATGGTTTCTGAATTGAATGAGCTGAAAGATGCTCTTCAGCCAATGGGTCCGGACATCCTGAGGAGCGCAATTACCGGGCAAAACACCCTTGCTTCATGGACTAGGTCAGCTCTTAAGAACAATTCATTGGCAGACGCTCTTTCAAAGGCAAAGAGCAAGAAGGAGATACTTGATGCAGTAAACTATGCACTCCTGGCTGAAAACAATGCTGGAAAGAGGGAAGAAAAGCCCAAAAAATGAATGTTTTCTTATTTAATATGTAATAGTATGTAATATTCTTTTTGATGCTTAGCAGATATTCGTATATAAAAAGGAAATATTTATATATCAATATACATATTTAGTATGTTATAGTATTACTTGCTGGGTTTATGAGATGGCAGTGAGCGAACGTATAACAATAACCATAAGCCGGGAGCTTCTGGATTTTCTCGATTCTCTGATTGATGAAAAGCTATTCGCCAACAGGAGCCACGCTCTTGAGGTTCTCGTAAGGCGCCGCATGGAGATAGAAGATGAAGCAAAGAATTACGGTTACCTTAGATAAGGAATGCCTGAACTGGCTGGACTCAAAGGTTGAGAACAGAACCTTTGCCAACAGGAGCCACGGCTTTGAATTCTTGATAGCCAGATTTAGGGAAAAACGCGAAAAATCTTTTGGAGGGAAAAATGCAGAGAAATAATCCCTTCAGGATAATCGAAAGGGACAGGGTCTCTGAGCGCCACAAGAGGCGCGCATACATAACACTTGCCCTGCTCCTGCTCGCCGTATCAATCGGTGCCATAGTCCTTCTCCGTGTATTAACCGGCTATGCAGTCCTGCAGGGCAAGGCAGGAGAGATAATGCAGGTGAATCTGCAGCTGCACTACAATGCAGACATCTGGCAGGGATTCTACGGGCTCGCATTCAGGGTTCCGAGCTACACCCAGCAGCAGTCAGCAGTTGCAGTTGGAGGCACAGTATACCTTCAGCATCTTGCATTTGACTGCCTGAAGACAAATGACGGGAACATCCCTGAATTGTATGCAAGCACAAGCCAAAACATTGACTGGGATTCAGTGGAATCTGCAACCCCTGACATGGTGGACAGCTACCTTGAAGTCCAACCGGACAATTTCATGTCAGCATCCAATACATTTACTGGCTTGATAAATGTGATGCTCGGCAACAGAAACATAACAAACATACCTGCTGCCCACACAAAGAAATTCGGGGCTCCTGACAGCACTGACTTTGACATTGGAATACTGCGGGATTCAAAGAACAACCTGATTTATGTCACCCATGTGACACCGACTTACACAAAGGGCTTCAATAACCAGACAATAAACTATCAGCTTATGGTTCCTGTAAAATACGGGACTCAGCCGGTTTATTACTTCTTTTCAGACCCATATGATGAGTGTCCTATGGGCCAAGTAGCGCTGACCAACTCAACAATATACGGGCGTGTCCTTGACAACAAGACAGGGCTGCCGCTGGAGAATGTAACAATTAACATCCTAGGCGCCACTGTTCTTACAAATGCCACAGGCGACTACAACATCACAATTTACAACGGCACCTACACTCTGGTTGCTATGAAAGAGGGATATTTCAATTTCATAAAGATGAATCTCATCCTGCTCCCAGACAATATGTCCACCAATGAGAGCGAAAATGTTAAAGAGTTCAACTTTTCCCTTGAGCAGACATTTGGGTATGATATTGGAAGGGGCAACCTCACAGGCACAGTAACCGACGTTGACTTTGGAATACCTCTTGTAGATGTCAGCATAAATGTCTTTGGGGCAACTGCATACACGAACATTTCAGGAAAATATTTTATGGAAGTCCCTAATGGAAACCACACACTCATTGCAATAAAAGAGGGCTATGAAACCTACTACACACAAAATGTTACTGTGCTGAATCAGAACACAACAGAGTTCAATTTCTCAATGAAATACTACGAGCCCCCTATGCCCCTTCCAATTCCAGGTTATCCCAAGAACACATTTGTGTCAGATATCCTGACGCCGCCTGTGGTGCAGAGGCCCCAAATAATACTGACTCACACTCTCGACTTGAGGACAATTGATGAGAGGCTAAAGGTTGGCTCTTATTTGCAGCGCTCATTCACCCTTACAAGCTACAAGCAGGTGCATGCAGACGTTTTATTCTCAATTATAGGAAATGCTGCTCCACTAATTAAGATAGACAAGCAGAAGGCGACACTGGAGCCCCGCGAGTCAGAGAATTTCACAATTACAATAATGGGCAATGTGCAGCCGGGAATCTACGAGGGCGCATTCCTACTTTCCGGCGACTTGGAAGACAGGATTCCGATAAAGATAGTTGTCTATGAGAAGGAGAGGCTTCCCATAGAGGCGCTTCTTCTCGATGTCACTACAGTAAACAAGATAATCCAGCCAGGAAACAATCTTGACTACAAAGTAAGCATGAACAACCTTCTCAAGGACAACCCATACAATATAACTCTCACTTATAACATAACCTCCCGCTCAACGAACAGTAGCATAAACATCGGAAGCGAAACCCGCATCTTAGAAACCCAGCTGGCATACCTCAAATCATACAAGCTGCCCAAGGATATTCCCGAAGGCGAGTATTTCCTTGATACAAAGGCTGACTTCCTAGACCTTTCCCTGAGCACAAAGGCGCTCTTTTTCGTGAAAAAGCCGTTATACATGTATGCGCTTTTCGGCTTCCTTCCCCTCTGGCAGCTCTTTATAATAATAATCACGAGTTCGCTTCTGACATTTGCAGGAATGCTTTACAAGAGAAGGGTTGCTGCTGGTAGGCGTTATGGTGTGGCTGTTGATTTTCGGGCTTTGCCTGTTTTGGGTAGGTTGGTTCGTGTTGGGCGTTTTGCTGAGTATGGGCGTGATTTTTGGTTTGATTTGGATGGTTTGACTACTCATTGTATTGTGGCTGGTGCTACTGGGAGTGGTAAGAGTGTGGCTGCTCAGGTTTTGGTGGAGGAGGCGTTGAGGGCTGGTGTGGCTGTTGTTGTTTTTGATCCGACTGCTCAGTGGAGTGGTTTTTTGAGGGCTTGTTCTGATAGGGAGATGTTGCGTTTGTATTCGAGTTTTGGTTTGCGTAGGAGTGATGCGAGGGGTTTTTCTGGTAATGTTAGGCAGGTTTTGGATGCTCGTGAGGTTTTTGATGTTAGGCGTTTTATGAGGGCTGGTGAGGTTGAGATTTTGAGTTTGAATAGGTTAAAGCCTGAGGAGATTGATGTTTTTGTGGCTAATACTGTGCGTAGTGTTTTTGAGGCTGGTTTGGATGAGTTTAGGGGTTTGCGTTTGTTGTTGGTTTATGATGAGGTTCATCGTTTGTTGCCGCGTTTTGGGGGTTCGGGTGAGGGTTTTGTTCAGATTGAGCGTGCTTGTCGTGAGTTTAGGAAGTGGGGTGTGGGTGTTGTTTTGATTAGTCAGGTTTTGTCGGATTTTGTGGGTGAGATTAAGGCGAATATTAGTACTGAGTTGCAGATGAGGACTCGTGATGAGGGTGATTTGGGTCGTGTTAGGGTGAAGTTTGGTGATTCTTATTTGAGGGGGTTGGTGAGGGCTAGTGTTGGTACTGGTATGTTTGAGAATCCTGTGTATAATGGGGGGCGTCCTTTTTTTGTGAGTTTTAGGCCTTTGTTGCATAGTGTTGTGCGTTTGTCTGATGGTGAGCTTGCTGAGTATAATCGTTTTAATGGTGTTTTGGATGATTTGGAGTTTGAGGTTTCTGCTTTGGAGAAGTTGGGTGTGGATGTTTTTGATTTGCGTTTGGAGTTGAAGTTGGCTGGTGATAAGTTGCGTGTTGGTGGTTTTGGTATGGTGGATGTTTATTTGGAGGGGCTTGTGCCTCGTGTTAGGGTGGAGTTTGAGAAGCTCAAGAAACCAGTGCCAAAGCGCGTTGTAGCGCGCCTGTCTGATGAGCAGCTTGCAAAAGATAAAGCCATCGCAGAGAAAGAGAAAAAAGAAGCTAAGGAAAAAGAAAAGAAGCAGGAAGCAGAGCCGGAAAAAAATGATGCAAAGAAAAGTGCAGAACAACCAAAGCCCGAAAAGCCGTCTGCAGCCAAGAAGCCGGATGAAACTGCTGAGTCCCATGAACAAAAAAATGAGCCCGCTCCTAAAGCAGCGAATACAAGGCAGAAGCCAGTTTCCCAAAAGAAAAAGGACAGAAAAAAAGTGAACAGCCATGATAAAAAAGCCAGGGCGCCAAAGGTTCTTTCATTAAAAGATGGAGAGAAAGTGAGCAGCATTCAGGAGCTTAAGTCAGCGCTCAAGTCAATGAAGGCAGATACATTCCACCTTCACCTGAACTTCCAGAAAAACGACTTTGCCGACTGGGTCGAATCAGAGCTGAAAAACAAAAAGCTGGCTTCAAGAATGAGAAGAGCAACATCAAAAAAAGAGATGATGGAGATGATAAAGGATGAGTAAAAAGCCAGTCAGCGCAAAAAAAGCCAAGATGAAAAAGATTAGCAAAATTAGCGCTTCATCACGCAGAACAAACAGGGCGCTTAAGACAAAAGCCAAGAAAAATCCAGCACACCTCAAATTGAAGCAGAGCAATAAAAAAATCAGAAGAAACCTCCCTGACAAAGCAGCCAAAACAATAAAAAAAATCCCAAAAGTCAAAGCCACAGGAAAAAGCCCTGTTCCAAAAACAGACAGATACGAGAAATTGCAGCAGAAAAAATCCGCAGAGCTTCCTGTTGAAAAAATTGAAAATGAGTATAATGAACTAAAGATGCTGCTTGTCCAAAAGAGGAAATCAGGTGTTGACACCTTAATTGAGGAGCTGAAGCTCTTCACCATCCCTTCAAAACTGCAGCTGCTCAAGGCAGATTTCAGCCAGAAGGACTATGACAAGATTCAGTCAACCCTGTCAGAAGTGCAAGCATCCCTTGAGTCAGCAAAACCAACAAGCACTCCCCTTGACACTCCAATGATTGAGGAAAATCCTGAAAACCCGTTCAAGGGCATCAGCACTGCTCATGAAGAGCATCCCCTTGCAGAAGATGCCAGGAACTATGCCAAGGAGCTCAGCACCAAAAAGTTATCTCTGTCGTCAATAAAAGAGAAAATCTCAATCCTGTTAAAAAAAAGAGGTGGTAAATAATGTTCCCGTTCAGGAGGAAAAAGAATGATGACGAAGACATGCCAAACCAGGATTCGCTTAATGAGGATTTGACTGCGCCCACTGCAGCCAAGCAGACAGCAGCCATAAAGCCGGGGCAGGAATCCTTTGCAGCAGATGTTGCAAAGTTAAAGGCAGAGGTTGAGGCATTCTCTGACGTCAGAAAAGCCACAAACGAAAAGTTTACACGGTTGAGCGAGCAGATAGGAGAGCTGCGCGCCATGATAGCAGACAGGGACAGGATGATGAACCAGCTTGAGCTCAAGGCGACAAAGGCCGCCGACCTTGTTGAAGCAGTGCATCCTGAGCAGCAGATGGTTGAGATAAGGAAAGAGGACGCAAAGGTTGAGGCCCTGAAAGCCAACATTGAGGGAAACGAGCTTCTTATGAAAAAGGTGCTTGACGAACTTAAGACAATGAGAACTCAGATTGCCTCATTCAGGGGCGTGGAAGAAATTGTGAAGATGAACAATGAAGTGAAGAGCGAAATAGTTGAGATAAAGAAGGTTGAAGTGAACATTGAAAAGCATTCTGACAAGGTTGAAACAATATTTGCTGAGGTTCAAAAGCGCTTTATTGACATTGGAAAGATTGATGACTCTATCGCTGCTAATTCCAAGCAGATAACAGACCTCTCAAAAAACCTTGATTATGCAAGAGTTAAGGCAGAGAGTGCAGCGCCAAAGAAATCTGTTGACGAGCTGCAGGCAAAGTTCAACGAGCTTAAAGGGCAGCTCAATGACGTGATAACAGTTCTCAACAGGCGCTTCACAGAGCTTGAAAACAACAACAAGCGCGCTTTTGAAGCATTTGAAAATATCCTTGAAAGAAAATTCAACCTTAGCAAGCAGTCCCTGAACGATGCGGTTTCTGCACTTCAGAGCATAAATCCGGATGATATTGTGAAAAAGCCAGCAGACAATCCTCAAACGGCATCGCCTGCAAACAATGCGCAGCCCCAGCAGAATCCCCAGCCGCAATCTGCATCACAGCCAGCACTCCCTGTGCAGAAGGCAGAAAAGGCAAAGCCAGGCGCAGCCAAAGCCGCAGCAAAAAGGAGTGCTCCAGGGAAGCCCTCTCCTAAAAAAGCAAAAAGCCCTGAAGAGGAAATAAGGGAAGCCGCAAAGTATGTCGAGCAGCTGAAAAAAAGAAAAAAGAAATAATGAAAAAGAAAAATGTTATTGGACGTAGGATTTGCGCTCTCATTATTGCAGTATGCGCTCTCTTGATTTTTCAGGCAGTGCTGTCAAATGCCGAGGACATCCGGCTGATTTCATTTGGCGATTCTTCTGCCTTTATTTCAACTGACAAACCCTCTTATTCTTTAGGAGAGATTGTTACAATAACAAGCACTCTCTCAGAGCAGCAGCTCAATTCCTTAAAAACGCAGATAGTCTCCCCAAGCAATACTTATGTGCTTATGGACTGGGCAGGACAATCAGCTAACTTTGTTCCGCGCGAGTTAGGAATGCATTTTGTGCAGCTTATTTCACTTGACGGCAGCATAATCTCCTCTGCTGCATTTGATGTGAATGTAACCAAAAATCAAATTCCGGAGAATCCCAAAATCGAATTTCCAAGCCAGCAGAAAAATGCAAGCATAATTGCCAGAAACAGCAGGGGCATTGCCCAGCAAATAATTTCACAGAATTACAATCCTATTTCAAGGCGCCTTTCAATCAGTTTCAGTTCCCTTGCAGTGTCTGAGATTGACTTTGACAACATAAGCCAGTCGCCTGCAGAGCTGAGAATTGAGGATGTGCCTTCCTCAGATGTTGAAAATTTTTCTGGAAAGGCAGTAAGGTCTTTTGCAATAGACCCCACCTCAGTAAATTTTACCTCAGCAGATGTGTATTTTACTGCAGCAGGAGACGAGCTTTGGAAGTGCCGCGACTATGATTTTTACTCAAGAAAATGCATGGGACGCTACGAGAAAATATTGGACACAATTCCGGGAAATCAGTATATACTAACTCTTACAAAAGAGGATCCGCTCTATACAGAAGTATGGAACAACCTCACCTGCACCTGCCAGAACACCGGGCCCGACAACGGCTGGGCATACTGCGAGGTCTTCTGCCAGATTAATGTGCCAGTTCCCAAAAATGCTACAGACGGCTACCTCTCAGTAGTGGGCTACAATGTGTCAATAACAACATCCTACTCTGCAGGAGGCGGAATAACCTCCGGCTCAGGAAGGCACTACAGCTTCTTTGACAGGGACCAGACAAAGGCGAACTCAAACGAGTCATTCATAGGAGTCATAGCATATGACGGGCCAGGCACCACAACCCAGGTGATTTACAATTCCAGCATGAGCCCCTCTGGAAGCGCCTCCTTCAGCAGGGAAAACTGCCCCACCTGGAGCTCAGGATACTGTACTTGGTATATATTCCTGAATTCAACTGCCAAGAGCAGCAAGACAAACAGGCCCGTAACTGTGAACATAACCCTGAACAGCATCAACTGGACCTGGAACTACACAAGCCCAACTCCCTCCAACATCACGGTAAACCTGACAAGCCCCTCAGACAATGCGGCCCTCAACTTCAGGAATGTCAACTTCACATACATTCCCGTCTCCTCAACTCCAATCTCAAACTGCAGCTTATACCTAAACCTAAGTGGAAGCTGGGCTCCTGCCGCGCTCAACACCTCAATACAAAACAACTCTGTAAACAGGATAAACTACACCTTTTCAGATGAGGGAATCTATCTCTGGAACATCAAGTGCTTCTCGGGCAACAGCAGCAGCTTCGCCATTTACAACAGGACTATTACAATTGACACCAGCGCGCCTGTGCTCAATCTCATCTCGCCTCCCGACGGCAACTTTTCCAGCGATTCAGTAGTCACTTTCACCTACAATGTGACTGACAACTTCAACATCGCCAACTGCTCCCTTATAATAGATGGTGCCGCTGTTTCAACATCCTACTCTGTCCAGAAGAACACGCCCCAGAACATAACATACGCGCTTTCCAACGGAGTTCACAACTGGAGCATAAACTGCACAGACCAGGCAGGCAATATGAATGCTTCAAGCACAAGAAGCATAAATGTTTCAGCCACCCCCGTAATCTGGGAGAGGCGCTGGTATGAGACCTCAACATCAAGCTACACTTCAACAGCAGGGATAAGCCTTTCCAACACAAGGGATTCAACAGAAAACAATGTGGTTGTAAGTGTGCCTCCAAGCAATTCATACACTCTTGTCAATGCGCTTTCTCCATACATTAGCAGCAACGGTGCATTTATCCCTGCGGGAACCAACGTGTCATTCAGCTCCGAGTTTTCAACAAGCCCTGCTAACAAGGGGCTTGTAAGCTGGTTCCTCTACAAAACCGACGGCTTAACAGACACTCTTCTCTGCAATTACGGTGATGGAGGTTCAGGTGGATACGCAGTCTCATCAACTTCAACAGGGCTCTGCACCATATCATCTGATACAAGACTTCTTCCAACAGAAATGCTCAAGCTTGTAATAATAGTTTACAACAACTTTGGAAACGCAGTAACATTCACTCACACCTGGGACAACCTGAGGCTTTCATATGTTGAATTCTCAAGTTTCATAACTCTCGGAACTTTGAGCGTGGAGCTGACTGCCCCTGCCTCAAACCTGACAATAGGGCAGAATGAATTATTCAACCAGAGCTGCAACGTCAGCTGCTACGGAGGAACCTGCCTTAACACAAATGTCTATGCGCAATACAACACAAGCTCTCTCTCCTGGACAGCAATAGGCAGCTCGGGCAATCTCATACTAAATACAGGCGAAACAAACCCGCATTCAATAGGCACTGTCAATAACAGCAATATCACAACATTCTCAGTAAAAGGGAACACAGCATCGTCAAACAATATCAGATGCATTGCAGTATCCTCCTATTCAAATGCCACCGGAACTATCACAATGATGATAACAATAGGCGACACAACTCCTCCCACAGTCACTCTCGGAAATCCCGCAAACTATTCCTGGCAGAATAATGCAACAGTTGTAATTTATTACACTCCTTCAGATAACAGCGCTGTTGCAAGCTGCTCTCTCTACCTAAACGGGCAATTGAACAAAACAGACAGCCCAATACAGAACGGGATTCAGCAGAATTTCACTCTTGTCGGGCTTTCAGAAGGGCTCTACAACTGGACTGTGAACTGCACAGATGATTCAGGAAACAATGCACAGCCGGCTGTCAAATGGTTCTACATAGACAAAACAAAGCCGGACATATGGCTCAATTTGCCACCTGAATTTTCAGTTGAGTCGCAGAACCTGATATTCTTCAATTTTACAGCGGCAGACAACATGGCCCTCAACCTCTCCTGTAATCTCACAATAGACAATGTGATAAGGCGCGCATACATCAATGCCTCAAACGCAACCCCGACAGTTGCAAATTATACCCTCTCCTTGGGAATGCATTACTGGAACATCTCCTGCGCTGACGATGCAGGCAACATAAACACAAGCGAAACGAGAAGCTTTAACATAACCAACACTCCCCCATCTGTTTCACTTGTTTTTCCCACCGAAGCTTACTGGGACAGCAGTGGCAACATCACCTTCAGATTCAATGCCTCTGACAACAACATGCTTTTCAACTGCTCGTTGATAATAAACAGCGCCATAAATCAGAGCAAGAACTCCTCTGAGCTCATCAATGGGGGAGAGAACAATTTCACGCTTTATGAAATAGCATCAGGAGCATATTCATGGGCAGTAAACTGCACAGATGACGGCTCTCTGACAACTTCAGCAGGTCCAATAACAATTCATGTGGATAAGAGCATTCCCTCTGTTGAGTTGATTTCACCTGCAAATTATCTGAATTCAACATCCTCATCAATCTCCCTCCAGTTCAGGGCAACTGATTTGAATTCTCCAAATCTCTCCTGTAACCTTACAATAGACAGCTCTCTTAATCAATCAGGAATTGCTGCAGTCAACAACAGCGTTGTCTCCAATACAATCTCATTCCTTGACGGCTCCCATTCCTGGAATGTCTCATGCATAGACCTTGCCGGAAATTACAACTACAGCGAGACACGGAGCATAAATGTGTCAGCACTCCCTTCTGTTTCGCTCACCAGCCCTGCTTCCAATGCCTGGACAAACGGAAACATAACATTTCTCTTCACTGCCTCAGACAATGACGGGCTTTTCAACTGCTCATTATTAATAAACGGGGCAGTAAACCAAACGAAGAATTCCTCGCAGCTCGTCAACGGCGGGCAGAACAATTTCACGCTTAATGATATCCCTCAGGGGACAAATAAGGCGTGGACTGTTTTATGCTATGATTTGGGCGACTATTCAAACTATTACCAGCCTGCCACAAGGCTTTTCAGCGTTGACAGGACTGCCCCGTTCATAGCGCTGAATGCGCCCGCATCAAATCTCACTATATCCTCAAATGAGGTAATGCTGTATTTTAATGCAACAGACAACTATGCGGCAAATCTTCTGTGCAATGTAACAGTAAACAATAATGTTGAATATGAAAACCTTTCAGTGCAGTCGGGAGTGCAAAAGAATGCATCCCTTTCAGACCTTGGCGACGGGATTTATTACTGGAATGTGAGCTGCACTGATGCAGTGAAGAATCTTGGGATAAGCGCAACATGGAATTTTACAATATTGCTTCCCCCTGCAGTCACGCTTTTCGCTCCGGATAATAACACCTGGCAGAACTCGTCAAGCATTGCATTCTCATACTATGTGGTTGATGATTCTGCGGTCTCAAACTGCTCGCTTTACATTGACGGCTCCTTGAACCAGACAAATGATTCAATAACAAACGATGCATACAATTATTTTTATGCTGGCGGGCTTTCAGAAGGGAACCACACCTGGAATGTATCCTGTTCTGACCCGAGTGCAAATATTGGGGCATCTCCTGTCTGGATTTTTGGAGTTGACACCCACGCCCCCTGGATAGAGCAGCACTCCCCCCAGAACAACACAATATGGACGAGCAACTACGTGACATTCAACTGGACTGCATTTGACAACCTCGCACAAAATCTGAACTGCTCTCTTTATGTTGACAACAATTTGAAAGAATCAGGAATCATTGCACAGAATGGAACTTCAATAAACAGGACATACATATACTCAGACAGCATCTATTTCTGGAATGTCACCTGCCTTGACCTTGCGCACAATATAAATGCAAGCGAGCTCTGGAACTTCACAGTAAAGGCGCCTCCGAATGTCACGCTTGAGAGCCCGGGCAATAACTCGTGGGGAATCTCGCAGGACCTCACATTCACTTACCTGCCAGAAGACCCGATTGGCATAAGGCAGTGCGTGCTCTACATTGACGGGCAGCAGAACGCTACCGATACAAACATAGAGGCCAACACCAACAACTCCTTCTATGTAACCGGCATTCCTGAAGGCGCTCACACCTGGACTGTCAACTGCACTGACTCTGACTGGAACACCTATGCGCCTCCTCAATATGCATTCTACATAGACAGGAGCGCCCCTGCAATCAGCATCACAATGCCCTCTGAAAACCAGAATTTCTCAGTTTCGCAGGCAGTGTTAAATTTCACTGCAACTGATAATCTTGCGCCAAACCTTACATGCAACATAACAATAAACAGCATTTTCAACAGGACAGTAACAGCATTCAACAACACCCCATACAACTTCACATTAACCGGGCTTTCTGACGGGACGTATTCATTTAATGTATCCTGCACAGACCTCGCAGGAAATTCAAACAATTCTGAATTGAGGCACTTCAACGTCAGCGTTTCCCCAAATATCTCGCTTGTAAGCCCCGCTGACTTTTCATGGAGGAGCGCAAATCCGGTTGTCTTTTATTTCAATGCCTCTGACAACGACGGCTTGCTCAACTGCTCCCTCCTGATAAACGGGAGCGTAAACACCACAAAGTCCTCTGGCCTGTTGAACAACGGACAGAACAACATAAGCGCCACGCTCGGAGAGGGCATCTTCAGCTGGGCAATCAAATGCTTTGACAGCGGCGCATACAGCAACAGCGCAGTTTCATCATCCAGAATAATCTATGTGGACCTCTTCAGCCCGTCAGTGACATTGCTCCTTCCGGATAACGGCGCAACACTCTCCAATAACTCGCCGCTGCTGAATTTCACTGCCTCAGATAATGTCTCCCAGAATATAACCTGCAACCTGACAATGGACAGCATAATAAAGGATTCTTACATAAACCTTTCAAGCGGGGCGGTTTACTCAAAGGAGTTCTCAAACCTCACTTCAGGGCTGCACTTCTGGAATGTTTCCTGCGCTGACTATGTCGGGCATATCGGCACAAGCGCCACCTGGAATTTCACAGTTCCAAAGCCGGATCTGACGCTCAACAGCTCTGACATCTCATTTTACTACAACACAACCAACCCTGAGGAAGGAAAAGCAGTTACAATCAATGCAACAATCCACAATTTCGGGGCGTCCCCGGCAATTAACTTCACCGTGCAATTCTTCGACGGAGACCCATCATCCGGCGGGCTTCAAATCGGGCAGAACAGGACTTTGAGTTTGAGCCCTGATTTACATTCAACTTTGTCTGCGAACTGGACTGCATCCCTCGGCATGCACAACATCTTCATAATAGTTGACCCGCCTCTTGCCTCAAACGGAAGCATTTCCGAGGAGAACGAGAGCAACAACTATGCCAACCAGACAATTCTCATACAGAGCTGGCAGTATGTATACGGAAATCTCAGCGGCGGGCTTGGGCTGGGAAGCCAGTTTGCAAGCTATGTCTATCTCTGGAACCTCTCTGATGCGAACGGCAGCAACATCTTCGTTGCAGACTCTGATAGCAGCATAAACTGGAGCTCGCTTTCAGCAATAGGGCGGACAACTTCAGGGGAGCCCTCTCCTGATGATTTTGCAGCAATAGATTCTGCGCTTTCCATGTCAGCATTCTTCGACTCAGTCAATTCAACATACGCCTCAGGCGGAGAGCCGGTGAAGGTTGAGAACTTCACTGTTTACGGGAAAAACATAGAAAATGTTCCTGTTGCAAACTCAACAAACAATTCAAACTTTGAGACAGGAATCCTTTGGGATTATTCTGACGGAAACACCTATTACAACGCCACCCAGGACCTTGTCTTTGTCACAAAGGCAAACAGCCAAGTCCAGGGCAGGTTCGGAACCTATGACTATGAGATGAGAATCCCCTCAAACCTGAAGGATTACAGGGGCTCAACCCCGAGCGTCTCCCTATACCTCGAGTTAAAGTGATAAAATGCACAGCAAAAATACATTGATGGATTTCAATCCATTGCTCTTTGCAGCTGCCCTTATCATTTTTTCAGCGCTGAACTTCCCAATTGCTTTCGCATCATGCGGGCAGGTTTCAGTCTCAAATGACAAAATTGCTGTGGGCTCACAAATAATAATAAATGTGATTGATGCAGAGCCGTCAGCAGAACTTGTTATAAACTCGCCATCCAACTCTTATAGACTGCTCGGAGAAGCATTCTCGCAAGTCCCGTTTGTGCCCAAGGAAGCCGGTTCCTACTCAGTGGAGCTTTGGAATTCAGGCACGCTGTGCGATTCAAGGAATTTCACAGCTGAGGAAGAAAATCTGAAAGAGCCTGAGAAAACATTCAAGCCGCTTATCCTGTGGACAGACAAGAGGGAATACATTTTAGGAGAGAGCGTGCTGATTCATCTAAACCCTTCTGATTACGGCTATTCACCCCAAAACCTCATTCTCAAGATTGATTCAGGGGCTGAATCCTACACTTTTCTTGACTCTCTCAATTCAACCATAGCATATTATCCGCCTCACACTGGAAATTATACACTTGTGCTCCTGGACACTTCCACATCCTTAATCTGGAATTCAAGCTTCTCAGTTGTGCTGCCTGAAGTTTACATTCCCCAGGCAAGCAGCAGTCAGGTTAGAATTGACCTATCAGGAGTTGAGAATCCGGAAAGGATTTCAAATGTCAGATTCATAATCAGGAGAAAAAATGGAAAGGAATGGAATTACTCACTGAAGCTTTCAGAGGAAAATCAGCAGGGAATTCCCGCTGAGCCGGATTACAACGCCACCATTGAGATAAGCGGCTCTTTCATAAAAAAAATAGAGCTGAAAAAGCTTAAGATAAGAGATGATTTTGAACTGCCGTTGAACGAGCTTTCTGTCGAGAGTATTAAAAACATAAAAACGCAAGCAATCTCCGGGAATATCACAAACGCCTTCAGCATAAACCCCGCGATGCTGAATTTCAGCGAGGGTTACATAACACTCAATGCCTCTGGCAACGAGCTCTGGAAGTGCGCTGACTGGGATTATGATGCACAGTCCTGCATTGGTGACTGGAAAAAGCAGCAGGACATAGTTCCAGGGCAGGAATACACATTTTACTTTAATTCAACAGACCCCGGCTATGCTGAGTTCTCCACTGCAAACATAACCTCTATCGCAGTAACTCCGCTTGGAGAGGACAATTTTGCGGTGGCATACTGCGATGACACAAATGACAGGATTGCATTCAAGGTTTACAGGACAAACGGCACTCTCATAACTTCTGAAACAGTGGTTGACTCAACTGCTGGCGCCTGCGACTACAACTCTGTAAGCGTCTCCACTTTTGACCCCAACCGATTTGTAATTGGATGGTATGATTCGGGAAGCAGCTATGCAAGCTTTGCAGTATACAACAAAAATGGCACTGTGTATACTTCAAGAATTGATGTGGATACAACAGCCGGCACTTCAATGTCTGTTTCTGTTTCTGCGTTCAACTCAACTGCTTTTGTTTTTGGCTGGTATGACCAGCCGAACCTTGATGCCTCTTTT
>Ga0210017_1002639_pt1 | contig 15276 bp, 13 predicted proteins | sample CryGeyCG2014_020_FD_183966 | JGI IMG/M metagenome (GOLD analysis project Ga0210017, IMG submission 183966) | Groundwater microbial communities from aquifer - Crystal Geyser CG08_land_8/20/14_0.20 (SPAdes) (version 2) | ecosystem: Environmental > Aquatic > Deep subsurface > Groundwater | place... | reverse complement strand
CTGCATTTGGATCAGAAAAGACCGAGCTATGGCGGCGGGACACACGCCCATAGCGGGGAATATGAAGGCGAAATCATCAGGGGGGAAATTCAACGCCTTTTGCCATTTTTAAAGACAAATAAATAAATATTATTTTTAACCCTATTTTTTAGTTTTTTTATTCTCAAATTTTTTTTGAAATACTGGAATAATATATGAATCCCAGCGAGGAAATAAAAGCGAAGTTGGATATCGTTGATGTCTTGCGCGACTATATCCAGGTCCGGCCGGCCGGCGTTAATTTCCGGGCGCTTTGCCCTTTTCATAAGGAAAAAACTCCTTCTTTTCTGATCAGTCCGGATAAGCAGATCTGGCATTGCTTCGGTTGCGGCAAAGGCGGTGATATTTTTACTTTTGTGATGGAGATGGAAGGCTTGAGTTTTGTGGAAGCGCTCCGCCTGCTGGCGCCCAAGGCCGGCGTGATCCTTTCCTCGGCGAATTTTAAAAATGATTCCGCGCGCAACCGCTTGTTGGACATCATGTCTTTTGCCGTCCAGGTGTACCATCATTTGCTTTTCAACGATCCGTCCGCCGCGCCGGCCCGCGCCTATCTTCAAGAGCGGGGTTTGACGGAAGAAACCATTGATAACTGGCAGATCGGCTTCAGCCTGGATTCCTGGGAGGCAATGACCAGCCGCTTGAAACAGAAGGGTTTCCGCGAACAAGAGATATTCCTGGCCGGTTTGGCCATCAAAAGGGAAGAGCGCTCGTCCTATTACGATCGTTTCCGCGGCCGCTTGATGTTTCCGATCCGCGATTTGAACGGCAATCCGGTCGCTTTTTCCGCGCGGGTCTTGCCGGCCAAGGAAAAAACCGAGAAATTGGGAAAATACATCAACAGCCCGCAGACGCCGATTTATGACAAAAGTCGGATCGTTTTCGGTTTGGACGCGGCTAAAAGGGCAATCAAAGAACAAGACTTGGCTGTGATCGTGGAAGGGCAGATGGATGCCATCACCGCCCATCAACATGGCTTCCAGAATGTCGTGGCGGTTTCCGGCGCGGCTTTGACCGCGGAGCAGATCGCCTTGATCAAGAGATTCACCAACAACCTGGCCTTGTCTTTTGATATGGATGCCGCCGGTCTGGAGGCTTTGCGCCGCGGTGCTAAGGAAGCTTGGCGGGCGGAAATGAACATCAATGTCATCGCCCACGCGGCCAAAGATCCGGACGAACTGATCCGGAAAAATCCGGCTTACTGGTCCAAAGCCGTCAGCCAGGCCCGGCCGGCCATGGAGTACCTGATGGATAAATATGAGCGGGAAAATGACATGGAAAAAATCGCGCACCGGAAAGTCTTGGCCAAAGAAGGGTTGTCTTTTATCGCGGCGATGAAGAACAAAATTGACCAAGATTTCTGGTTGAAAAAATTGGGGAGAAAAATTGATGTTTCTGAGGCCATTCTCAAGGAAGCACTCGCCGCCGCGGCCGGCCGGGAGATCGCTTTTAAGCCGGAAACAGCGGTACCGGCGCAACCGGCGACCAAACGGGAAGAAAAAGCCAGTGATACTCTTTTAGCCTTAATGTTGAAATTACCGGTTCTGGCTGAATATGTTTTCCAACGTCTTGAACCGGGACAGATAATTGGCGAGGCAAACCGCCGTATTTACAAATATTTACAAATATTTTATAATAACTTCAGCCGGCCGGATAACGATTCGGACCGCCGGCCGGATACTTTTGTTTTGAGTTATGAAGATTTTCGCGCCTGGCTTGAGAGCAGCGGCCAGTCCGCGGAAAACACGCAAATCCTTAACGATTTAAATAAAATTGTCCTGCTTGGCGAAAGGGATTTTTTTGATTTTTCTTTGGATCAGGCACGCCAGGAAATGATTTCATTGTGCCTGTTCTTGAAAAAAAATTATCTGTCCGCCCGGTCCAGGGAATTGGAAAAAATGCTCGCCGCGGCCGAACAAAAAGACGACCGGGAAAAAATTGATCTGTTCTCCAAGCAATTCAAGGAATTGCAGTCGGAGATCCGATCGCTGGAGCGGTCAAGCCGATAACTTTAGCAATAAATAATTGCCATTTTCAATTGTTTTTATGTCCAGCCCAAAAAAGAAGAAAACTCTTCGGCCGCCGGCCGACAACAAATCCAAATCGCCCGTTGGCAAAAAAAAGCCGGTTATTAAAAAAGGCGCGAAAAAGATTTTTTTCCCGCCGCGTCCGAAAAAAAATTCCGCGGGCAAAAAAGATGCCCGCCGCGCCCGGGGCAAGAATTTTTTCGCGTCCAAAAATAAACCAGCCAGCCCGGCAGTTCGGACGGTTGTCGCGCCGCCGCCAGCCTTGCCGGATGAAACGCAGATCGCTAATCTTCTCCACAAGGGGCGTTCGCGCGGGTTCATCACCGAAACCGAGATTTTGTATATTTTTCCCGCCGTGGAAGAATATATTTTTGAATACGAAGTTTTTTTGGAAAAAACTTACCGCGCCGGCATCCAGATCATGGAAGACACCGGCCGCATTCTTGATTTCAATGAAAAAAAGATATTTGACAAAGCCAAGGGCGAACAGGACATTTCCCGGCACGGTCCGGATCTTTCCAAGCTGTCCGCTGATTCCATCCAGATGTATCTGAAAGAAATCGGCCGCGTACCGCTTTTAACCGGCGCGGAAGAGGTGGAACTGTCCAAGAAAAAAGAAAAAGGGGATAAGGAGGCGGAGAAAAGGCTGATTGAAGCCAATTTGCGCCTGGTTGTATCCATTGCCAAAAAATTTATCGGCGCCAAAGGCTTGTCGCTTTTGGATCTGATCCAGGAAGGCAACATCGGCCTGTTCCGGGCCGTGGAGAAGTTTGAATACCGCAAAGGCTACAAATTTTCCACTTATGCCACCTGGTGGATCAGGCAGGCGATCACCCGCGCCCTGGCCGATCAGTCCCGCACCATCCGCATCCCCGTGCATATGAATGAAACCATCAACAAATTTCAGCAGGTTCAGCGCCAGTTGATCCAGGATTTGGGCCGGGAGCCGATGCCGGAAGAAATTGCCGCGGAAATGAATGAGGACATTGACAAAGTTAGGCACATCATCAAGATTTCGCAGGATACGATTTCCCTGGAAACTTCCGTGGGCGATGACGAAGAAGATTCCACCTTGGAAGATTTTATTGAAGACGTAAAAAATGTCACTCCTGACCGTTCGGCCGGTTTGTGCCTGCTCAAAGATTATGTCCGGGAAGTCGTTTCCACTCTTTCGCCGCGGGAGCAGAAGATTTTGGAAATGCGTTTCGGTTTGGTGGATGGCGTTGCCCACACCTTGGAGGAAGTCGGCCATGAATTTGACGTAACCCGCGAACGGATCCGGCAGATTGAAGCCAAGGCTTTGGAAAGGATCCAGAAGCACGCGGGCATTAAAAAACTTCGTGATTTTTAAGCCTGTTGATTAATAGTCAGCAAGCATGGATTTTTTTAAAAACCGCTTTTGCTGGTTTTTTTTGTTTTTTTGATAATATTTTTTTGTTGTTATGTTTTTATATTTCTTGTTTATGTTGTTGTAGTTCGTTGACAAAATAATATTTTGTGTTATAATAAGCAATTAAATATTTAAATTTATTTATGAAAATTTTGGTCACGGGCGGCGCTGGATTTATTGGTTCAAATTTTATTCAATATTGGCTGAAAAAATATCAAGATGATATAATTATTAATCTTGATGCCCTTACTTATGCCGGCAATCCGGACAATCTTTTGGCCGTTGAACAGCAATTCGGCACTGGCGCGCCAGCCGAAAATAAACGTTATTATTTTGTTAAGGGCGATATCCGGGACCAGCAAATCGTCAGTAAAGTCACAGCCAAGGCGGAGGCGATTGTCCATTTTGCCGCGGAATCGCACGTCGATCGTTCCATTGATAATCCGCAGGATTTTTTGACCGCCAATATTTTGGGAACGCACAATCTCCTGGAAGCGGCTCGTCAAAACGGCCAGATCAAGAAATTTTTACATATCAGCACGGACGAAGTCTATGGCAGTGTGGCGGAAGGCTATTGCCGCGAAGAAAGCGAGCTTAAGCCGAACAGCCCGTATTCGTCCTCCAAAGCCGGGGCGGATCTCCTGGCTTTGGCCTATCACAAAACTTATGGTTTGCCGGTGCTGATCACCCGCACCACGAATAATTTCGGTCCGCGCCAACATCCGGAGAAATTCATTCCGTTGTTCATAACAAATTTCTTGCAGAATCGGCCGGTGCCGCTTTACGGCTACGGCTTGAACCGCCGCGATTGGATTTATGTCTTGGATAATTGTTCAGCTTTGGACGCGGTTTTCCATGGCGGGCAAATCGGAGAAGTATATAACATTTCCACTAATACGAACGAGCTGGCCAACATTGAAATTGCCGGCCGTTTAGCCTGCGCCTTGAAAAAAGATCCGGCTCTGATCCGCTTCGTCAGCGATCGGCCCGGCCATGATTTCCGCTACGGCGTGGACAGCGGCAAGCTTCGCCGCGAACTCGGCTGGCAGCCGCAATTCAGTTTCACGGAAGGATTGGCCGCCACGATCGGCTGGTATGAAAACAATGATTGGTGGTGGCAGCAGATCTTGCGCCAAAACCCGTCTCTCGGACGATACGGCCATCGGGAACCGGCGCCCGCGGCTGGCGCGGATACGCCGGCCTGGCGCTATGAGCCGGAAGGCCAAAACGATTTACTCTAAATATTTTTTTTTAAACTTTTTTGACAAGAACGGAAAAATAAGTTAAATTAAAAAAACAGATATTACCCTCTAATCTGTTTTTTTATGCGAAAAAAAGTAATTATTTTCGGCGCCCAAGGCGCGCTCGGCAAGCAGTTAGACGTCCGCGCCCGGTCGGACTATGATGTTTTGACTTGGCATAAGGGTGATATTGATATAACCGATGAAGATTTGGTAAAAAAGAAGGTTGCGGCCGAAATGCCGGACATTATTATTAATGCCGCGGCGTATAACGCCGTGGATCGCTGCGAACAGGACGAAGAAGAAAAACATCAGGCCGAGCTCATCAACGGCGCGGCCGTCGGTTTTTTGGCGCAGGCCGCTTTGGCCGCCGGCGCCCTGTTTGTGCATTTTTCCACCGATTATGTTTTTTCCGGTGATGCGTCAGAGCCCTATCAAGAAAATAGCGAACCCGCGCCGCTTAATGTTTACGGGCAAAGTAAATTACGGGGAGAGAAAGAAATTATCAAATTAAGCGGCCGCGGTTTGCAGTGGCGCCTGATTCGCACAGCCAGGCTGTTCGGGCCGCCGGGCGAAGGTGAAGGCGCGAAAGAAAATTTTTTTCTCGCGCTTTTAAAATTAAGCCGCCGCCAGCCAGAAATCAAGGTGATTGATCGGGAAGAAATCGGCAGTTTCACCTATACCGTTGATCTGGCCGCCGCGGTTTTTGATCTGTTGCAAAGCGGCCAGGGTGCGGGTATCTATCATTTGGCCAACAGCGGCCAAGCCAGCTGGTTTGAGGCCGCCGTCCATTTTTTTCGATCTATTGGCAGCCGGGTAGCCGTGCTTCCGATCCGTTCCGCGGATTATCCCCGGCCGGCCCGGCGCCCGCTTTTTTCAGTCTTGGCGAATACCAAATTGCCTCCTGTGCGCGATTGGCAAACAGCGCTGGACGAATATATCTCAACTCTCAAAGAATAATTTTTTACCAACTTTTATGAAAGGAATCATTTTATCCGGCGGGAGCGCGACCCGGTTGCGGCCGTGCACAAAAGTGACCAGCAAACAGCTTTTGCCGGTTTATAACCGGCCGATGGTTTATTATCCCCTGAATACCCTGATTCGCGCCGGCATCAAGGAGATCCTTATTATCGTGGCGCCGGAGCGGGCCGGTGATTTTCTCAACCTGCTCGGTAGCGGCAAGGAATTCAATGTCAAATTCACCTATGAAGTCCAGGATAAGCCGCGTGGTCTGGCGGACGCATTTTTGATCGGCGAAAAGTTTATCAATGGCGAAAACACCGCCTTGATCTTGGGCGATAATATTTTTGAAGACGATTTTTCCGCGGCCATCAGGGATTTCCAACAAGGCGGCCGGATTTTCGTGAAAAAAGTTTCTGATCCAGAACGTTTCGGCGTTGTGCAGTGCGATCAACAGATGAAGCCTTTGAAGATTGTAGAAAAGCCCAAAGAGTGGATTTCCGATTATGCCATTACCGGTTTATATCTTTATGATCCGCGGGTCGTGGCGGCGGCCAAGAGTTTAACGCCCAGCGCGCGGGGAGAATTGGAAATCACCGACCTGCACAATTGGTATCTGGAACGGGGGGAATTGTCCGTCTCTCCGGTGTCTGGCGAATGGATTGACGCCGGCACTTTGACAGCCTGCTCAAGGCGCAGATCCTCGCGAAAGAAAAATTACAGGACAAGCTGGTCATTTGACTTGCGGTCTTTTTATCCCTAATTATTCTTCTTGCCCTTATTTTTTTATTTCATATTTTTTATGTCCAGCGCCCGGAGCAAAATTTTTATCGGCTGCCTTGTTTATGGGCAAGAATCCGCCAAGTACTTGCCATATTTTCTGCCTTCCCTGAGGGCACAACTGGGTGACAGCGCGCAAGTCTTGATCCTGGATAACGGGCCGGCTGATTTTCAAGGAAGCGGGGAATATATCAAGAAAAATTTTCCGGAAATCGCTTATGAGCGGGCGGAAAGCAATTTGGGCTTTGCCCGCGGCCATAATTATCTGCTCGGCCGCGCCCGGGCCGCCGCCGCCCAATATTATCTCGCTCTTAATCCGGATCTGATTCTGGGCGCGGACGCGGTCAAGATTCTGAGCGCCAGACTTGGCCGGGAATCAACCTTGGGCGCGGTTTCACCGAAGATTCTCCGTTGGGATTTTATCCGTCAGCAAAAGACCAATATCATTGACAGCGGCGGGATTGTCATGAAAGCGGGTTTGCGTTTTTTTGATTTGGCCCAAGGCGAGCCTGATCGTGGGCAAGTTGACAACGCGCAAATACTCGGGCCATCCGGCGCCGCCGGTTTTTACCGGCTGTCCGCCCTGGAACAAATCAAAGACCGCGAAGCATATTTTGACGAAGATATGTTCATGTATAAAGAAGATTGTGATCTGGCTTACCGCCTGCGCCGCGCCGGCTGGCAGTCGGTCTGCGAGTCGAAAGCGCTGGTTTGGCATGACCGGAGCATTGGCGGAGCCGGGCAGTCGGTCTGGTCCATCGTCCGGAACCGGGCGGCCAAGGATCGGACGGCCAAGATTTGGTCATTTTACCACCAGCACATTATTTTTGGGAAATATTGGTCAGAACAAGCCTGGCTGGGAAAGATCGCGATTTTGGCTTATGCCGGCCAGATGTTTTTTTTCACGCTTTTATTTGAACCTTATCTTTTGCGTCAATACCTTTGTTGGTGGTCTTGGCGGCGCGCTCGCGCCCGTTAACCAAGATGATTATGCCCAATCCGGATTTGTCCATCATCATCGTGTCCTGGAATGTAGCCGGCCTTTTGCGCGCCAATTTGGCCAGCTTGCCAATGGCCGCGGCCGGTCTGGCCGCGGAGATTTTCGTGGTGGATAATCATTCCTCGGATAATACCGTTGATTTGATTAAAACCGAATTTCCGGACGTCCGCCTGATTGCCAACCAGGAAAATTTGGGTTTTGCCCGGGCGAATAACCTGGCCATCCGGGCCAGCCGCGGCCGCTATGTCCTGTTGTTGAATCCGGACATGCGGGTCCGGTCCGGGGCGCTTAAAAAAATGCTTGATTGGTTGGATCAGCATCCGGCGGCCGGCGTGGCCGGGGGCCGTTTGTTGGACGCGCAAGGCCGGAATTTGCCGCATGTGCGGCGTTGGCCCACGCTTTGGGATCAAAGCCTGATCATCTTGAAGCTACCGCATCTTTGGCCGAGCCTGCTGGATTCCTATCTCTGTCCTGATTTTGATTACAGCCAAGCCGCGCCGGTTGATTCGGTGCGCGGCTCATTTTTTTTCATCCGGCGCGAACTAATAGACAAGCTGGGCGGACTGGACGAGCGCTATTTCTTGTGGTTTGAGGAAGTTGATTTTTGCCGGCAGGCGCGGGCCGCCGCTTATCAGGTCTATTATTCGCCCGCGGCGGAAGCGATTGACTATCACGGCCGCAGCTTCGCGCAGGTGCCGCGCGGCCGCGCGCAGGCTTATTTCCGCGCCTCCATGCTCGCTTATTTCCGAAAATGGCAGCCGGCTTGGCAGGGAAGCCTCTTGCGAGCAATTTGGCCTCTGGGCCAAGCGCTCGCTTGGCTGGCGGGCAAGTGCCGAATTTCGCGTAAAAGCTGAAAGGTGCTTGACTGGCGCGTCATTTTAATTTTGGTTTTGGAGATAATTTTGGCGTATGGCAGATAAAAAAATCGGCATTATCCTGGTCGGCTACAAAGATTACGCCCGCCGCTTCCTGGCGGATTGCCGCGATAGTTTGCGCGGGCAAACTTACCCAAGCGCTTTAATTAAAGTTTATTTGGTGGAAAATTGTTCGCCGGATGCCGGCCGCTTTGTGAAAGATAATTTTCCGGAAGCGCATTGGATCGGGCGTTCGGACGGCAATTACGCGGCCGCCAACAATGTTGGTTTAGCCGCGGCCGCGCGTGACGGCTGTGATTATTTTTTCATTGCCAATTTGGATGTGGTTTTTGACCGGCAGTGTTTAACGGAAATGGCCGCGGCTTTGGCCGCGCACCCGCGCGCCGGACTGGTCCAGGCCAAAATCCTGCTCTATCCGAAAAATGATGAAGATAAAAAAAATCCAAAAATCAATAGTTTGGGAAATATTGCCCATTTTCTCGGTTTTGCTTTTACCGACGGATATCAGCAGCCGGATCGTTTTATTGGTGATCACCCTTTGCTTAAAGGTTACGCGAGCGGCTGCGCTTTCATGCTCCGGCGGTCAGTATACGAATCTTTAGGCGGCGAAGAAGAGCAATTGTATATGTATCACGATGATTTGGAATACAGCCTGCGGGCCAAGATCAGCGCTTATGAAATCCGGCTGGCGCCGCGGGCGATTGTCTATCATAAGTATGAATTCAGTCGCAGTCTTCGCATGTTGTCTTACATGGAGCGCAATCGTTATCTGATCATGCTTTATTATTACCGCTGGCCGACTTTATTGCTCTTGGCTCCGGCTTGGGCGGCCATGGACGCCGGCATGCTTTTTTTCGCCTTGGCTTCCGGCTGGGGAAAAGAAAAATTAGCCATCTATCTTTTCTTTCTCCGGCCGTCCGTCTGGCAACGGATCGCGGCGAAACGGAAATTGATCCGCCGAATCAGGCTCTTGACTGACCGCGCCTTATTGTCTGATTTTTCCGGCCGGATTGAATTTCAAGAAGTGGCCAATCCGCTCTTGACTTATGTTGCCAATCCGCTGTTTAATATCTATTGGCAAATCGTCAAACATTTAATTTTTTGGTAAATTTTATGCCTGCCATAAAAGCGACGGCGATTATTTTGAATTATCACAAAGCCCGGCAGACTGTGGAAAATGTCCGTTCCTTGAACGCGCAAAACAATCCCTATCTTTGGAAAATTATCGTCATTGACAATTCCTGCGATCCGTCCGAGGCCGAGGTTCTCAAACCCTTGAATCAGCAGGAAAATCTGGTCTTGTTGGTCAATCAGAAAAATATCGGCTACGCGCGGGCGCATCGGCTGGTCTGCCCGGTCATTGCCGGCGATTATGTGCTGATCGCCAACCCGGACATCGTTTGGCGGGATCCGGCCGCGCTGGACAAAATGATTGCCTATCTGGACAATCATCCGGACATCGGCATCCTGGGTCCGAAACAGATCAACACGGACGGACAGACGGCCATGACCATCCGAGCCTGGCCGAAATTCATCCTGCAAGTGGCCAGGCGCACTCGTTTGCGCAATTGGCCGGTTTTTCGCGACCGGGTCGCTTACGACGAGATGAGGCATTTGGATTATGGGCAGATCCAGGATGTTGATTGGCTGCAGTCTTCCTGCCAGCTGATCCGGCGGGCGGTCTGGGAAGCGGCTGGTGGTTTTTCCTGCGCCTATTTTTTGTTCATGTCCGATGTGGAAATCTGCTATCAGGCTTGGGCGCGCGGCTACCGCGTGGTCTATTATCCTTTGGCCATGGTTGGCGCGGACGGGCGGCGGGCGAGTGCCGGGGGCTTTCGGGCCTTCTTTCGGAATCGGGCCTTGCGCCGCCATGTCGTTGATTCTCTTTATTACCGGTTAAAGCATTTTTGGCGCGGCGATCCCCGGCAAAGATATTATCGCCTGCGTGAGCCTAATAAATAAAAATGGCGAGGCGTTTTTTTACAGCGGCGCCGAGGATTTATAGATACCAATAATAAACAGGATTAATCGCATAATTTGCCAGGAAAAAACGCCTTTAAAAGGCGTTTTTCGTGTTAAGCATAACGGCCAGCTGAATTTGTGCCGCCGCGAGGCTATTTGCTGTTTTTCCGGTAGCTTCGGATCCGATCGTTTTCGGTCAGAAATATTTTACGCAAGCGGATATTTTTCGGGGTAATTTCCAGATACTCGTCGTCTTTCATGATTTCCAAGCCTCTTTCCAGGCTGAGTTCAAGCGGGGGCGTCAGGCGGATGGCTTCGTCTGAGCCGGACGCGCGCATATTCGTCAGGTGTTTGCCCTTGATCGGGTTGACCACCAAGTCGTTGCCTTTGGCCACGTTGCCGATGACCATGCCTTCATAGACTTCCGTGTTAGCGCCGATATAAAGAGCGCCCCTTTCCTGCAGATTATACAGGGAAAAACCCAGAGCTTTGCCGCTGGCTTGCGAGGCCATGGAGCCGGTTTCATACCGCGAGATTTCTCCGGCAAACGGCTCAAAGCCCGTGACGCGCGAATAGATGATGCCTTCGCCGCGCGTGTCAATCATAAATTCATTCCGGTAGCCGAACAGGCCGCGGGTCGGAATGGAAAAAATAATCTTGACTTGACCGCCGTCCGGCTTGAATTCCTGCATCCGGCCGCGCCGGCGCGAAAGTTTTTCAATGACCGTTCCGGACATTTTTTCCGGCACGATGATCGTTACTTCTTCAAAAGGCTCGTATCGGCATCCGTCAATTTCCTTGAAGATGACGTTCGGCTGGGAAACTTGGAGTTCGTAGCCTTCGCGGCGCATGTTTTCCAGCAGGATAGCGATATGCATTTCGCCGCGGCCGGCCACCAGGTAGCGGTCGCTTTGGCTGAAATCAATTTTCAGGCCCACATTCACTTCCAGCTCTTTTTGGAGCCTCTCTTTCAGCTGGCGGTTGGTGACGAAGCGGCCGTCGTGGCCGGCCAGGGGGGAATTGTTGACCAGAAAATTCAAAGTGATAGTCGGTTCGTCAATTTTAATGGCGGGCAAGGCGGGTTGCTCGGGATTGGCGCTGATCGTGTCGCCGATAAAAATGTCCGGCAAACCGGCGATCAGCACGATGTCGCCGGCGGGTGCGGCGTCAGTTTCCTGCCTTTCCAGGCCGGCGAAAGTAAAGATTTTCGTGATTTTCCCACGCTTTAATTCGCCCGTCTGGTTGCGGACAAACACCGCCGCGCCCGGGCGCGCGATCCCTTGATAGACCCGGGAAACCGCCAGGCGGCCGAGAAAATTATCATAAGCCAAGTTGAAAGGCTGGACCAAGAGAGGCAGCCGGTCTTTTGGCTCTCCGCCGGCGGGCGCCACCTCTTGTATAATTGTATTTAAAAGCGGAGAAAAATCTTTGTCCGGATCGTTCAGATTTTTTTTCGCCCAGCCATCCCGGGCCACGGCGTAGAGGACCGTGAAATCCAATTGTTCATCGCTCGCGCCCAGGTCCAGGAACAGCTCATAGACCATCTCCTTAACTTCGTCCGGCCGGGCCGCGGCTTTGTCAATTTTATTGATGACCACAATCGGTTTGAAGCCGAGCTCCAGCGATTTTTTCAGGACGAATTTGGTCTGGGGCATCGGCCCTTCCTGGGCATCCACCACCAGCACCACCGAATCAATGGAACGCAAAACCCGCTCCACTTCCGAGCCGAAGTCGGCATGGCCGGGCGTATCCACCAGGTTGATTTTCGTCCCTTGATAGAAAAGGGAAGCGTTTTTTGAATAGATGGTGATGCCTCTTTCTTGCTCCAGGTCGTTGGAATCCATGCTCACGCCGGCCGCGGCCATGCCGGTTTGGCGCAAGAGGCCGTCGGTCAAGGTGGTCTTGCCGTGGTCAACGTGGGCGATGATGGCGATGTTTCTGATTTCCATAAAAATAAAAAAGCTAACTTTAGTTAGCCGTCCCGGATATGCGGGCGGAATAAAAAAGATAACCAATAAATTTATTAAGCCGGCGGCGAAGGTAAATTGGCCGCTATTTTATAATCCGCAGGCCGTAAATATAAAATGTTTCCATTAGGTAATTCGGATTTTTATTCCAGCCATATTATAAAATCTTGGATATTGTGTGTTGAATATTGAATGTTGTTTATTTTCTATTTTGGTCGCCCGGATAAAGCGGCGGCCGGAGCGTAACCAGCGGATCAACAAAGGAATTGACGATCCTTTTGATATAGTCCGGCGGGCAGAAATCGGAATACTTTTTCAAGACGATTTTGCGGACGATTTTGCGGATATGATAGCGGTCCAGGTTGATTGCCGCGTCCAAGGGGTCAAAAACGAGCAGGGTGGAATTGTTGTCCGGATGCACTTTTTCCTCATATCGGTTGTTGGCGATCGGGCGGGCGCCGTAGCGTTCGTAGAATTTCAGGCGCGCTTGGTTTTGTTTTAAAAGGCCGGCGTTTTTTTCCCCGGCCGGATTATCGTTCAGGCATTCAAAAAATATGCCCACCGCCTCGGCTTCCCGCGCCTTGGCCCGCAGAAATTCGTACAAGCGTCCGCCAATGCCTTTGCCGGTCAGGCCGGGGGCGGTTGCCAGATGGTCAAGGAAATAAAAATTATCACGGGAAAAAAAAGAATAATTGATGAAGCCGAGGATATTTTCCCGCTCATCAGCGGCGATCCACAGGCTGTAGCTGTAGCTTTTGCGCGGGCGGCCGAAGACAACAAATGGCAGGTTGTCAATTTTTTCCGTTTCCAGACCGGGAAATTGGGCCCGCATAATCGCCTGCACTTCGCGTAGCGCTTTTTTGTTGGCTAAGTTCTTTTTATCTGTGATTTTAACGATTTTTTCCATAGAAAATAGTAGCATTAGCTACTATTGCGATATTATAGTATATTTTATAATTTTTGTAAATGCTTAATATTTTCCCATTTCGTCCTTGTCCAGGTTATGGATTTTTTGCCCGCTATAGTGCTGGCGTAATATCGTCAGGTTGGGGACGTATTCTTTTCCGTTTTTTTGCACAAAAAATATTTTTACTCCGCCTTTTTCCCGGATCAGGTCACCGGGCCGGCATTGCCGATGAATAAAATCGCTTATTTCTTCCGCGCTGATGCTAATTATTTCCTGGCCGTGATATTTTTGCAAGGCAATCAAATTATGAATTAATGTTTTATAGCGTCCAAAAATAACAAAGATTTTTTTATCCGGCCCGCGCACCAGGCTGCCGTCCGGGTAATAATATGCGCCCAGCACTTTGACGCCCGTGTCCGTCTTCTCGGTGTTTTTTAAAATCTGATTTTTTTCGTATGTTGTCAGATTAGCGCTCGGCCATAGAGCAGTGGCGCCGGTTTGATTTTGCCCGCTCGGGACGGGCGGGATTGGTTGGCCAGTTTGCTCGCTGTCCGCGGCCGGCGGGTTGACTGTCGGCGCGGCCGGGTTGGTGCTGATCAAGCCGAAAATTTCACTTGCTTCGGCTTGGACAGGAAGAAAGGACAAGAGGAGAAAAATAGGCAATATTATTTTCATAAATATTCAAGCGCCCGTCCGCGGTCGCGGACGGGCGCGCTTCCTTAATTTTTATTCCGTCAAGAGGCCGTAAGCGGAAGTATAATGTCCGGCTGGTGAGGATAGCGGCACTTTCATCTGAACAATAATGTTGATTTGTCTGCCCGGTTCCGCGGACAAGTCAAGGCCGCTCACATCCGCGCTTTGGCCCGGATATTCGTTATTCGCGCCAATCTCAACCCAGCTGGCGCCGGCGTTCGCGCTGAAGCGCATCTGGCCGCCGGCATTGATGAGCGCGTTGTTCGGGCCGGTCCAGGGCTGGAATTTCATTTTGACCCGGGTTTCTTGCGCGTCCCAAATAGTCAAAGCGAATTGCCATTCCCAGCCTTCTTCGTAATTATTTTTCGCCTTGGCGCCGGTCTTGGTCATGGCCAAGCCGTCCAATCTCAAGCCGCAGGGCAGGGTGGTGAAAGTGGCGTCAAGAGTCGCGTCCGTTTCCGCGCCGCTTTCATCCTGTCCGTTGACGGTAAAATGATATTCTGTCCCGCAAGCCAGGCCGGTGAGTCCGATGGCGCTGGCGCCGGCCGTGATCGGCGCGGCCGGCGTGCTTTGTCCGTAAGCCGCGCTCAGTCCGTATTCCGCTTGCGCCGAACCAGCGCTGTTGGCGGAAAAATTGATGGTGGCGCTCACCGGCGTGAGATCGGAAACGGCCGGATCGGCCAGTATTAACGTGAAAAGAACTTCGCCGTCCAGGCCGTTGTCCTCGGATGTGTAAGCACTGGAGCGGGGCGTGGGATTAGTTATAGTAAAATCTGTTTGGTTGTCGTCCGTGTCCTCGCCGTCCGGCGTCCGGCTGATGCTTTTGGCTTCCGTGATGGCCGGCGCCGGCCCAGCGCCTTCGTAATTTTCCGCCGTGCCCCAGCCCACCCGGTCAATAATATTTTCGTCATCGGCGCCGGTGATATTTTCGTTGTTGTTGGCCAGATAAACGATGTTATTCGCGGCCAAAGAAAAATTATCGCTCGCCAAAGTGTCGGCTTGGTTAGCAAGATCAGGATTGGTGGTCGCGCCATTGCGGACGATCAGCCAATAGCCGCGCGCCGCGATGGTGCCGGCCAAAGGCACGCGGACCAAGGTGCCGCCCGTGCCGGTGGTTTTCTGCACAGACCAGCCGTCCAGTGCGATTGGCGCGGCGGTCGGATTGTAAATTTCCACCCAGTCATCGTCCGTGCCGCCCGCGCCGATCAGGCTGTCAATCTGCACCTCGTTGATGACCAGATGGTCAGCCGGGGCAGAGAGAGCGCGCGGCGCGTCAGCCGCGGCCCAGGCCAGCACAGCCAAACAAAAAATGCCGGCGCCAAGCGCTTGGGGCATTTTCTTTTCCCTCCTTGTGAACATGTTTTTGTGGCAAAAAATTAAATCCGCTTTTGGATAACAAACAGGAGTTTAATTTTTTACTTAAAGTTAATTAGTTAAT
>Ga0210017_1002638_pt1 | contig 15279 bp, 6 predicted proteins | sample CryGeyCG2014_020_FD_183966 | JGI IMG/M metagenome (GOLD analysis project Ga0210017, IMG submission 183966) | Groundwater microbial communities from aquifer - Crystal Geyser CG08_land_8/20/14_0.20 (SPAdes) (version 2) | ecosystem: Environmental > Aquatic > Deep subsurface > Groundwater | place... | reverse complement strand
AAGCTGGTCAGCATGACGGTTACTCCCTTTTAATTTGTTTGGTTCGCATGATGCAACTTATCCCACGCCTCAAGCACCAGCCGCTGGGTGCGGTATTCGCCATATTGGCGCTCTTCGTTTCTTTTCAGAACGGCGAAGGTTTCGGAGGGATAACCCGGCTTCACAGACTGAGGATCAAGAACAAACTGCAATTCCTCCCGACTTAGTCCATAGAGTCTCGCGAAATACGCGTCGAGCTCGGCCTGCGTTTGAGCACGCTTATCTTCATCAAAGCTGACGATTTCTCCGTCAGGATAAATTTCGCTAAGAAATGGCTGCATATCCACTGAGGAGCAAGTCAAATCAACAACTCTTGGCAGGATAAATGCCTTGTCTTCATTTGAGTACGCAGACGGCTCAATGATTGGTAGCTGCTTAAAAATAAAGAAATTGAAGTTTAATCCTCCAACCTTCATTCGCGCCGAGTAATCGAGAACTAACGAAGACATATTCGCAAGCAAAAGAGCGGTATCTCTCGCCTTATGACCGATCGGGAGATATATAGGCAAGCTATTTCCAACCCCGGAAAATGGGATAACAGACGTCACCAGAGTTCTAGCGCTTGCTCGGGAATCGGTCACATTTCTCCAGGCAAGAAACCATGGATGGTCCCAGCCGATTCCCTTCAGTCGTTCCTTTACAGCCTCCTGATTTATCCAGTAATACGGCATAGCAACATAAGTCTTATCAGCCAGCCTTTCTTTCAAAACTTCTGGCAGTATGTGCGCACGCTCATGACTGGAGTCTTTAAAGTCCCCATATCGATGCGTATAAATCTGAATCATTTTTGACTCGTATAACGGGACAAAGACATCCATCCCACGAGCGAAACGATTGCCTTCAATCCCATAACCTTCTTGCTTGAGCTCTTGATAGGTCTTAAAAAGATGACTGTCGTTCGACATGTGGAACATCGCCATAAAGCGAATACCCCAAGGATTCTCTTCGGGCACCCCATCCCGCCCCTCGCGTACTAAAACCGGCACACGTTGGTAGATTTTCTTGGTTAGATCGGCATCAAACCGCGACTGGAATATCGGGCAAGTCAGAGTGTTGGGATTGACCCGCTCAATATCTTCTGGACTAAGCGTAAAAATCCGCTCTGAGTCGTTCAGATGCTCTAGCTTTTTGCCTTGAAAAAGGTATCTAGTAGCTTCGATTTGCTGCGCCAACCCGACAACCGTCGTTAGCGCAAAGCGCAACATATGGCCTTGGCCTGCACCAGGAAAAAATCCTTCGTTTTCAAATTCGAAAAAGCTGTCTAGCGACTTCTTGGAAATCAGATCTCCAAAGAAGCCTTTCGTGGAGTTGTCGGTGGCTAAACCTGAAGGAACAATAAATCCAGCGCGGCCATAAGGCGCCGTTATCTGTCTGATAGTTTCAGCAAACAGCGCATAGGTATTGACATCGCCCACGCCGGTAAGCGGATAACGTCCGCCATCTTCCCCGTTGATGTGCATGAAGATACTGGCCGCCTCAGCGGTGCGCCGCGCACTGATGAATTCCTGAAACAAGCGTATTTCCGTTTCGCACTCGCGCGCGGAATGTCCTAACTCCGGGAACAGGTGTTGCGCCAGCATGCCTTCCGAAAGCCATTGAATACGCTGACTGCGTTCCGCCTTGTTTTTCGCCAGCGCCACATCGCGGTGGCGGGTTGCAAAAAACTCTTCTTCTTGCAGCTTGATGCGCTCCCACGGCGGATTGCCCAGCACGCAATCAAACCCGCCCGCCGCAAACACCTGCGGAAAAGTCAGCGGCCAGTGCAGCACGCTGGCGTGAGCACATGCCGCCTGCGCGGTAGCCAGTTGCTGCCTATGCTCATCGCTGCGGCTATCGCTCATCAACTCAAAATACAAGGTGGCACTGGTGGGAATGTCGTTGGCGGTGGCGCTATTTTTCGGCAGCAAAAATGCGCCCAGCCACAGGGTGGCGGCATGGGCAAAGCGGCTGTCTTTTGCCTCCTGCAAACAAACTTGATAAGCGGCGGCTTTGGCGGCAATCTGGGCGGGCGTTTCGGCGGGCAGCGCTTCCAGTGCGGCGTAGGCATTGAGTGCGCTGGCTTCATCAAATTGCAGCAAGTTTTGGTGGCGATGTAAATCGCGCTCCAATTGTTTAAGCCCGGCGGCATTGGTTTTGGCCAGCACTTTGCAGGTTTCTTTATCATCACCGGACAGTGGTTTGAAGGCTTCTTTGGCGATGCCTTTGCTCAACACGCGCAAATCGGTGAGCCCCAATAAGGCATCGCCCACTTGCAAGTGGTGGTCAAGGAAACTCAGCGGCTTGCCTTCTTCAAAGCCTTCCAGCCACAGCGCGGTGCGCGCCAGTTCCAATGCCATGGGGTTGCGGTCCACGCCATAGATACAACGGGCAATCACTTCACGCAGCGCATGGCGATAGTCTTGCGGTTTCACTGCGCCATCGGTGGCGCGCAACGCGGCGAGACGTTCGGCCAGACGACGCGCGGCAGCCAACAAGAAGTGACCGCTGCCGCAGGCCGGATCAATGACACGAATTGCCAGCAGGGCTTCAATGGGTTTATCCGCTTGAGCGGCGAGGCGTTGCTCGATGACGGGATCGAGCGCGGATTTAATCAGCTCTTGCACCAAGGAATCGGGGGTGTAATAACTGCCGCTGGTTTTGCGCGCATTGCCCGCCGTGGAGCCTTCCGAGGTTAGCCCCACAAAGCCAAAGGTGCGGGCGTGAATGTCCATCTCAGGCACCAGCTCCAGCAGGCTTTCATACACGCTGCCGAGCTCTTCCGGCCCCATGTTGCGGTAATCCACGGGCGCCAAGTTGCCGCTCAGGTTAGACCAGCGCAGTTGCTTCATCACTTCCATTAACGCGGCGTTGGAAAGTGCAGCGGCTTCAAGATGGGGACATTGCGTGTGGGCAAATAGCCCGCCCAGTGCGGGCAGCGCGAGCAGGGATTGCCCCTCGGCCAAGCCGCGAAAAACAATTTTCAGACCCGTCCACAGATCGTCAAACTGATTACGGTCGCGGCGACGCAAACAGCGATCACGCAAGCGCGCCAGTGCATAACCCTCGGCATAGGCACGACGGGCGGCAATGCCCGCTTTGCTTTGATCGTCGGTGTGCAGTACGCCGCGCTCTTCCACGGTGAACAGGAAGATGAAGCGATAAATCAGACGCAGGAGTTGCTGAAAATAGGCTTCTTTACTCAAACGGCCTTCCAGCAAATCGAGGCGCAGGGCTTCGTTGGAGGGATGTTGAATGAAGCCTGTCCCCAGCGTGAGCAAGGCATCGGTTACGCCTAGTCTTAAGCCATCGCGAACGCGTGAGCCTTCTTCTTGCCCCGCACTGCGCCAGGATTCCCAGATGCAAGTTGCCTTGCCACTGGATTCAGCCTCATCTCCTCCACCGCCCTCACCCCCAGCCCCCCTCACAGGGGGCGAGGGAAGTAGTGGTGCACGGCTGGCGTGCAATAAACGCCAGGCCATCGCAAATTCGGCAAAGCGTTGCCCATCGAGCAAGTCTTGCAGGTCAATCTCTAAATAGCTGGGACGGGTGAGCGTGGCGGCATCACGCAGTAAACGCAGTTGCTTGCCGTTACTGACCAGCGCCCACAGGTGATCTCCGCTGGCATTGAGAAATTCTTGCGCCAACTGAAAAGCGGATTTTTTTCGGCTGCCGCTGCCCACAATGGCAAAGCGTGCATCGGCTTCGTCCAGCCCCAGATAATGGGGTGCGACCACCACGGCAACGGATGCGCCCGCCATCAGCGTAATCGGATAGCAGCGATCGGCGAGGGTGATGCCGTCTTGCACGGACAAGCTGTGGTAACCCAGCGCATCGCGCAGCAGCTCTTGCACAAAAGCCGTGGTCAGGCTGGCTGCATCGGCATCTTTACGGTCGAGACCCAGCGCAAATTGTTTCCATTGCGCGCAGGCAATTTGGAAAGCACGGCTGTAATCGTCCTTGAGCTTGAGCCCTTTGGGGGTGTGGTAGTCCGCTTCGGTTTGATGGTGGGCAGTGCCGAGCGCGGCTTTTTCCAATTGATCGGGGAGAAACAGCCCGCCTTCCAAACGCAAGGAAGGCAAGTTGAGAACGGTGTGTTGGCGTTTCTTAATTAGTCGCATGGCTCAATCTCTACAGTGCATCGGGCAACAGGACATAAACGCCGATGACATCTACCGGTAGGCAGGGTGCGACGGTGTATTGGCCGACATCACGCGCCGCTTCACGCACGCGGCGATGATCGTCCAAGAGAACATCGGCACGTTGCCGCGCCAGTTCGGTTAAACGCCCTGAATGCGTTTGTAAAAACTCCAGTGAAGTGCGAATTTCGCGCTGCATCAATTCGAGCGGCAAGTTGCCAGTGGGCTGGCATTGCAATAGCTCGCTGGCGTTTTCATCACTCAACCATTCAGGCTGGCTACGCCCTCGAACCACCAAGGTGACAGTCTCTTCTGCCATGAGTTGATAGGGCTGACGACGGCGGATGTAACTCAACTGATGACGCAAGCGCAGCAGATACACGGTGGTGACGACATCAACCGCATCGGTGACCGTGGCGGCGGCACGGGCTGCAATGGGTTTGGCACCAAGCAGTGCTTCTTCCAACAGATGCTCGGCCAGCACGGTGACCAGCGGGTGACTGCGATGCAACTGGGGAAAATCCAGGGTCAGGGGTTTATCCAGATTTTCATCGGCCAAACGCAGGCGCAGGGATTCCGGCAGATGCTGGGGCAAGAAGCGGAAGTGCTTGTTGCGTGCGGGTTCCAGCGGTGCATTCAGACGGGCACACGCACTTTCCACAAATCGCCTCACATCTCCCGATGAACCCAATGCCTGTTGCTGCTTTTGCCATTCCGGCAAGACTTCTTCCGGCTTGATGCGGCGTTGTGCAAATACGGTGCGATTGGCTTTTGCCCTTTCCAATGCATCAACCCACTGCGCTTGTAGCGGTGCCAGAATCTGCTCGGCTTCGCCAAAATCAAAACTAACCTGAGGGGAATTTCTATCAGCATCGCTACGTTTCATCAGCGCGGCTTTGACTAATGCCTGATTGATGCGTTGCTCGTCTTCCGGCATAGGCACGAGTACACCAAGTTCCTTTTGGATAGCCTCGCCCTTGCGCAAAATGACATTGATCACAAATCCATCGACTGGATTGTCCTGACCATAAAGCATGGTGCAGCGCACTTCCTCCGATTGCTGACCAAATCGGTCAACTCGTCCTTCGCGCTGTTCATGGCGCGTGGGATTCCATGCCAGGTCGTAATGCACGACCGCAGTGAACAGGTGTTGCAGGTTAATACCTTCCGACAGGCAATCGGTCGCAACCATGATGCGCTGTTCTGCGTCTTCCATGCTTTCCACGCGGTCGCGACGCTCTTCGGGGGTGTATTCGCCAGTGACAGACTCAATACTTGCCTTGGGGAAATGCTTGCGCAACTGCTCGGCAACATAGTGCGCCGTAGCAACATAGCGACAGAACACCACCACTTGATAGCCCTCCTTGAGCAGGCCTTCCAAGTGGCTGATAAGTGTGGCGAGCTTTGGATCGCCCGCTTTGCCGGATAGGCGTTGCGCTTCGGCGATGAGCGCTTGCAAGCGGGCGGAATCCTGCATTTGTGCAGGCGGCTCAATGTCGTTACTGCCGAGATCATCCGCCTCACCATCGTAGAGTCGCTCATCCGTTAAGCAGCTTTCACTTTCCAGGGTTCCTTCCAAGCGGGTACTCAATGCTTTGACCGCTGCTGCGGGTGATGAAGCCACACAACGAAGCAGTGCCAGGGTGGCGTACCAGATTAAACGGCTTGCGCCACTTTCGGTATTTTCGACCGATTCCGCCAGCTCACGGCAATAGGTTTGTACGTCATCAAAAAACGCGCCCCAGTCACCGCTTAATTTGTAGGTGACTTCGGTTTTCATGCGCTTGGGGAAGCCGCTTCCATCAGGCGATTCGGCTTGCCATTCTTCAATATCTTTGCGGCGGCGCTGCACAAAATGACGCGCTAATTCCTGACGCAGCGGATCGTTTGCTGAAGTACGATTTTGCAGTGCACCAAAGGCGGGGTTGAGCAAAGAGATCAGGTTATAAAAAGCGGCCTCATCCCCTGAATGCGGTGTCGCTGTCAGCATAATCAGGTGACGCTCTGCATCGGCTACCAGGCGTTGCAACAGTTCAAAACGCAGTTGTTTGCCTACCCCGCTGGATGCGCAGGTGTGCGCCTCATCAACGATCACGCATTCTGGTGCGATAGAAAGGAAATACTCGCGATGACGTTCGCTCTTGATGTAGTCAAGACTGACGACTACGACGGGATGATGATCGAACAGGCTCACACCGTGGGGCAAGTCGCGTTCAATGCGGCTGGCACTGGATGAGGTGAGGACGACGGCATGGATGTTGAAATGCTGTGCAAGTTCGGATTGCCACTGCTCGACCAAGTGTGGCGGACATAAGACGGCGAGGCGGCTAATTTCACCCCTATCCATCAGCTCGCGGGCTATCAAACCTGCTTCGATCGTTTTACCGATACCCACGTCATCGGCGATCAGCAGGCGCACGGTGGTTAAGCGCAGCGCCATCAACAAAGGAACCAACTGATAGGCACGCGGTTCGACTGCGATGTTGCCAAACGAACGGAAGGGCCCGCCACCCGCGCGCAACTTCAAGCGCAACGCATCGCGCAGCAGGAGTGCGGCGGCATGGTTGCCGGGTTGTTCTGGGTTAGGCCAAGGAAAGGTGGCGGGTTCAAGTGGCTGAAATTCCAGCTCTGGAATGAGCGCAATAATGTCGTCATCCGCACCACCGAGGGGACGCAAGCGCAACCAGTCACGATGGGAATCGGGTTGCACCACCCATTCGCGGCCACGGGCGCGCACCAAGTTGCCCGGCATGAAATCGTAGCTGGGCATGTTCATTGAGTTTTCTCGCTTATACCGAAGATATCGGAGTTTTGTTCAAACTGATTCATCCATTGCGTTGCATCGGAAAAATTCAGCACTCGCCAGCCCTTATCCACCAAGGTGGCGTGTAGGTCGTCTGCCAAGGGGGTTAGAAAAACCAGTGTGCGCGCAGATTTATATTGTCCCGCTGCAAGGGTGGTTCCTTCCCCCACCGGCACTTGCGTCGCATCGGGTCTACGCAGCCCCGCCGCGTCAAGGGCATTCAGCCAAGCGGACAGGTCGGGGGCATTTTCCGCATGAGTGAGTAAATCGGATGATGGATGAGGCGTAACGGATGCCACCACCTGCGCATTGGCCAAGGCCACCAGCAGCTTTAAGGCATCAACATTGCGGCGATTGATGTTGGTGTGATCAGGCTGATTGAAATAGGAAAGCAGACACTGATAACAGCCCGCTTCACAGATACTGTTGCCGTCGTGGCGTTGCTCCAGTGCCTCAAGATTTTCAAATGACCAAGCGCCCGTGGGTTGATGATGATGCAACAAGCGCAGTGCCGCACTGGCAACCTGCGCCAAACTTTGCGGGTCGCTGGATAATCGCGTCAACACCCCCGCTCCGCCTTCGGCTGCCTCATAAAACATCAATGCCTTGCGGTTGTCGCTGGTGGGCAAAGGTTCGGCAACCAGTTCGGACTCTTCAATCTGAAATGTCATTTCGATGCCGCGCTTGAGTGCCGCCTGCAAGGTCGCCATCGCTTCTATGGACAGTTGATTGAGGGGGGCCAGGATCAATAAATTACGGTGATCCTCGACAAAGGGAACGATACGTTGATTGGGGACTTTATCCAGCAGGGCTTCCTCTTGTTCAACGCCCTCGGTCGCGGATGGATCGTCCTGCTTGCTCCATGTTCCTGTGATCGGATTGATATAAAACCCAAGCTGATTTTTATCTTTGCGACGACGCCAGCCCCGGTTAATTCGCCACAGGCGCGCTGCGGGTGAATAGGTGAGTCCAGCCAAGACTTCGCCCTCTTGTTGTACCTCGGTGCGGTGCAGTTGAGTGACACCATCAGGTCCGGGTAAAAAGCGATAGGTGGTTTGCAAGTCAAAACCCTGACGCTGGCGATCTTCATCGTTAATTGAGATGCGCTCAACGGGGATGGTTTCCACTGTCTCGATGCGATAGAGTTCCTTCACCCAATCATGCTCGTTGAGCAGCGCACCGCAATTTTCACAGCAGTTTGCCAACGGCTCGGCACCCCCGGCTTCTCCCAAGTGACCATAGCCGCATTGACTGCAAACTCTGGACGAAATTGTGCTGAGTTGGCTGTTGCCAGAGACATGATCGGCAGAGCCCACATTCAATTTGGCACGCACGACTCGGTACATGCGGCCTTGGTGATAAATCAGGCTGCGTGGACCGAACTCGGAGAGTGCAAGGAAGCGTGGACGGCTGACCATGCTGCCTTCATCTTCCTTGCCTCCAGAATGATTGTTGCCTCGCGCTGGAATCCACGCCATGAGCGGTAAGCGCGGGAAGTTGTAGCCGGGTAAAAATCCCTGACTGGCCAAATACCGATACGTGTAGAAATCGGAATTCTGTGTATTGCCTGTTTTCAACAAGACCGCATATTGACGCGCGGCATCGCCATAACGGCGACTGGCGTTCTGCCGCTCGCCATGTGAGGCGGTATGGCTTTTGACGATTTGATCCGCCATCGCCATTTGCTTGCGCGTTGCATCAAACAAAACGCGCCAACGCTCTAATGACTCGGCAAAGGCTTGCGGTGAACGATCAATCACTTGTTGGACATATTCCGGGGTGAACCAGTAACTGCCAGTGAGCTCATGGGTGAGTTGATTCACCACGCCCGCCGCACTGTTCCTTGCCCGCTCTAACACGGCGGGATCACTTAGTTTTTGTTGCAACGCTGGCATCAGCGGCTTGCCCGGCAATTCAAGATCAAGCAACGGAGCGATGCTGTTATCCAATCCCACCTGAGCGCAAGCCAACCATACCGCATGGAGGTGACTTTCAATCAGATCACGATTGGCCAAATCCAGTGTGGGCGGCTTCACAATGCCGTGTACCATTTCATTGGCATGATGGAAGAACCACTGGTCGTGCGGACTCAAGGCTGCGCAGTAGGTAACGACAAGCGCTTGTTGCCCCGATCTCCCCGCACGACCGCTGCGTTGCGCGTAATTTGCAGGGGTAGGCGGGACATTGCGCAGATACACTGTATTGAGTGCGGAAATATCAACGCCGAGCTCCATCGTTGGCGAGCAGAACATCACGGATAGTCGCTCCAAAGGCGCATCGTGAGCCGGATTTTCAGACCATTCCTTGCGATCTTTATCGGTATAGCGGAAGCGTTGTTCCAACAGTTGCCGCCGCGAGGAATCTACCTGTGCGGTATGTTCTTGTGCCTCAAAATCAAATAATGGATGTTCTGGCAGGCGCAGAATATCCGCCATGTTTAGATATAACTGCCGGAAGAATGCATTAGGTTTGCCTGAATCGCCTTCGTCATTTAACGCTTCAGGAATTAAACACCAATCCATCGCGGCAGCATTTAATCGCCAGCCAATCGTGTCCTTGTCAATGGCCTGCTTGTGTACATAGCCATAATTGCTGGCGAGGTGAAGAAGTGCTGCAACCAACTCCATGAGCTCTTGATCTTTCCAGGTGGAAACTTGCCCGGCAAAGGGGGTATTTTTCCAGAAGGGCGCTGTTTTAACTTGTTTGAGCAAGCGCGATCTCGGCCCACCACTCATTAAATCGGTACGAGGCTTACCCTTGTATTCGGGACGCTTTCCAAGAATGAGGAGTTTTGCGGTTTCCAGATTTTCATCAGATGCGAAAGCCCATCGCTCATTCAGATAAGAGAATGCATTGTTCTTCGCTTTATCCTGCTCGACAGCATCGAGATAACGACTTTCCAAACACAGACCACGGCGCATTTCATCAAACACGACCTGACAGAGTGCCGCTCGGTTATGTGCATTTAATTTTGAAAGGACAACACCTGCTCGTTCAAATCCGTCCCCGTCAGCACAAAATTCCGCAAGGCCGCGATATTGAATCGCCAACAGATTCAATTGATCGAGGTTGGGGTTATTAAAGCGCCATCCACGGCGCAAGTCGCGTAACAAGCGATAGCCAATAATAAAACGTAGGGTACGTTGCGCTTCTTGTCTCGCCAAGCCCATCAGTTTGGGGGTGCGAAGATATTCCGTCAGAGTTGCTTCATCCAGCCGATCAAAACCCAGTGCTTTGAAAACCGCATCAGCGAGAGATTCCTCGGTCAACAATCCTTGGTTATTTTGCAATGCACCGATCAGTCCCGACCTTAATGTCAGCAAAAACACAAAGTCGTTGAAATGCCCCGCCTGTAATGCTGCATCTTGGCGGTTATCCGTAAATCCCAATAATTTACGGGGATCTGGCATCCCTTCTGGAATATCTGTCTGTGCAAATAAATGCCTGAGTGCGCTCAACGTAAGAATGGTTGTGGCAGAGGATCTACCCTCACCCGACAAACTGGCCAATCGGTTAATGTCTTTACCGTGCGCTTCATGTAATTGCCCGCAGTTAAGGCAGACTCTGAATTTCCCGGGGATATACCAATAGCTTTCCCCTCCTCCTTCAATACCCTGCGGATCAAGCAGCGTGCTGTAGGGGACTGATTTTTTATACGAGTTTTTGATTCTATACTCGTCTTTGACAAGCTCTAGCCAAGTCTCAGGCAAGTCTTCCAATTTTCCATTGTATATTTGCCCTTCTGCGCGGGGACAGAGAAAACCGAACCTCACATCTTCGTTATCGTCTGCAGTGATATCGTCAATCTCTCGTGGACTAAATTGCACACGCCCCTGCTCCGATCTCCAGACAGGGTGATATTCCTGACCACAATCGCGGCAAAAATGGCTTGGGTAGAGCATCACCGCTTCGGCTTGGCGACCGGGCGCGAAACGCTGCGCATCGAGTGTGATATATCTTTTATTTTTAGCTTCCAAGGTCGCATGAACCTTGCCAGGACCGCTGATAAATTGATGCAGCTTGAAAGCAAATGGCGGACGACCTTGCGGCGTTTTAACGTCATGGGCAGCAATCAAAAATCGCTGTAATGCTTCACGTGCCAATGCTTCAGCGCATCCCGCATCTTTTGCCAAACGCTCACTTGCTTCCTTCAATGCAATCGGTTTGGCACGGCGTGGCGCTTCGTGTTCGGGCAATTCGATGCCAAGATTTAGCTCTACCCAAATAGCCAAGGGGTCAATTCTGAACGACTCAAAATCAGGCCAGGCAAAATCATTGCGCATCAACGAGACCAGCAGCATGGGGCGAATATTAGCGACATCTTTTGTGTGGTCTGTGACGCGCTCAAGGGTTTCGCCGATTATTTCGTGCTCACTAATCGCCGTACCAAAAAGTTTGCTGGAAACCTCGGCAACCGTTTTGTTTCTGTCGGCCTGTGTGCCCGTGCTGGACATGGTTGCCGACGTACCAATACAGATCAGTTGATTGGCTTGCAGGCGTTCACGCAAACGTCTCACCAAGAGCGCAACATCCGCGCCTTGGCGGCCACGGTAAGTATGCAATTCATCAAGAATCAAAAAATTAAGATCATTGCAATGCTCAACCACTCGTCTATCTGTGTCTTCATAGCGGGTCAAGATCAACTCCAGCATCATGAAGTTGGTCAGCAAAATATCGGGGGGATTATTGGCAATGGCCTCGCGCTCGGCGGCATTTTCCTGGCCGGTATATCGGGCTACCGTAAAGGGCTGTTGATCTTTAGGGTAGCCGTGAAGAAATTTATCCAATTCCTCCAACTGGCTATTCGCCAATGCATTCATAGGATAGATAACAATGGCTCTTGTTCGAGGCGTGCTATCTACCGCCTTTGCTTTGAGGATACGGTCGATAACAGGAATAAAAAACGACAGTGATTTTCCCGATCCCGTGCCGGTAGTGACAACGTAACTTTGCTGATTATTGGCTTTGGCAAGCGCTTCGAGCTGATGTGCGTACAAGTGCAGCGGCTGCGGCTTGCCTTCTGTTTTTCCAACCTGAAAAATATCAGCACAGGCCTGATGCAAGACGCCCTCTTGAACTAATTGCTGAACACTTCCTTTGCGCTGATAGTTGGGATTTATTTGGATGAGTGGCTCCGGCCAATAGCGCCCAGCTGCATATTGGCGCTCCACCTCTTCACGAATGTCCTCAGCCGCTATCCTCGTAAAACTACGGGAAAACTCGCTGTAATCCGAAACTAATTCGTCACGAAACGTAAAAACGTTATCCAATTTAACTCCCTTATATCAGTGGGCAAGCCCTGATAATTTTTTGATTTTGTGATGCTAGCAAAAGTGCTGCAATACCTATAAACCGATCGAACTATCCATCATCCAATATTGATGAGAAACACTGGCACATTCTGTCGCAGGCAGTAGCCCACCTGACGATCCAGTCACTTCATCACCCCTTCATTTCTTCTGCCACAAAGCGGGTGAACGGCACGATGTCTCCATCCACACTAGCGCGCTCCAGCGCATCCATATAGGTATCACGCCGTTTGACCCGAATAACCGTCCACGGATAGCCACCCGATGCCAGCATGGCATTCAACAAAAAACGTCCGAGACGACCATTGCCGTCGTAATACGGATGGATGAATACAAACAGGTGATGACCTAGAACCGCTCTAACTGCTGGCTCTGGCTCCTGTTCAAGAAGGTTAAACAATGTCTCCATCGCATCAATCAGGGCCTCGCGCGGAAGTGGGGTGTGCATTGAATTTCGAATATAGACCGGTCCGCTGCGATAACCCGCCAACTGATGCGGCTCCAAAATACCCGCCGTGACAGAAGGTGCAAATAGTTCGCCGTACCAACGACGGTGCGCCCCCCTGACAATCTTTCCGGGATTCTCTCCAGCAAGGACTCCGGCGATGCTGGCTCGGACCGCTTGGAAAGCTTGGTAATATCCTCTAGCCGCCAATGCATCACGATCCCTTTTATCCCGATCATCCGCTTCGGGATTCCAGCCCTGTTTCGCCACCCGTTCAATCAATTCATCGGTGACCTGATAGCCTTCGATGGACAATGAGTTATATGCATCCGCCACATAACGCTCATCCACATTAGCCAGATACGTTTCGGCGGATTTTGCCAGCCCTGGAGCAGCCGGAAAATTAGCCAACACATCTTCGCGCCATCCTGCCCACATGGACAGCAGTCGCATCGCGTAAGGCGAACGCTCGCGACTGTTACCCAAAGTGGGTGTTGGAATAAAAAACGGATTGCTTTCGCGAATGTCGTATTTGCTCAACTTCATGGTATGGACGATACGGTCGGCATCGTCGGCGCGACCAACAAAACGTAAAGCACCAGCCAATCTCCCCGCAGCGGCAACCATGCCATCACCTACCAGCAAAACAGCAAGTAGTTCGCCAGGATCACGAATCAAATTGAGTGCGATTTCTGCTTCTCGAGGATTGTTTTTGAAGGCCTGAGGGCTCAGTCTACATAGCGTCTCTGGCAACGAAAATACTTGCAGCCCTTTCAACTCCACACGGTTGCGTGGAATATTTTTTTCATCTGGATAGATCAACAAGGAATTTTCGTGCGGCAAGTTGAGGACCGAGGTCCCGCTCTCCTTGGTGATTACCGTGACTTGTTTGGGAATAATTGTGCTTTGGGTATGCAACAATAATGAAGCATCGACATTCAGGCAGTAGCGCTTACCAAAGCGCTTTCGCAGATAGCCAGACACGAAAGACCAATAACCAGCATACCAAGCGGTGGAATCCCCAACACGTTCTCGCGGGTTCGAACAAACATACCACCCCTTCATCACCTGACGCAGAAATCCCTCTTCCAACAGAATGACACGGTGAGGATCCTTGAGATCGCCTGACTCAATTACGCCATCATGTTTGACCTGAAGGCGCTTTAGTGCCCTCAGTGCTTCCACCAGTTTTTCGTTCGGCTTTGCCATCCGTTCCCCAACTTTGTTTTGGCTGTGTAATATTACTTTGTTATTTACATGCAATATAACTTTGTTTTACATGTTTGTAAAACTTTTGTATTTCCAAATCAATCAGTGGCTTTCGAGGTTCACTTCACCAACGAAATTTATGTTTTGTGATCCCATCTCGCAAAGCACTCCCGATCATATTTGCCTGCAGCAATGTATGCAGTTGACCAATCGCTTTCGCAATGAAGATGGCTCGCGGCGTATGGAAATAAGCGTCAGTGTATCTGTATGGAACAGCCCGCCTCTTGGGCTGATGCGTATCCCCTGTCTTTAAACTTTTCGCAGGTGCCTATTAACTGTTTTAGGATGTCGGTCTGGAGTGACCGACGGCTTTCAGGTGTCGTTTGAAGCGCTATTTTCTGAATGTGCTGTTCTGCCTCAGCCTGGACTTCGTTCAACCCAGCAATAAATTCAGATGCCGGGTAAGAAGTCTCCACATCAGTCCTAAAGGTCAGTGATAACAATTTCACTTCCTCATCGTCCAAGATGAGACTGCCGTCCCGATATTTCATAGTCTCCCCTTATCCAAAAGTATTCGCGAATCGGTGCCTATGGTGCCATACAGAGTCATGCGCTTTGTTAATCACAGCGCACCAACTGACAAGTATTCTCAATGTGGTTCAACTGCCCTAAGGCTTTGGCAATGAAGGACACTTCTGTGCGTATCGGAATAAGCTCCTCCTCAATATGGGTGACCATATCTACCTCCCAGTATTGGGCGCGCTTTAGCAATGTGTCTATATTGTAGCCATGTTTGTTTTTTGGCTTGATGATGACTTTCTTTTCCATGCGCCGTGTCTTTGACGAATTTGCCCCATACCAACGCACTTCGAACCAGTTGATGGCGAGTGTGTTGTCACGTGCGCGAGGGCGCGCATACAAGATGCTCCTTTCTGCCCAGGTCCTTCTCTTGTTCTCTGCCATGACAAAGTTGAAGTGTTGATCGCACAATATTTCAGCTTGATGCTCTAGATTTCCCAATCGAAGGCGTAGGCTGTCTAGCGCCTCTTCGACGCACGGGGATTTTCTGTTCGGGCTGTTCATTTGTTTGTCCTTGTTTGCGGAATTAATGTCTCAATTTTTTGATGTTGTTAGCGTCCTGTATTACCTCTGTGCGGAAACGGTAGAAACCGCACGGCAATAGCGGCATGAATTACAGGGTGCGGAACGATTTACAGGAATTTTTTTCTATTTCGGCCACTCGTGGCTTGATCGAAACTGAATTTTGTTGCTTTGTGTGCAGATCGTTCGAGAGGTGATTTATCAGGTGCGCTAGTGTAGTGTTGCATTCTGTTTAGCACTTAAGCGGCTGTTGGCGCG
>Ga0210017_1002637_pt1 | contig 15286 bp, 15 predicted proteins | sample CryGeyCG2014_020_FD_183966 | JGI IMG/M metagenome (GOLD analysis project Ga0210017, IMG submission 183966) | Groundwater microbial communities from aquifer - Crystal Geyser CG08_land_8/20/14_0.20 (SPAdes) (version 2) | ecosystem: Environmental > Aquatic > Deep subsurface > Groundwater | place... | reverse complement strand
ATGTCGCTCATGGTCACGCCAACGAATTTTGTCTCAGGGAGGGAAAGCTCCTTGCTCAGGTAGGCCAGGTTCATGCTGCCGGTCTTGAGCGTCCAATAGATGTACCAGCCCCACGCGTCACAGTCGGTGAACACATAGCAGGGCAAGCCCTTGTCCATCAGCTTGCGGATAAACCTCCTGCACCCCCTGGAGGATTGGCCCTTTGGCGTGACAAGCACGCAGTTTTCCTTTTGCCAATACCTATCTTCGTTCAGCCTTTGCCACATGGCATCCTTCTCGACAACTAGCACGTATTTCGCCTTCACTTCCTCGAAATCCAGGCCATTGTCAACATCGCTCGGGATTGACCAGCCCGAGCGGCCCTGCTTCGTGCCGTCAATAAGGGTGTCTTCACCCCCGAATTTGTCCCTTAATTTGAATTGGCCTGCGGCAACGCCCTTCCTGTCTGTGTTCAGGTTCAGGTCCTCGCGCTTCACGCTGAGCGCAACTTCCAAATCCTCAATCAGCGGGTTGGATTCTGTCTGCTCGTCAAATAAATCTTCCTCAATATCTTCCCCAAGGGTAAACCTCAATTGATAGTAAAGGCCTCGGATGCTTGTATGGGCACCCTCCACCAGGAATTTCCTGCATTTGTTGGCGATGGCAATGGTCTGCATGAACTTGCGCGCCTGGGCAATGTTCAGGAATGTGCGCACCTCCTTCTTGTTGCCAAGCCGCAGGTAGCCCACGCCCTGGTCGAAGATTATGTTGCCCTTGCTTCTCACCACGGTTTCGAATGAGGGCGAAGTTTGCTTTTCGATTTCGCCAATCAATTTTCCGCCCAAATCATCAAGTTTTTTCAATGCCTGATTTCCCATGTCTATTCACCTTTCTCCTCAAAATCCTTTTTCCCATTGCCATTTTCCTGGCCATTTGCAACCGCACCGTTAGCAGCGTTTGCCTCCTTGGCGGTTTCTGCCTCGGCATCCTCAGCCTCCTCAATCAGCCCCACGCGGTGCTCCACCAGGTCAACCAGCCCTTTCTTTATCGCTTCTTTTTTCTTGGGCATGTCTGCCAATTCTGACATGTCCCCGGCGAGCTGCGCCACATAGCGCAGGAAAACCTTTCGCCTTGAGCTCCGTTCCTGCAGGTGAACAATCCCATTGAGGTAGCCCTTCACAGGCCTGGCGGCTTCCATGATGGCATTGCGCACTTCTGCAATAATTTCTTCTTCCAGGGCAATGGCCTGCTTGCCCGCGCTGGTATAGGGCACGTGCACGCTCACGAAATTCACAAAAACCGCAATTGGCATGTTTTCAAAATCATCTATCCTGTAGCGCTTCCATTCAATGGTCTTGACTGCCTCGGTAAGGCCGCAGGCGCCTGCGTCGAACAGCAGGGGCACCCGGTTGGCAAACCGCATAATCCGGTTGTGGGCGCCATTTGTGAACCCATAGGCGATGGCAACCTCAACCTGATAGGGGATGCCGCCGTGGAAGATTTGGGGGGAACGGTCTGATTGGGCAATGAATTGCGGGTTTAATATGTTCTGCAATGCTCTTGCGACATTTTCCTTGCCAATGGGGCGGAGGATATCAGTGGCTGGCGCAATCCACTTCAGTGTGTGCACTGCCTTGATTAGCTTTTCAGCCGTATCCCAATTGAGCGAGGTGGGCGGCTGGGAGAAATCAATATCCGGAAGAAGCTCCTGAAGCTCTTTCACCTTGTTTGATGACACCCTTGAAAATTCTTCAGCCAAAAATGCCGATATGCGCGATTCCTTTATGCGCCTGCTGAACTCCACCAAATCATTTGCGGTTATCCCAAGGATATGCGGCTTGGTTTCAATAGGCGGCTTGGGCACCACATCAACCGCGCGCGGGAACATATACCTCTGAGCGTCCGGTGCGATGAATTCAATCTGCGCATGGGGATTGGCAAGCACGGTCTGCTTCAGATATTCATAGACTCCATAGCCGCTGTTTTCATATCTTACATCGCCCAGATGGGCCTCGATGCGCAGCCCTGAAAATTCGCCCATTGTCTTTGTGAGGTTGGTGATGACCGGGGTGTTCTTGGAAACGTTTATGCCGATGTTGCATTCAATAATTACATTTTTGTAGCCTGAGCGCACCCATGCGGGTTTGCCGGTGGTGATTTGCGAATACATTATGCACCCAGATGCGCCTATGCCCTGCTGGCCACGCTGCTGCACATACCTGTGGAATTTTGTGCCTGCAAGGAGCTGGCCGAGGGCTTTGCCCAGGTATTTCTCAGGGATGCCGCCGCAGTTGTCCTGAACCGCGATTTTGTATTTGTCGTCACCCTCCTCTTCCAATTGAATGAAAATTTCCGGGAGGATGCCGACCTCCTCGCCGGCGTCCAATGAATTGGAAGTAAATTCGTGCACGATGGTGGTCAGGCTGCGGACCTTCCCTGAAAAGCCGAGCATCTGCTTGTTCTTCTTGAAGAACTCGGCTACGGAGTGCTCCTTAAACTGGCTGAATGAATCGATTGGCATTACAATTTCCCCCTTATTATTATTATTATTCGTAGCGTACCGATACATTTTGCATGGTCTGTTGTTTATTTCGGTTGTTCGGTTTTTATGAGTTTCTGTTTCCAAACGTTAATCGGCATATCGCCATTGAGAGAGCTATGTTCGCGCTGGTGGTTGTAAAAGCGCACAAATCGCTCGACTTCCAGTTTGGTTTGTTCGACGTTATTAAGGCGTGTGATGTTTAGGCATTCTTCTTTGATCGTGCGAATGGCACGTTCAATTTCAGCATTCTTATTGGGCGAACTTAGCGGGATCAGATTTTGCGAAGAGCCACCGACCCGAAGGGGAGGGCTATGCACCAGCAGGTGCATTCAACCGCCTGTGAAGCAGGCGGTACACAGATTGAGCCTGATGGCTCAATAGCGCCGCATGCAGCAACGCTGCATTCGGTGGCTCATTCGGAAATCCAGTTTTCGCTTGATAGCGAAAATCTCAAGGACTGTTGTCCTTGAATTCTCGTGAGGCCACTGCCAATCCATCCACCTGCGAAGCAGGCGGTATCGGAAAGTCCCGCAGGACTTTTCGAGCTATGCGCCAACTGGTGCATTCAATTCTCTTGGCCTCCCGATGAATTCCATGACATGTTGGAGCGAGTGCTCCGAGATTGGATTTCGCTTGATAGCGAAAAGCTCGGCAACAGAGTTGCCGATTGCAAAAGTGACAGGAGCACCGTGACACGTTAGAGCGACCCAAGCCCAATACGTCGGGTTTGCCGCTCAGCATTGCCGTATGGCAAACCTCGCTTCAGAATGTCAAGGTCAGTGAATACGTGAAAACTACTGTGGCTCTTCGGAAAATCTGATTTATAACTGTGGTATCCTGCTTTAAGTTCCTCTCGTTGATTCGGTTTCATAGTTTCACCTTAAGAAATTACCTCATTTTGATTTGGTATGCCTCGGCAGGGGACATGTCCAGGCTGAGGTGAAGCATGCGATTATAGCACTCGACAGCTTTTAACATGTCCCTGCCGAAGTGTGCATACAGACGTTTTATAGTTCCGAACCATCGCTCGATTTTCCCATTGGACTGCGGTCGTTTCACTCTTGACATGATATGAACTATTCCTTGTTTTCTGAGTTTCTCAGAGAACTTATACGTTCGTTCCTCATTGGCACAGAACTGCGTTCCGTGGTCGGTCATAAGCTGCTTCGGCATGCCATGGTTGGCTATGGCGTCATTGAGGACGATGAGTGCGTTATCAGTAGTTGCCGAATCAAATACGCCATAGCCAACGATATAACGTGAAGCATCGTCTATGAGTGCAAGAACCTGTTTGTGTTCAATCTCGCAATAGTCGCCATGCCATAAGCTGTTGCCGCGCCGACGCTCAAAATGAACCCATTTCTTGCGCCTGATTTTCTTCTCTGTTGGCTTGGCTTTGCCGGCATCCATCAGTATCCGGTGGATGCGGTTGTGCGGGATGTGTTTCATATCGTTTAACTCCAGATAACGTTCAAGTTTGACCGCACCCATAGGCATCCGCTCGTAGAGTTCCAGGATAAGCTGTTTTTCAGCTTTCGGGATGGGCTTCGGCGGACGACCGCAGACACCAATCTGTATCTCTGAAAACGACCTATCCCGAAACCTGTTCCGCAGCTTGCGGACCCAGCGGGGCGTTACACCCTGCTGACGGGCTATCCGGTAAATGCTCAACTCGCCCCGCTTTAGCTCTCGTAGAATCCACCTAAGTTTCCGTTCGTTCAGTTTTTTCATGTATCCTTCAAAGATGACAAAGCCAAAGTTTTTTACTGAGAGGAACTTATTTCGGGATACTACAACTGATTTATAACTTAATTACATATAAATAAGCATGCGATTGCACAGTGATAATGATAGCGATTATGTCTTAATTCTCCCGAACCGTATTGATAAATATCTCTCCTTGCTGTGTGGAATATCTATTGCAATCATTTATCATACAGGAAACCAGCAATTATTTTTTATTGTGGTCAACGCTGCCATAGACTTTTTCATAAGCGGGGTTTGGATTGCCTTCAACATGTTATATCTTAGTGGGGCTGTTATAGCCTTTTTACTGTTCGCACTTGCCATAATCCTGTTCATTCACCCTAAATGGAAAATAACCTCTCTGCCTTCTTTCGGCAAGTTAAACCCTTTTGTAGATGCGCTTTGGGCATTCATTATTAACCAAATATCAGCCATTGGGGAAAATGCTATAATAGGATTTGAGGTATTAACCGTTGGTCTGCCGGCATTTTTCATTTATCTTCTTCTGGATGTGAGAAATGCGGAAGCATTTGGCCATTACGTTTTTTCTAAGTTAGGGATAGAACAAAATCTGGTTGCTGCCTCCATGGACTTAGGAATTCCATTCCTCATAACGGCTGAATTGTTCTTCATTATTTTTACATTCTTCCAGATAAAACCAAAACGCCAATCAGCCTCGAGCCTATCACCAGGCCGGCATTCTCCCTGGCTATAGATAGACCTTGGATCTATAATTTCGAATAATACCCGTAAATCTTTCCAATCCCTTCCTTCAGGCTCACTTTTGCCTCGAATCCCAATTCCGTTTTCGCCTTTGAAGTGTCGGCAAGCGTTATGCCGACGTAATTTTTCACCGGGTTCTCAATATATTTCGGGGTGATTTTCCGCCCCACCGCTTCCCCTAGCAATGCAATCATTTCATTTATTGCATAGGTCTTGCCCGTGCCCACATTGAACGCTCCATTGGCGCCATTGTCCATGGCGAGCATGTTCGCGCTTACCACATCATCTACGTATGTGAAATCCCTCTGCTGCGAGCCGTCTCCGTAAACCACAGGCTCTTCCCCCTTCAGTGCCCCAATCAGGAATTGCGTAATCAGGTTCGCATATTTTCCCCTGTGCTCCTCATGTGGCCCGTAAACGCTGAAATACCTCATGCCGGCAACCCTCATCCCGTGCAGCTTGCCATAGAGCGCAGCCATCCTCTCCATGCAAATTCTTGCCTCGCTGTAATAATCGCAGATACCCAGTTTCGCATCCTCCCTGTGCGGCGGGGCGATTCCATTGTAAAGCGATGAGGTGGATGCGAATACCAGCCCGCAATCCTTTTTCCTGCAGAATTCAAGCACACTGGTAAATTGCTTCACCGCCTCGCCAACCAGCAGCGGGTTTTCCTTGTACATTGGCGATGAAGAATAGACTCCCTGGTGGAACACCCCTGAAACATCTTCCCTTATTTTCAAAATCTCCGAAGCATCCCCTTTCACAAAAGTCACATTATCAATTCCTTCCAGGTTTTTCTCATTGCCCGTGTGCAGGTTGTCAATCACAATCACCGCATTGCCTCCAGAGGCAATCTTCCTCACGAGATTCGAACCTATAAAGCCTGCACCGCCAGTTACAATATAAACCATATTAACTCCACCCCACATCCTCAAAACATATTGGAAAGCACTACCCACATATATCTCCATCCGTCCCAAACCATGCTGATGCCGCTCTTTCCGTCAACGCGCCTGTATTCCCGCGATGGTATTTCTGCGATTGCCATTTTCTTTTTGAGCGCATTCATCACCATTTCAGTTTCAATCTCAAATTTCTGTGAACCCAGCTTCAGCGACCTGAGCGATTCAGCCTTCCCGGCCCTGAACCCGTTTTGCGTATCCGTAACCCGCGAGCCGAACCTCAAATTCACCAACTGGTTTATGCATAGGGTAAAGAATGCCCTGAAAAAGCTCTCAAGCGTGCCGTCATAAAGTTCCATGCTGCCCCCGAGCAGCCGCGAGCCGATTACGATGTCTGCATTGCCCAATTCAAGCGCCTCGAGCATTGGCCCGATGTCATTAATCTCATGGCTCCCGTCAGCATCAAAAAACACAAGATAGGGTGTAGTTATCCTTTCAATCGATTCAATGACTGCGCACCCTTTCCCTTTCCCGGAATCAATGAAATGCGGCAGGCTGTTTTTTGCGCATATCTCCCTTGTCCTGTCCGAGCTCATTTTCGCTATGGGCACCAGCACATTGTAGCCACTCTGCCTGAGCTGCTGGCAGATTTTCAGGATGGTGCCCTCCTCGTTCATGCAGGAGACAACAATCGTAACTTGGGTTGGGTTAATCATGGAATCATCGAGCTCCTGTTGCCGTTATGCCGGATGCTAAGCTGCTTCTACATTTATCTCATAAATCCTGAACATTGGCTGCTGGCTTCCCTGCGGTATTTCTTTCACAAGCCTGAGCCGCCTGTCGAAGTCAGGAACCCACGGCTTATCATAATTGTATATAGGCATAATCACATATATCCAGTATTTCGGATAGTTCTTCAGGGCAGCCGGGTCAAGGTATGTATAGTGTGTGATATATGGTATGTTGTTTTCTTCAAGATATTTTTTGTATTCAGGCCTGGCAGGCACTTCCAGAGGGTCGTAAAGGCTTGTTATCTTCCCGGTCTGGTCGATTATTATCTGGTTAGTGAACCACCATGCGGTCCAGAGCACGTATTTCACATTGTATTTCCCAATGAGCTCTGCCCGCAGGGAATCATTGTTTCCCCCCAGGATTGCCGCCTCGTCAAGCGCCCGCTGGTTCATGTCAGCATAGGTAGGCGCATGGGTGCGCCTGTAGCTCACCACTTTCCTTCCGCTTATGGCATTCATCATGAATCCGTCCTCATTGTCAGTCAGGAACACATCATATACCCCGGTATTGTTGTTTATCCACTGCCTGAGCTCTTCCATATCCGTAGGCAAAGGGCTGTGGGCATTGATAACGTAGTTGTATTTCTGCATCTCCTGGAACCCCAGCCAGAGGGGAGCCGCTACCAGTATCAGTATTATCACTGGGATGTACTGTCCAGCGCCGGCAACGTATTTTCCGGCAGATTGGGCGAGCCGGTCCGAGGCAAATACTACGAGGATTGGCACCAGCGGCAGTATCAGCATGTTGAACATGCGCTCCGGTGCCAGCTGGATGTGGAAAAGGTTGAATGTTATCAGGTGATGGAACAATGCTATCATCGCAGCCACCAATATCAGGAAGAAGAATCTGTTCAGCACCCCTTCATTTCTCAGTGTCCACACGAGGTATGTTCCGCCAAGCAGCAGCAGGCTAAACAACTGTGGCAGTAAATCAAAGGGGGAAGCCAGCGTTGCGCCGTATGCCGGAAAATAAAACTCCACAAGCCTGGAAATAGGATAGGCTATCTGCACGCTTATTTGTGAGAAATCCGCCCAGCCGTAAATCTGCTGGTCATTAGGCATTTTCAGCCTCTCCACAAAGAACGGCCCGTACCAATAGGCCATTGACAGCAGCCAGGTGACCAGGAATATTGCGATGAACGGCTTTGCCACCGGAAATGCGAGGTTCCAGATTTCATCGAATTTTTTCCGCTCAACTGCTTCCCTGTTTTTCAAGTATGCGCTGTAAAGCCTGTCCAGGGCAACAACCCCAAGGAGTATCATGCTCGAAAACACGAGCTGGGTATTTGTCAGGTTCGCAAGAGCCAGCACCACACCCAGGAGCAGCAGGCGTTTCACATCCTCCTTCTCGAGGTAGAACATCCACGCCAGCAGAACCAGCGGTCCCATCATTGCATAGGTGAAATCAGTGTATTTATAGACCGGATAGTATTTGAGCACCAGGAGCGCACCGGTAATTATCAGGATGGGGTTGCTGGTCACGCGCTTCATGGTGAAATACATTATGATTCCTGTCAGGAAAATCAGCGGGATTGATGAAAAAATATTCCCCTGCATCACATCCAGGCCGGCGATTTTGCTGAAAACGAATACATATGCATGATAAAGCCAGGGCACCCAGGGTATCTCGCCGTTCATCTGGCCATTGTCAAGGAGCGAACCGCCGTATTGGAGGTGGTAGAGATAGCCCAGGTGATTGTAATAGTCCCCGCCAAAGATTGGGCTCGGCAGCTGCTTGAGCTGGGAGAGGAAATCATAGTTCAACAGCGCCACTACCAGGCAGAGCCCCATCACAACAATGAAATATGGGTTCTCCTTTAGGAATCTGGGCAAATCAAAGTTCATAAGATTGATTTTGCAGCAAATGGTTTATCTGGTTATTTGATATAGGGATGGAGCATCTGGTCTATCTTCTGTTCCCTGCTGCACCTCTCAAGATATGTATATACATGCCCCTGTTTCGCGCCGTTCACCAGCATGCTGATTGCCTTGGCAAGCGGCTCCCTCATCTCATAGGTGCAGATAATGCCGACTTTTTGGCCAACCACGTCCAGCTTGCAATGGGTAATTTTCTGAATCAGGGCTTTTGTCTTGCCCTCTTCGCCAATTATCCTTCCGAGCACGCGCTCAATGCTCTGCCTTGGGACCAGCTCGCCTATGTCAGCCACGATTAGCTGCTTGTTGTCTGAAAGGAGGCCGAATGCCTCCCTCATGCCGAACCCAAACGCCAGTGCCACAAGCACTTTCTTCCCGAAATAGATGTCAATGCTTTCTCCCTGTGCGTGGAGCACGCAGTCGCTGTCGATTTCCAGCGCAAGTTTCAGCCTCCTGCTTATGGGTTTCAGGTTCTTTTTCAGGTAGCCCACCCTCTCCTCGGGTATGGGAACCAATTCCTCATATCGTTCAATTTCAATCATAGCAAACACCGTTAAATTTTTGTCCTCTTTTGCAGGTTGAACATGGATTCGATTTCCTGCGAAGTCGTAATCTCCTTTATGCCCTTGTCCTCGCGGATGGCTGCCATCCTCGGGAACCTGAGGGCAAACCCCCTGCCCCCTTCTTTGCAGCAGGTGTGCATGGGCGAGATGGTGATTTCATCAGCCACCAGTGTCACCACCAGCTTTGGTGCCACCCAAACGTCCGCATCCAGCTTGCATTCCAGCCCCTTTGGCTTTTCCTGTATACTGATGGCATCGAGCATTTCCCGCAGGCTGCCCATCTCATCCTCGCTGAAGCCGCTGCCCACCCTGGCAATGGTCTGAAGCGTGTCAGTTTGCTCATTATATACTGCGCATAGCAGCCCTCCAAACTCGAACTCTGCCCTGCTGCCCTTACCCAGATAATAGCCAACTACAACAGCATCAATGGAATCCGCCATCTCACCATATGACCTCTTCAGCTTTATCCAGGCAAACTTCCTCTTTCCCGGCTGGTAGGCCGCGCCCAACTCCTTTGCAATTATCCCCTCCAGCCCGGAAGCAATGCATTTGTTGAAAAAACCCTCAAGCTCGCGGGCGGTATCAAATTTTTTGAAGAGTGTTGCGGTCAGGGTGCTGACTTCTTTTTTGCCAACGCACTGCCCGCCCGGCTTCCCAAATATTTTTTCCACAAATTCCCTTCTCTCAGCAAAAGGCAGTGCGCCAATGTCCTTCCCGTCTGCATAAAGCAGGTCAAACACAAACAGCCTGAGCGGACGGCTGCCAGCCATCTCGGCCACGCCATGCTTCCGTTTTCGCTGCATTGTCTGCTGAAATGACAGGTATCTGTCATTATGTATATCATGGGCGAGCGCCTCGCCCTCGAATATCAGCTCGCCCTGCTTCAGCGCCTGGGTTGCCCCCACAATCTCCGGGAACATGTTTGCGATTCTCTCCAGCTTCCTGCTGAATATCTCAACCTTCTTTCCCTTCTTGTGGACCTGCAGCCTGAGGCCGTCATATTTGGCATCTGCCCCGCAGGGCCCGATTTTCTCAATTATTTCGGCAGCCGAGCCCAGCCGCTCTGCAAGCGCAGGCCTCACCGGCTTGAACAAAGTAATTTTGAATTTGTCGATTTTCTCGGGGGATTCGAAAAATAACCTCCCAATATACCCCAAATCGCTGCACAGGCTGAATGCCCTTTCCAGCGGCTCCCGCAATTCCTTTGTGCCGCTCCTGCAGACTGAAAGCGCATCGATGATGGTCGGCTCCCCAACCCCGAGCCGCAGCTTTCCTATGGGCATGCGCACCAGGTATTTCCCCTCGGATTCGGTTGCCGAATTAAGCAGTTCCGCCAATAGCTTGATTTTCAGCTCCTGGCTGCCGGTGCCGGATGTGCCTGCAATGCGTGAAAATGCCCCGAATACTTTTTTCAGGGTAAGCTCAGTTTTCACAAGCGATGACTGCTTCTTTTTTCCAAGGAGCTCCTGGGCCACCAGGCCCAAATCTCCCTTTTCCTTGTAAGCAGCGTTCACGTTCTTCTCATCATAGCCTGTGGATGAGGCAATTGCCCGTATGACGAATCTTTCGCCCATGCCAATTTCAATCCCCGCAAACGGCGGCGCGACAACCCCCTGTGCCAGGAGGATGAGCTGTTCCACTTCAGCGGGCGTGCATTTTGCGAATATCCCGGCAAGCAGGCCGGTCATGTCAAGCCTGCCGGAAGTGGCCTCTATCTTCTCGAAAGCTTCGGCAACCTCCCTGAAAAGCAACATTGTCATGCATGATTAACGATGCATCCTAATTTAAAAATAACTGCCAACTTAATTTAAAAATCTGTCAAGTGTATTTATTGCCATGAATGGTCAGGTCAGCGTTGAATTCATCTTCGTGGTGGCAGTTTCCCTCATCCTTCTAATCTCAATCTACACTGTTGCGTTCGGCCAGCTCACAAGCCTAAACCGCGTCAGCAATATCAATGCAGTGCAGAGCGCCCTGGACTCAATTGTGATTGCCAGCAACGATGCCTATTCGCAGGGCGTGGGCGCAAGAAAAATGGTTACCCTCACCCTTCCGGTCAACCTTGACCTGGTGGCAGTTGGCTACAATCCATTCACAGGCGCGCGCACAAAGACAATCCTCGTCCGATACAACAACACCTACCTCTATGCCACTGCAAACACCTGGCTCAATGGCACATTGCCCCAAATTGCAGGCAGGTATGACCTGTGGGTCACCTGCGGCCAGCAGGGCATTTACATAGGCAACCGCTCATCAGATGTGGACCGTGAGTCCGTTTATTTTCTTCTGTCACCCTCAGCCAGTTCCTCCTCAGCCATCCTTGTGAAAAACCAGGATACGGTTTCGCGGAACTTTCTTGCAGGCAAAAATTTCAGCAAGCCAGGGATAACGTTCACACTAACCCCCGAATCGTTTGCCCTAACTGCAGACAGCTCTGGCTATGTGACTCTGAATGTGGTTACTTCAAGTGCTGGAACCGGGATTTATTCAGGTACTATATCCATCAACCAGACCGGCGGCAACATCAACTGGACAATACCGGTGACAGTGGAAGTAACAGGCGGCGAAGATGATGACTGAACCAAAAATCAGATACTCGGCCCACCTTCGTGCCCAGTCAGGCACCGAATTCCTCATGCTTGCTGCCGTCTCCCTTGCAACCCTGCTTGCAGTTTATATTGTTGCATTCAGCCAGATAAACAGCGTTGGCACCATCATGAAATCCTCAATTCTGCGGCAGAGCCTGGATGAGCTTGCCCAAGCCGCAGGCGAAGTCCATTCCCAGGGCATCGGCGCAAGGAAGCTTGTGGAATTCCAGCTGCCGGCCGGCCTTAATTATTCCTCGGTTGGCCGCAACCCGTCCACCGGCGCCATGATTAAAACCATTTATGTCAACTACCTTGACGGCATATCGCTCACCCATGCCTATGCGAGCACGGGCTGCAATGTGGACGGACTGCTGCCAATGTCAATGGGTGCTCACAGGGTATGGGTCACTGCAATCCCCGGAGGTGCCTATATAGGCAACCTTTCCTATGATGTGGACAGCCCCTCGGTTTCATTTATCCTAAGCCCTGTGCAATCCAAGAGCTCCATCCTGAAGGTAACTAGCCTCGTGAATGTGGCGACAACATATTCAATCACGGAAACGATAAGCGGAGAAGATAATGAATTGGATGTGACGCCAAGCTCATTTTCCCTTGATGCCCAACAGTCTATCAATCTTACCATCCTTGCAGAAGCAGGCGATGAAGAAGACAGTGTCGGCATCTATTTCGGCAACATAACAATAAAAGAATCATCAAGCGGGATAAATATGAGCGTGCCAGTGACAATAGAGGTAGGCTAAATGGTAGTGATGGAAAACAAAAACAATACAGGTGCCAGGGGCGCAATGCGGGGCAACGCAAGCGTTGAGCAGATAATCCTGTTCTCCATACTGCTAATCGTCCTCATCGCATCAGTGGCTGTCTTCAACAGCATTGACCATCTCTACACCCTGACCAGGGACAATGTGGACGCCGAGCTGGCCCTGGTTCAGCTCTCAACCCTGATGCAGAAAATGAACGGCCTTACTGAAGGGAGCAGGATTGCGACCTATCTCTCCGGCAACCCGAACTGGATGAACATATCCGTGGTGAATGATACGGTTGTCGTCTATGCAGGAGACCAGACCTATTTCAGGTATCTTGGTTTCAATGCGACTCCTGTGAACCTGACGCTGAACAGCTATGTGAACATAACAAAAAACAGGACGGTTACAGTAAGAAATGCCTGATGCAATTATAATGTGATATTAGGGATATTATGTCAACTCAAACTAATCGAAACTCGAAAACTCGAAAACTGAAAGATCTAGACTCGAAACCCGAGACTCGAAACCCTGACATGTTGGAGCGACCCGAGCCTTCATGGAATTGTCCTGTGGCCCGGGCGTCGGCGCTCCTGTCAGGTGTGCAATCTCGGAGCGCTCGCTCCAACATGTCACCGAAACTAAAAAAGGGCCAGCTGGTCTCCTTTGATTTCATGGTGTCAACCATGCTCTATTTTACCGTGTTCCTTCTGGCCTACAGCCTTTCACTTAGCTTCATCAATGGCTTCTACTCCAATTACCGCAACGATCTCCAGCACGCAACTGCAGCCTATGCCGCCGACAAGCTGTTTACCGCGGGCGAAGTAAGCTGGACCAACAAATCAATCAACGATATCGGTGATATCGGCATCCTCAAGAGCTATGGCATGCTCGATACGTTAAAGGTGGGCGTCTTCACCAATTACACGCTCCAGAATCCCACCAGGATGAAATACCTGCTTGGTGCCGGCGCCTATTCCATGAAATTCGAAGTAAGGAACTCCTCCAACCATATCCTATATTCAGCAGGCGACCTGCTGAACATGTCGAACACCTCCCTAAGGTATGTGGACGTCATCAGGCGCTACGGCGTGCTGGGCAACCAGCCGGTCCGTGTGGACATATTTATCTGGGATTGATGCATATGGCATTTAAATTTCTGAAAACCAGGCGCGGCTATTTCCTGACGCTTGACGCAATCGTCAGCATGCTGCTGCTGCTGGGCATTTTCCTGCTGGTTTACAGCCTGGACTACCAGTCAATCAGAATGGCTTCCGGCACAAAGCACCTCGCCTCGGACATGCTCACGGTCATTGACAAGCAATACGGTGCCACTGTGCTTGCCAACACGACTGGTGTCCGCACCGTGGTGGAAAGCATGCCGCTCTGCGCGAGCGTGGCGCTTTACAATTCCTCGCTCAGCCTCATCTATGCCTATCCCAAGCAGGGCTGCTCGTCCAGCCAGGCAGATGTAGATGTGGCTTACAGGTCGATTGTTAATGACACTGGCACCAGTCTGGTGCCGTATCTTTTGGAGGGGAAAGTGTGGAGCGGATGAGGATGAACAAGCGGTGAACCTATGAACTCAGATTCACGACAGACATCATGGAGAAAAGGATACATCTATTCTCTGAGCCTGCTGCTCTTTGTCATAACCATCTCCTCGATGGTTGCTTACTACGTGTCAACCAGCAATAAAATCAATGCAGTTTATCTCCAGGCAGACACGCTCGACCGGCTCAGCAACACAGAGGATGACATCGCAGGCGACCTCCAGAGCGTAATGGGCCAGAAGATGAATGTCTGGCAAGAGGGCGATACCTTGGTAGTGGTATTCGATGACAGCACCCCATTCGAGTTGAGTGACCGGACTGCATATTACTGCAACCCCTATTCAGCATTCATCAACGGCACCTATGCACTGAAAAAGCAGGCGAACCTCTCGCTTGATTTGCCACAGCTAGGCAGCGACTGCATGTACATCCTTACCAATGGCACGGCAGACATGTGCTACATACACGAAAAATCAGGCACCCATGATTACATCACATTTTATTCAACCTCAGACTTGGTGAGGGTGAGCATCACAATAAACCTCACATGTGCAGGCACTGCCTCTCAGATAAACCCTCCAAACGAGCCAGGCACCCTGGTTACGGTCAATTACAAAGACGAATCAGATTCCCAAACCGACACTTTCGGCATAAAAGACAGCGGCGTAACCAAATACCAGGTTAAGTTTGGCGGCTCGCAGAAAGTTGAAATTGAGTTTTCATCAGCCACCTACGAGGGCCAGTCTGCTAACCAAGTGGTAATAGATGCCATTACCGACACCAACTGCAATTACACTTCAGAATACCGGTTTTCCTACAGCAGCAGCCAGCAGATGAGCGCCAGCTACAATGCCGTGCTCAATTACTCCCAGGCAAATGTTTCCAAGCTCGGGTTCGTTGAAATGGAGCAGGGATGAGACAACAAAACCAATTCATATAAAAATATTTTTCTATATATTATCACATCTATGCACTCTATGAGCATTAATCCACATCATTTACTGCAGAGGTTGGTGCATGTTGCAAAAAAGGCGCGCGAACTTGGGTTGGTGAGCGCCGCTGGGCTGGCAATTCAAAAAAATGCATTTGCAAAGGCATACAGGCGATATCTGCTCGGCTCATCCAGCCTATCGCGGAGTGGCAGAGTACCGCCTGCTTCGCGGTGAAACTTCGGAGCGAGCATCGCATATATTATCTCACTTTGATAGGCGATTGAATGCGCCTGCGGGCGCATAGCTCTCGCAAACTCTTGTTTGCTCA
>Ga0210017_1002636_pt1 | contig 15288 bp, 18 predicted proteins | sample CryGeyCG2014_020_FD_183966 | JGI IMG/M metagenome (GOLD analysis project Ga0210017, IMG submission 183966) | Groundwater microbial communities from aquifer - Crystal Geyser CG08_land_8/20/14_0.20 (SPAdes) (version 2) | ecosystem: Environmental > Aquatic > Deep subsurface > Groundwater | place... | reverse complement strand
GATATAAATCCCTATCGTTTTTCAGGAGGATGAGAAATCAGGAAAAGTTATGAGATATTGATTACAACTGAAATTCCTATCTCAGAATTTGTGATAGGAAACATAAAATACTAAAAAACACATACAGGAAACAGGGGAGAAGAATGGATCTTTGGTTAATCGGTCTAGTGTTTGTCATCATAGGCATTGTCCTTCTTGTCTTTGAGGCAGCTACACCTGGAACGTTTTTTGTTGCAATACCAGGAACAATACTCATAGTGCTTGGAATCATTGAGATGATATATCCGCCGTTTCTTACAACAATTTATGCACCAATAGTTGCCGTTGTCATCACAATACCGGTAACAATAGGTGTATTTCTTTTTTACAGGAGCATTGCACCGCCAGGGAAGCCCATGGCTACGGCGGGTGCTTCGTTGATTGGAAAGGAGGGTGTTGTTATGGAAAAAATAGTACCGGATAGTTTGGATGGAAAGGTGGAGATAGAGCGTCAGATGTGGAGCGCGACAGGAAATAAGGAAATAGAAAAAGGTAAACATGTAAAGGTTACCAAGAGCAAAGGCGTTCATGTATTTGTTGAGGAGGTGAAATAATGGAGGCATGGTCTATTGCACTGGCGATATTCATTATTATGGTAATAATGGCTATACTAATGACAGCCTTAAAAAAGGTTGAGCCTTATCAGGCTGCTGTTTACACATTGCTTGGCAAATATAAAAGAACATTGACCTCCGGTATAAACTTTGTTGCACCACTCGCAGCGCGTCTTATATGGGTTGATTTAAGGACACAGACCCTGGATGTTCCAAGGCAGGATGTAATCACAAAGGATAACTCACCAACAGCGGTTGATGCAGTGATATACATAAGGGTTGTTGACCCTGTAAAAGCATGTTTTGAGGTTCAAAACTACAACATAGCAACGATTTTCCTTGCCCAGACAACACTTAGGTCTGTTATTGGTGAGATGAACCTTGATGAGATCCTGTTTAACAGGGCAGTGATAAACGCAAGGCTGAGGGATATTCTCGACAAGGCAACAGACCCATGGGGCGTGAAGGTTGAGGCTGTTGAGATAAAGGAGGTTGACCCTGTTGCAAGGGTTAAAGCTGCAATGGAGGAGCAGACATCTGCTGAGAGGGAGAGAAGGGCTGCCATATTAAGGGCCGATGGTGAAAAAAGATCAGCAATCCTGACTGCGGAGGGTAGCAAAAGAGCAAGGATTCTGCAGGCAGAAGGTATCAGGCAGTCAAAGATTTTTGAGGCACAGGGTGAGCGTCTTTCGAGGATACTTGAGGCGCAAGGTGAGGCGCAAAAACTCAGAATACTATCCTTAGGAGCAGCGTCGCTTGACCAGAAGGCTTTAACTGTGTTATCGCTTGACACACTAAAGAGTGTTGGCAATGGGCAGTCAACAAAAATCATATTCCCATTTGAGCTCTCAAAACTGCTTGAAGGAGCATCAGACTATATTGGTGTCAGCAGGAAAACCCCTGAGACAACCCCTATGAACTATGAGGAATTAGAGAAAAGGGTTGGAAAGGCGGAGGAGGTTCTTGGGAAAATCCCAAAGGTATCTGAACTAGAAGAACTGGAAGGGAAGGAATTAGAAAAGGAAGATGTTGAGACTAAAAAGATAATGGAACATGCGAGGAAAGGAGGCATAACCGAGGAAGAATAATGTCCATTGTCAAAGATGTTGTAAAGGCTGGAGCAAAAATACCAAAAAAAGCAATAGAATCTAGTCTTGAAATAGCAGGGGCGATTTCATCAAGGATGGATGGTTCTCTGATTAAAAGGCTGCTTGAGCTTGGTGTTGACTTATCTACCAGGGCTGGTGTTAAATCAGCCTTAACAATTATTGGGAGTGATTCATCTGTTGCTGATGATGCCTACATAGCATTGAAGAACAGTTTGGACAGGGAAGGTTTCAGGAAGACAGAATATCATGAAAGAGCATTGTTCCTCCCCCAGTGCCTAAGGAATATTGAAAAATGCAAGGCAAAAATGGGTGATGCTGGTTATGTTTGCTCTGAATGCGGAAGATGTCAGATTTTCCCTATTAAAAAAGAAGCAGAATCACTTGGGTACAAGGTTTATGTTGTCCCAGGTGGAAGTATGGTTGTGAATCTCATTAAAAACAATGGTTTCAAGGCTGTTGCAGGCGTGGCATGCATGTTTGAGCTGTGTGAGGCGGCAGAAAAGCTCGGTTCAACAAAAATATGGGCGCAGGGCGTACCCCTCCTAAGGGATGGTTGCAAAGACACAGAGGTTGATGTATCAAGGGTTATTGGGATGATAAGGCAGAAAGGCTGAGTTTTTTATATTCGCATTCCTTTTACCTTATAGATGTTTGAAATATTATCAAGGGACGGCACAGGCAGAGCAGGTAAATGGGGCAATGTCAATACGCCAAATATTTTGTTTGCAGTCTCTGAAAGATTCAAAGAGTTTGAAGAAGCAGAAATACTTTTATCAAACCATGAGATGAAAACAGAAAAGATGTGTGTTTTTGATGATGGAAGCAGGTTTTATCCAAGAAACCTTAAAAATGATTTTGTTATACCCCCTGATATTCCTTATCCTCTTTCATGCTCAGAATTTTTTGAAAACTATGAGAATGACAAAATTGTTGTTGTGCAGGATATTGAAAAACTGGATAAAAACAGGGAGGTTTATGTTCTCTCAAATGCTGCAGAACTTGTTAAAAACCCGAAGGAGTTTGTGAAAAAGGTTGTTGAACTCAGAAACAAGATTGGGTACAACAAAATTGTTTACGCACCAGGGGTAGGCATGCCAAACAGTTATGCCCTCCTTGTCTATTTTGGAGTTGATTTGTTTGATTCTGTTAGTCTCATAATGAACAGCAGAAAAAAATATTTTTTAACAAATGACGGGAAAACATTTCTGGGTGATTTAGTTGAAAATCCATGCAGGTGTCCTGCCTGCTTGGATAAAAAATCAGATTTTATGCATCTCCTTCATCACAACTATTACACAGCTTTGTCTGAACTCAAAAACATAAGAAACATGATAAGAAACGGTTTGCTCAGGGAACTTGTAGAGTCCAGAGTAAGAACAGAACCAGTAATTGTATCAATGCTTAGGCATTTTGATAAACACTATGATTTTACTGAAAAATATTTTCCGGTAAGAAAAGAAAAAATGATTATTTCATCAAAGGAATCTTTGTTCAGACCAGATGTTATCCGTTTTCAGTCAAGATTAAAGGAAAGATACAAATCCCCTGAAAGCAAAAAAATATTATTACTGTTACCATGCTCTGCAAAAAAACCATATTCCTTTTCAAAGTCGCATCAACTGTTTAGGAAAGCAGTTCTCAGCTCAGGAAACCCAAATATTATTCATGAGGTTGTTATAACATCCCCGCTTGGTATTGTTCCAATAGAACTTGAGCTGTTTTATCCTGCGCAGAACTATGACATATCTGTAACAGGTGAATGGGATGATTTTGAGGTAAAAATGATAAATGGAATGATAAACTGGTTGGTAAAGAACAACAAATATGATGAAATAATAAATCATACCGGTTACAGTTTTGTTGATGCCGGGGTTAATACATGTACAGACAAACCTGTCTCTCAAGAATCTTTAAAAAAACTGGAGGAAACATTATCTGGGCTTGTTAAGAATTATGAGCATGTCAAAAGGGAAAAAATTGCTGTTGAAAGTATGACGAATAGAGCAGTGTTCCAGTTTGGTGATGCAGGTATTGATTTGGTAAAGGATTCAATGATAAAAGGGAGGTATCCTGATATTAGGATAATAAAAAATGATAAGCTAAACTCCGCAACATCGTATTTCAACGTAGAATCTAAACCGAAAAACCTTCGGTTGCGGAGTTTACAGGTTGGTATGCTTGTTGGTGACAGAGGGATGATTTCATTAACGCTTGAGGGTGGAAAAATCCTGATGGGAAAAAGAAAATATTTTGTTGAGATAGATGATTTCAAACTGAAAGGAGATGTTTTTGCTGTTGGTGTTAATGATGCTGACCATGATATCAGGATTGGTGATGATGTTATTATTACACATAAAAATGTTTTAAAGGGTGTTGGTGTTGCAATGATGAACCCAGATGAGATGATTGAAAGCAAAAGGGGTGTTGCTGTTAAGGTGAGGCACAAAACATGAAAAATCAGTCGGAATCAAGGATTCCTCCCATTTTTCATGAAATGAAAAATCGGTCGGAATTCCATGATGTTGATGCAAATTCCTCCCATTTTTTATTCCATAGCCAGAATATGGGGTCCTATGCAATAAAAAAGTTTGAGGAAAAAATCAGAAATCTAAGGGAATATTCAAAGGAAAAATACAATCCAAAATCCTATGTTAGCTGCTGGTCTGAAAAGGATGTAATTGATAATGAAATTGTTGATGCGTTCGTGATTATACTAAGAACAAAGGGTTGTGCTTGGGCTTTGAAGTCAGGATGCTCAATGTGCGGGTATATCAATGATGCAATGCTGGAAAACGTTTCTGATGAGGACTTGTTTTTTCAGTTTTCAGAAGCAATGAAAAAATTTAATGACCAGAAAATTGTGAAGATTTTCACATCAGGCAGTTTCCTTGATAAAAACGAGGTTTCTGAGGTTATGCAGGAAAAAATCTGTGAAATACTTGGAAAAAAAACAAGAAAGGTTATTGTGGAAAGCAGACCAGAGTTTGTAAATAAAGAAAAATTGAAAAAACTTAAAAAATTATGCGCTCTTGAAATAGCGGTTGGCCTGGAATCAGCAAATGACCGCGTTTTGGAGTATTCAATAAACAAAGGATTTGCTTTAAAGGATTACCTAAGAGCAGCAGAAATCATCAAAGACATTTGTTCATTAAAAACATATATTTTGCTTAAGCCTCCTTTTCTCACAGAAAAGGAAGGGATAAAGGATGCTATTAACACAGTGAAAATCGCAGGGGAATACTCATCAACAATATCACTTAATCCTGTGAACATACAGAAAAACACTTTTGTTGAGTTTCTATGGAAAAGAAACGAGTACAGGACACCCTGGCTCTGGTCAGTTGCTGAGGTTCTGAAGAAAAGCAAGAAATTAACAGACGCACATTTGATGTGCTCACCAACCGGTGGTGGGACAAGAAGGGGTGCGCACAACTGCGGAAAATGTGATAAAAAAATACTATCTGCTATTCAGAATTTTTCCTTGACACAGAATCTTTCTGTTTTTGATAATCTTTACTGTGAATGCAAAGAGGAATGGCTTGATATGCTTGAACTTGAAGGGTTTGTTACGGAATTTCTTACGGAAAAACCGAAGGTTTTTCCGTGAAATTTCAGGAAAAATGTTCTGCATTTTTCCGTGAAATATCAGTAGTTCCGAAAGTGTTTCCTGAGTGTAAAAGATAATATTTTTGTATGCTATACCTCCATCCCACTACATAGACAATAGGGATGGGATAAATCATGTTGAGTATAGCATACAACAAGAAAATAGGTAAGGAAGTTAAAAAAGCTATCCAAAAATACATATATAGCAGTTTTCCAGCAACTGAGAGGTACAATGCTGACTACACCCGACACAATCTGTTAGATGTGATCATGTATTCGATAGCAAACGATTACTTCATAGAAGAAGGCTCTGAACTACTCAAAATGAGAAGAAAGAAGATAGCAGATGGGAACACTGTGTTTTATAGGATTAAGCCTGCCACCGTATCGCAAGTAATCAGTTATTCTAATACCATAAATGAGCAAATACTTACAAATGCAAAGTCCCTAGGCATACTCAACAAACCCTGTATCTGTGGGCTAGACTGGCATGATCTGGAGCTATATAGCAAAAAAATCAAGGAAGATATTAGGACCAAGCCGAAAGACGGAACTGATTATGCTCTAAGATACTTGAGCATAGAATCAGTAGAAGAAGGAAAAAGATTCACCTTTCATGCAGTACCAATAAACCCTTTTACAAACCTGTGTGAGGCTGTTAGTAAACTGATATCAAAAACCAGAGAATATGTTGACATTAAATTGATTCTTATGGACAGAGGTTTTTTCAGTGCTGACATGCTTGAGTTTCTTATAGGTAACAACATACCGCACATGATACCTGCGAGAAGGAATAAGAAAATTGATGCATTAGAGAGAGCTGTGAGATTAAAGAGGTTACCAATACCCAACACCCCTGACAGTTTCTATGTGGTAGATAACTATCCACTCGCAGGAAGAGTAAAAATCAAACTTGTATTCTATTTCACACCTTCAAAAGAGCCCGATGAGACAGATAAGTGTTTCATATTTACAACTAATCTCGAAGTAGACATAAAAAACGTAAAGAAGCTTGCTGATTTGTACAGGAAAAGATGGGGTATAGAAACAGGCTACAGGGTTAAGGATAGGGTTTTGGGTAGAACCTGCTCAACAAACTATGTAGCCCGTTTGCTGTTCCTGTTTCTTTCAATTCTGCTTTACAATTTCTGGACTCTGCTGAGAATATTAAAACCGCCATGGACTAGAGTCTATAAAAGATTTACATTGAACAAACTCAAGAAACTAATACGGGAATGTATTGAGTTTGGATGCTAATAGTTTGGGGGAGGAAGGAGGAACAGGGTAGGCAAACCCAATAATGGAAAATAGCATAGGCTTTCCTTGGAGACCCAGAAATCAGCTTAGATTTTATTTTTTTCAAAACAAATTTTTTGAGTGTAAGTATAAGCAATACTCATCAAGTACTATTTTTAGATAGACTGATTAATCAAAACCTTAGTGTTTAAAGGCACCTTCGGAAGTACTGAATATATAGTAAAACTTATCTTTAATAAACAACATATCCTGTTTTATGCCTGAAGAACCCAGACTCAAGATTGCGAAATACTTTTACCTAATTTTGCTTATCATGGGTTTAGTGTTCTACATCTCATGGGGTATACTATATAATGGGTGGTTTGACATGGGTGTTTATGCTGTCACAATCGTTCTTGTTGGTTTTGGTGTAACAGGGGTTTTACTTTACTCTCATATAGAAAAATAGGGGGGATAGGAAGGCGAATTTTAAGTTCTGTGCATATCAAATATTTAACTAGTAAAATCTGAAGTTTATTTCAGGAATTAGCAGCACCCTATTTCTTACTTATCTGCTGTCTACCAAACTATCTTCTGTATCCTCTTTCAGAATTATATCTTCTTGGCTCCCTTCTTTCAGAATTATATCTTCTTGGTTCGCCCTCATATTCCTTTTCACTCATATTCAGGTCTGTGTTTACATCTATGTTTTCATCAGATTTTGTGAGAGTACCATATCTTCCGACATTAAGATGCATCTTCCCCTTTGCCCTAGGGACAAGTGAAACAAAACCGTTCTCTATTGCAATAACGTCCTCCTCTTTCAATGTTCCTATCTGATCCTGCCACAAAGACAGCAAAATTGTGCCGGTTTCATCACCTATGACTGCTTCCGCCACTTTCTTTGCCTCTCCAAATCTTGAAGGTATTTCCTTCGGTTCGCCAATACTTACAACCTTAGCCAAAACATTTGTTTTCTTTGTGTTTGGCGTCAGATCCTTTATTTTTGTCGTTTCTTTTTCCATGTTCATTTCTCCTTTTGATTTCAGTACTACCATTACAACATCACCACTATATATAGTATTGCATTCATTAATAAAAATGTTTAAATACAGCAGATGTAATTCGGATTTTTGGTGAGAATTATGGATGAGTCACTTTGCAGCATTGAGATAGTCAAAAGGGGTAAGGGGTTTGTGGCAAAGGTGCAAACACAACTTGGGGGTCAGCGCGAGTTCAGAGGAAACGCGTTTGAAGACATGCTTGAGCAACTCATCATGGAACTGCAGGAAGAATTCGCAGGGGTATAAACCATATCTGTTTTATTCCTTCTTTTTCTCCTCTTCAGTTTTTATTTCTTTTATTTTTTCTTTTTCAGCTTTCTCTCCAGTTTTTATTTCTCCTTTATCTTTCTCTTGTTCCTCTAACTTTTCCTCTTTTTCCTTTTTCACGTATTCCTCAACAAATTTTACCTTCCTGATTTCGGCGTACTCCCTTAAATCACTTACAATACTATATTTTGCCAGAAACCATCCTTGGTCGTATTTGCATACATCAGGAAGTTTAATCGTTACCTCATCCCCATCAGTTTTTACCTCAAAATCCTTTGGGTTTTCGTAATGCATCTCAATGACCGCGTTTGTCTTCTCATCCTTTTCAGCCTTTCTTACAATCTTGTACTTGTATTTCAGTGTTTTACCTGCAAATCTTTTGTTGAAATCCACCCTGACCCTTCCAGCAGTTACGGATGTTATTATCCCTGTTTTGTTTTTCAGGTTTACCTCTGCACCAACCTCAGGTGTGATTTTTCTTCTTCTGAACTCATGCAGTGAAAATATTTCAACGAGTTTAGAGTCTCTTTCACCGTATGCTTCAGACGGCAGGATTTCAATGTCGTAATCCTTTCCAACCTCTGCATTCAGCAGGGAATTATCCAGTCCTTTGATTACCCTGCCAACACCAACCACCACAGGCACGGGTTTGTATTTTATTTTTTCATCATGGATTTTCCCCTTTTTCGCATGTTCCTCATGTGTTGTCTCAACAAGCTCATCTGATTCTTTGACCCAGACATCATATTCCATGTAAACTATATCGTTTTTTTCCATTTTTATCCCAGCCTTAATAGATGTATTTTATTTTAACCTTTACTATCCCCTCATCATAGGAATAGGGACAAAGCAAACAATTAACAGTAAAATTGTGAATACGCCAAGAATTTTTCTTTTCATGTCAAGTTCTGTGACTTCATTTAATGCCGGAGGATGTCTCATTCCAAGTATAAGTATCAGAAACGCAAAAACAAGCCATCCAAAATACAGAAACCCAAGGGCGAACATGAATGCAACAGCAGCATAACTTACATATCTTGATTTCTCACCAAACAATGCCCTGAAAACATGGCCACCGTCAAGCTGCCCTGCAGGTAAAAGATTTATTGATGTGACAAAAAGCCCAACCCATCCTGCAAAAGCAGTGGGATGTATCAAAATATTTTCCTTGAAAGGAATAAACAAATCAACAAGTACTGCAAGCCCTGTGTATATCAGAGGCGAACCCAGGAGAATCATTTCACCCGTCTGGGGTGCAGAGACAGCCCAAGCACTTGTGAGTATCAGACCAATGATTGTTACAGGAACCGCAATTAGAAAACCGCAGATCGGTCCTGCAGCACCCACATCAAGGAGTACCTTCCTGCTCGGTATGGGATCCCTCATGGATATGAATGCACCCATTGTTCCTGTTATGAAAAATGGGAGGGGAATAAAATACGGAAGCGACACCTTCACATTGTGTCTTTTTGCAGCGAAATAATGCCCCATTTCATGCACTCCAAGAACTATTATTAATGGCAGTGAGAAAAATATGAAAGAATAAAGTATTGTCCTAACACTGAATAGTCTTCCATTAAAATACGGAATACATATAGACATACCGGCAAGGACTGTGGTGAACACAGTTGCTATAAGCAGTAAAAGATTTACCCATCCACTCCTGTATTTAACCTCTGGTTTTCTGACAACATAAATCGCATACTCATTAAACTCCGCAACATCATATTTCAACGTAGAATCTAAACCGAAAAAACTTCGGTTGCGGAGTTTACCTTTTTCTTTCCTGAGCATTGGGACACAACCAATTTTTTTCATTTCCTTTACAAGCTCATCAAAATAGTTTTCAACTGTCGCCTTGTTTATGTGGCAGTAAAAAACAGAAAAAGCCTCAGATATCCTGAAATCATAAACCCTGAACCATTTTTCTACAACCCTTTTTATGTTTTCAGTTTCATCCACATACCTGTTATAAGGAGCGGAAATATAATGGTTTTGATAGAAAATACTATATCATAGAACACTATTGTATATAAGATTAATATGACAGTGAAGTTTGTTGAATTCGTATCAATAGATGCGAAAAGGTTTTCAAAAAGAGGGGAAAGACTCGGGCAGGTAAGGATAGATAATAATTCCACAGTAACACTTGTTACGGAAATATCTGACAAGGAAGCAAACGTTGATTTCAGGTACACCGCAACCTATGGTCCTATTGGGACGATAAAGATTGAGGGAAAAATTGTGTACGAAGGCGATGCACCAGCGCTTGCAAAACAATGGGGTAGTAACATGGAGATGCCTGAAAACGTTGCATCAGAGATACATACAGCAATAATGAGGACTTGTATGCCTGAGGCTGTTCTTATCGCGAGGGATTTGAATCTGCCGCCGCCAATGCCGCTGCCCAATGTGAACATCTCAAAACAGAAAAAGGATGGGAAAACATTTGGTCCTGAGGTCGCTTAAGCAAACTATTTAACCATCTAAACCCATATTTTTCTGGGTGAAAAAATGCAGCCAGCACCAGATATTCATAATGAACTGAGAAAGGAGCAGGAAAGACTTGCAAAATTATGGAATGCTTATGAGGTGCAGGAGAAAGAATTAGAAACACATAAGCAGAAAATTGCAGAGCTGGAAAAAGCAGTTACTGACAGGGACCTGATGATTGACGCTTTGAACAGAGCAGTTGCTGAAAGGGATGAAAAAATAAGGAACACTGAAGCAAAAATCCCAGCGTTAGAGTCATCAGAAACAAAAACGCAGGAGTTAACAAATAAATATGAAAAGGAAAAGGAAAGACTGGAAAAACTTTATTTGCTTTCCAAGGAAATGGATGCAGAACTCGCAAACATGAAAAAAGAGGTTGAGGTCAGGGACAGATGGTTTTTAGGGGTTGAGGCGTCCTTTAAGAAGATAGCGGCCGGCATTGGTGAAAGGTCCGGAATGATTAAAGCAACCCCTGAACCGGCAACCATTAAATCTAAGGTTTCAAAAAAGCATAGGAAGTCAAGGCGTAAAAAATGAAGAAACCTACAGTTAAGGAGTTGCTGGCAAAGGCGGAAAAACCTGGCAAGGATGCGATGAAACTCCATCCTTTTTATCATGGGAAGATTGAGGTTGTGCCAAAATGTATTATCAGAAATTTTGAGGATTTTGGGATATGGTACACCCCAGGTGTTGCACAGCCGTGCAGGGCAATAAAGGAAAACAAAAACCTTGTGTATGATATGACAAATAAATGGAATAATGTTGCAGTAGTATCAGATGGTACCCGGGTTCTCGGCTTGGGTGATATAGGACCAGAGGCAGGATTGCCTGTTATGGAAGGAAAGGCTTTGCTTTTCAAATACCTTGGTGGTGTTGATGCGTTTCCAGTATGCCTGAATACAAAGGATGCTGATGAAATTATAAGAACAGTAAAAATCCTTCAGCCTTCCTTTGGAGGAATAAACCTTGAGGATATTGAGCAGCCAAAATGCTTCAGAATCCTTGAAACACTAAGGAAGGAATGCGAAATCCCTGTATGGCATGATGACCAGCAGGGAACAGCAGCCATAATACTCGCAGGGTTAATTAACGCTGTGAAAATTGTAGGTAAAAAATTAGATGAAATCCAGGTTGCGATGATAGGCGCAGGCGCTGCAAACATCTGCGCTGCAAGAATAATGATGGTCGCGGGTGTAAAACCAGGGAACCTAGTAATGGTTGACAGCAAAGGTATACTGAATCCGCAGAGAACAGAATTAAAAGAGAACTACAGGGAGAAATGGGAGATGTGCATTAAAACAAACTCTGAACAAAAAAGTGGAGATGCAGCGGATGCTATGAAAAACGCTGATGTCTGTATAGCAGCATCAAAACCAGGTCCTGGAACCATAAAATTAGAATGGGTAAAAGACATGGCAGATGATAGTATTGTTTTCGCTTGCGCAAACCCTGTCCCAGAAATCTGGCCCTGGGAGGCAAAGGAGGCAGGAGTAAGAATATTTGCAACAGGCAGATCAGATTTCCCGAATCAGGTTAACAACTCACTTGGTTTCCCTGGTATTTTCAGGGGGACGCTTGATGTTAGGGCAAAAACAATAACGGATGAGATGTGCGTTGAGGCAGCAAAGGCCCTGGCAGAATGCGCTGAGGACAAGGGACTGAGAGAGGATTACATTATACCGGACATGGATGACTGGGAGGTTTTCCCAAGGGAAGCGGTTGCGGTTGCAATGAAGGCGATGGAGCAGGGTGTAGCAAGGAAAAAACTTAGCAGAAATGAGGAATATGAAAACGCAATGAGTATCATAAAAAGGGCAAGGGACACTGCAAGGATGCTTATGGAAAAAGGGTTCATAAAGCCTGCGCCAGAATAGAAAAACGCAAACATTCATTACTTCAGAAGATGTTAAACAAAATGTGAAAAAAGATAATAGTGAAGCAAACCTCAAAACATTGTTTACCCTAATACTGTTAATAGTTTTACTTGTTGTTGGAACCGGGGCTTGTGCCTCACGCTCTCTGTCTAAAGCACTTCCAGGCTCTTGGTCAGAGGATATTAACCTTACAAACAACTCTGCATCCTCAAAGTATCCTTCTGCTGCAATAGACGATAATATTATTCATCTTGTATGGCAGGATAACAGGAATGGTGAGTACGAAATTCGCAGCTGCAGCAAAATTCAACACTACAATCCTTAACATAAGTATCAGGGTCAGCGCACCTGATTTAAAAATAACTAGGATTGAGTTATCAAACCAGAACCCGTCTGAAAAAGAACTAATCACAATAAATGTTTTTATATCAAACAGCGGGGACATGCCGGCAAACAATGTTGGGGTGGGATTCTATGTTGACACTGTTTTTGTTTCAAACAGCACACCAATCCTGATACTGCCTGCCGGGAAGGAAGTGGTTGTGGCATTTGTCTGGTATGCAGGGTCAGGAACCCACACATTAAAATTTGTCGCAAACTATGAAAACAATATTAATGAGCCTGATGAAGCCAACAACATAAAAACCCAAACGGTTAATGTGAAAGGTGAGGAACCATGGAATTGGATGATTTACTTAGGGGCATCCTTGATAGCTGTAGTCGCAATCATTATTATCCTGAGAAAGCTGTACAAGAAGAGATAAAACCTGTAAATGCTGGCATCCTAATGATATATCTGCAAGGGGAGATAAAACCTGTAAAAGAATGCCTCTGAACTATAGAACGATATAATCTAAGCGGGTGCTGTACTGGTGGAAGAAATAAAAACTGAGTAGACTGCAAAAGATGGTACAATGAACGATATATGCCAAGCGGGGGTAAGGAGGAAATATGGGGAAGTCAGCATCTGCTCAACAAAACAAATATGGCTTTTTTGAAGAGTTTACCTTAGGGGGAAAGATTTATAAATTTCTTTCCCCTTATAGATTTTATGAACAAAAAGGTTTTGTCTAGATATATTCTGGATAAAAAAGAAATTATAAGAAACTTGGATGTTTTTCCAAGGACAACAGATATAGTTAAAACGAAAAACTTTATTGTGCCCATAGTAGGTCCAAGAAGAGCTGGGAAAAGCTATTGTTTGTATGATCTGATAGTAAACAAATTAAAAATAAAGGATGCAGATTTTCTTTTTATGAATTTTGAGGATGCAGAATTAGCAGATATGAATTTCAAAGAAATAGCAAATATAGTAAATATTCACGAAGAAATTTATGGAAAAAAACCAGAATATGTTTTTTTGGATGAAGTGCAAAATGTACAAAACTGGCATAAATCTGTTAGAAGCTTATTTGAAACAAAAAAGTGTTATATTTTTATTTCCGGCTCTTCTTCAAAACTCTTATCCAAAGAAATTGTTACTTCATTGAGAGGCAGAACCCTGAGTCATACAATTCTTCCGCTTTCTTTTAAAGAATTTTTAGGTTTTAAAAAATTTGAGTTGAAAGCATTTTATTCCAGCACGGAAGAGAACAGGATTAAAAATAGTTTAAGAAACTATTTGAAATTCGGCGGTTTTCCTGACATAGTTTTTGAAAATCAAATCGCAGATAAATTTTTTAGAGAATATACGGATTTAGTCATTTTTAAAGACATAGTTGAAAGACATAAAATTAAGAATGTTTTTATAATAAAATTTTTAATTAAAAATATATTGGCATCTTTTTCTAAAGAATTTTCAGTTCATAAAATTTTTAATATCCTAAAATCACAGAATATTAAAGTAAGCAAAAAAACCCTGTATAATTACACTTCTTATCTTGAAGACGCATTTTTCGTGTTCTTTCTAAGAAAAATTTCTTTTTCAGTTCGAGATTCAGAATTATCAATACCTAAATGTTATGTAAACGATACCGGTTTGATAAATTCGGTTTCAACCAGTTTCTCACAAAATATTGGTAAACTAATGGAAAACGCTGTTTTTCTAGAACTTGAAAGAAGAAAAAAAGCAGTGACAAATATTTTTTACTGGAAAGACTCTACTGGAAATGAAGTTGATTTTGCTGTTAAACAGGGTTTGAGAATAAAACAGCTTATACAGGTATGTTATTCTGTAGAGGATTATGAAACAAAGGAAAGAGAAATCAGGTCTTTGCTCAAAGCAAGCAAAGAGTTGAAATGTAAAGATTTGCTTGTAATTACAGAAGATTATGAAGATGAGGAAAAAATAAAAGGAAAAAAGATAAAATACATTCCTTTATGGAAGTGGCTGTTAGGTTAATAATCCTGGGCGAAATATCCTTGCGAAATAATATCAGGGCTCTACGTATAAACTCATATGGTTTTGGACTGGCAGCCTAATATGTCCTTATCCCAAACACTGGAGATGATATCATTAAGAAGATAATCCTGTTAATGGAATTACTCCTGCTTCCAGCCATAGTGTATTTAGACTACAGCATAAATGCATATGCGCATCTGCCTTCATTTATGCAGAGTTTGCAAATTTTCATATTCTGTTTTATGATATTATCCGGTGCTGTTGCTGTTTTTGGGAAAAAGGTTTCTTTGATATTCCTAACAATATTCTCATCCCTGGTGATTTTTATTCCAATTGTAGCGTCTCTTTATACCCCTGTGATGCATACAAAACCTTTTGAAACCATCCTGTTCTCATTGCTCTTCCTCTGGTTTATTGAGTTAAACACCGCATCAACCCGTTTTTCAGAAGTAAAAGAAAAAGATGTCTTCAAATCATATCTTATACATTCATCATTATTGCTTGTTCCCATCCTTTTTCTTTCTTTTCTTGTCCTAGGATTCAACTCAATCATAGCGTTGCTATCCCCTAAACTTTGTGAAAGCATAGAATTAAATTCCATGTATGGCATTGCACTATCCATGATTATTGTGTTTGGCGTCTGCACAATTATCAGGTTAGGGGTGAAGAGATGAGCAAACCAAGCGTCTTCACAGTCTTACTCCA
>Ga0210017_1002635_pt1 | contig 15288 bp, 15 predicted proteins | sample CryGeyCG2014_020_FD_183966 | JGI IMG/M metagenome (GOLD analysis project Ga0210017, IMG submission 183966) | Groundwater microbial communities from aquifer - Crystal Geyser CG08_land_8/20/14_0.20 (SPAdes) (version 2) | ecosystem: Environmental > Aquatic > Deep subsurface > Groundwater | place... | reverse complement strand
CTGATATGGAGAGGAAATACGGAGTCAAGAAATTCCCTGCCAAACGAGGCAGGCCAAAGAAGATATGAAAAAACAGTCCAAAAGAGAACCGTCCCCATTACACACTTTTGTTGATTTTGGGGATGCTCACAATAGAGACATCAGCGGGTTTCTCCAATGAGTGGCAATGTAATAGTGACCAGGATTTAGAAGTGCTTCTTTCTAAAAAGACGGAGTTCCAACTTATGATAGATGGAAGTCTCAGCGAAGCAGTTTGGAAGGAAGCGATACAGCTGGGAAATTTTACCGAGGTTCTACCGAGAGAATGCGCAAAACCTCCTGTTAATACAAAGGTGTTTTTGATGTATGACGATAAAAATCTCTATATTGGATTTATCTGTTATGAGAATGATATTTCAACAATCAGAATTACACATAGTAAGAGGGATAGATTTAATAACAATGATTGCGTAGGAATCATGGTCGATCCCTTTAATCAACTTCAAAAGGCTTATAAATTTCTTGTTAACCCTTATGGAGTGCAGAAAGATGGCCTTTTGTATTCTACAGGCCAATCTGATCTATCTTTTGATACTTATTGGGAGTCTGCAGCGCAGATTTTTGACAACAGGTGGGAAGTAGAGATAAAAATACCTTTCAAAAGCTTTAAATTTCCCCATGAGAGTAACCAGCACTGGAGGCTGTATTTGGGGCGCTCTCGTCCAAGAACATCTGTAGAGGAATACTCGTGGAGCCCTATCTCCAGAGACAACCCCTCACTTTTATCTCAATTTGGGCACCTATATATAAAAAACTTAAATTATCATAAGCAGATAGTAACATTTCTACCTTATCTAATATACTCACAAAGTAGATATCTGAGCGACCCAGCAAATCCAGAAGCCCTACAAAGTGAATCTCCTAAAGGCAAGATTGGCATAACTGGAAAATATAGAATTTCTTCTAATATCACCCTTGACTGGGCTATAAGACCTGATTTCGCTCAGATAGAGACAGATGCACTACAGATAGATGTCAATACTACATTCGCACTAGCGTACCCAGAGAAAAGACCACTTTTTATGGAGGGAAGCGATATATTCGGGACCCCTATAAATGCCATCTATACGCGTTCCATAAACGATCCAATTGCTGCTTTAAAGTTAACGGGTAAGGTTGGTAAGACTTCCATCGGGTATATTGGCGCTTACGATGAGTACACCCCCTGGGTCATCCCCTTCAAGGAGTATAGTTTCCCTGTGGCAAGCGAGGAGAAGTCTCTATCAAATATAATAAGGGTTCGGCAGTCTATACTTGAGGAGTCATATATAGGTCTTCTCACAACATCCCGTGATATAAATGAGAGCTTCAGTCGTGTGGCAGGGATTGATGGTAATATAAGATTTCTACAAAACTACTTCCTTGAGTTTCAGGTGTTGAGGTCGTGGTATAACGAACCCGCCGACGCAAGCGTCTTTCCCGGATATAAATGGCTTATATTTGAGGATTATACCTCTACATTTGATGGCGAGAAATTTACTGGCATCGCATACACGATAGATTTTTCACGTTTTGCAAAAGTATGGTGTTTTCGTATATGGAATACTGCATTTTCACCCACATTTAGAGCAGATAACGGATTTATAAATAAAAATGATTTTAAGGAGACGGGCATATGGACAAGCCTTAATTTTAATCCCAACAAATGGATATTTGAAAAGATAAACCCCCAATTAAATCTTTGGCGAAGATATGATTATGCGGGTAATTTCAGAAAAGAATATATACATCCCAGTTTTAATATAACCTTTAAAAAACAAACCGCCTTTTCTTTGTTCTATACTTTATCTTCTGCGATATTTATGGATACAAAATTTGATAATATATGGACAACAGGCGGGCAGATTAGCACTGATTTCAGCAATCTCATCTCTGGTGGTATATGGGGTCAATATGGCAGGGGTATAAATTATTATGCTTCTCCAGTTGCTTTAAGTGATATTTGCAACATCAGTCTTTGGCTGATCTTGAAACCAACCTCCAGATTTAGTTCAAGTTTTGACTTTGAAAGGTATTGGCTACGGGAGAGCGAAGGAGGCAAGGAAGCTTACGATGTAACTGTCTTTCAGAATAAGACGAGTTATCAGTTTACAAAATATTTCTCCATTAGGCTTGTGACTCAATATCAGTCAGACAGTAAGAATATTGGGATTTACCCTCTTATCTCGTTTGAGCCAAACCCCTTCACAGTGTTTTATCTCGGCTCAAATCATGCTCTCAATAAATTTAATGAACCTTATGGATATATAGAGAGTGAACGTCAGGTCTTTTTGAAATTTCAATATTTCTTTGAGTATTAAAAAGTAGAGGATGATAAAATTAAAACCAAGAGTTGTATATTTTATTCTTCTTTCTCCATCTCTCATTTTTCCCCAATCCTACGAGGTAGAAAACTATCTCAATAGATCCCAAGGATACTTTGACAGTGCTAAAGTTGTAGTTCAGTCTGATACTTCGCTTTATTCCCTTCAAACACTCGGTAAAATTTATCTACTTGAGGGGAAATTTTTTGATGCTGAGAGTGTCCTGAAAGACGCCTTTCTTAAAAATCCAGAAGATACTACAACCCTCCGTCTCCTCGCCCTCACCTATTATCGCTCCGGCAGATTTACGGAGGCTTTTGAACTATTTGAGAAGTTGCCTGAAAGTTCGGAAGTCCTTTATTATCTGGGTAAAATTTATTCCCTGAAAAATTGCTGGGATGAAGCGATAGAGGAATTTCAAAAGTTGAAAGCTGAAAGCCGAAAACTGAAAGATACTATATAGGTGAGATTGGCAGAAAAAGAGATCGAGGCTATTACAGGAAGCAAAACCTTTAAACTCGAAAATCTGGAATCTGAAATCGTAAATCTAATTAAATCTGCTCCCTGTGGGGAAGATTATCCAGAGGCGGGAGCACTTATCCTCCTTAAAGAAAAATCCTTACTTGTTGACGAAAATGGTTCTACCACCACTATCCATAGGGTAATCAAAATTCTGAACTCACGAGGAAGAAGGGAATATGGCGAGGCGAAAATCGGATATGACGACACTTATGAATATGTTGATATTGACCTCGCGAGGGTTATTAAACCATCTGGTCAGGTCATAACCGTTCCCAAAAAGTTCTTCAAGACAACCTCTCCCTATTCTGGTTTCCCCCTGTATTCAAATTACAAAATCAAGATTATATCATTCCCTGAGATTGAGGATGGCTCTATTCTTGAATATAAAGTGATAAAAAGGAGAATAAAACTCCTGAATACAGACGATTTTTACGATAAATTCAAAATGAAAGCAGGAGAGCCAATAATCTTCCAAAGATATTCAGTAACCTATCCGAAAAATCGAAAGATTCATATAAAATCTCCCGAAGGATGTAAACCCAAAGAGGTTAAATCCTCTGTTCCTGGGTTGAAAACTATAGAATGGGAAGTCAAAAATCAGGACGCAATTATTCCAGAGAGAACAATGCCTCCTTATGATGAAATCATCCCACAAATTTGGGTCTCATCATTCAAGGACTGGAATGAAATTTACAGATGGTGGAAATCTCTTTATCAAGATAGAATTGAACTGGATGAATCAATCAAGGAGAAGGTTGCAGAAATAGTTAAGGATGCCTCCACCCGGGATGAGAAGACAAAGGCAATCTATGAGTGGGTAGCACAAAATATAAGGTATGTTGCATTAGAATACGGGGAGGGTGGATTCAAACCACATAAGGTCAGAGAGGTTTTCAAAAATAGATACGGTGACTGTAAGGACCAGGCACTGCTTCTTGTCTCAATGTTAAACTATATGGGTATAGAAGCCTATCCCGTGCTCATAGGGGTGAATAGGAGACTACTTGATGAAGATATTCCAATGATTCAATTCAATCATGCCATAGTCGCTGCAAAGATCGGTGACTCATTAAACTTTCTTGACCCAACACAGGAAACCTGCTCTTATGGCTATCTTTCCTCATACAATCAGGATAAAATTTGTATGGTCTTCTTTAATGATGGATATAAATTCTTAAAAACACCACTATTTGAATCTCATACAAACAGGGAAACAAGGGATATGAGAATTGTGGTAAATAACGATGGTTCTATTGATGCAGAGAAAAAAGGTGTTGCTTATGGTGAGAAGTGTACGAGACTCAGGTATTATCTAAAGCATAGTAAGCCCACCACGAGGAAAGAGATTCTGGAGCAAGAAATTTCAAATTTCTGTCCAGGTGGAGAACTCGTAGACTATTCTATCTCCAATCTTGATAGTATCTCTCTTCCTCTTGGTATTGCAGAAAGATTTCGTGTTCCCGGTTGGCTCAAGAAGGTTGGGGGTGATAGGGTGAGTTTCAGGCTTCCAACGGTAGTTATCAATATCCAGGGGACAGATAAAGAGGAAAGACGATATCCAATAGATTATAGACATGCAGAATCCAAAGAATATAACATAAAAGTTGAACTCCCTCCTGGTATGAAACCAATCCTTCTGCCAGAGAATCTCTTCCTCAAAGATGAATATGCATCATTCTCATACAACACAAAGTGTGAGAAAAGCACCATCCAGATTAAAATATCCTATAACCGTAATTCTGTGAGGATACCAAAAGAGGATTATAAGGAGTGGAAATCGTTCAGTGAGAGAGTGAGAATGAAACTTCAAGAAGAGATTATCCTTTCAAAATAGCACACCCCTTTTTCAGTAGGCAGTGAGCAGTAATCGGTAAGCTAATTTCATGAAATATGGGAATATCAAAACCCAATAACGATCGGGGTTAGGAAACACCTCCTACAGTTTTTCCTATTTTTTACCGTGCATAAACCGTAACTTTTGCCTTAAAGATTTTGGTTGACAGAAGAACGATTTTATGGTATACTTACCAAAGCCAAGAATGGGTAAAGACAAAAATAACGCTTACAGAGTTTAGTTCAACACAGATTGGGCAAGGGTAGGATAGTGAAATACCGCTAACGGAGATCGCAGTAGCAAGCTACTGCACTCCAAATTAGAACTGTAGTTTCGCTGCTACAAATTTTTTCAGCTTTTTGCTTTCTAAAATTCAGCTTTATTACACTATGCCTCAGAAGAAATCTACCTTTAAGACTATCTGCAGGTTCTGGAGGTTCTTGAAGCCCTACTGGAAGAAAGGTGTTATTGCGTTTTTCTTTATGCTTCTTGCAGTTGGTTTTCAGCTCCCGATGCCCTTTCTCACAAAATACCTCATTGATGAGGTAATTGTAATAAAATCATTCAGACTTCTCAATATCATAGGACTTGAATGAATGTAGTGAATGAATGTGGGGACGTGAATATGGGGACGGCGTGAATATGGGGACGGTTCTTTTTTTCTTGATACCTTGCATTTATTGATAAGAATTTTGAAATAGACATCCTATAAAGATCAGGATGTCTGATTAGAAAGATTAAAAAGAGATTTCACAGACTTTTTTATACATAAATTACTTTCGTATTTAAAAGTTTCTAAACTTCGTACAGGATTATTAGGTAATTTTGGTAATAAACGTTGTCAGGTATAATGAATATTATACCAGGAGGTCAGTATGCCGCGAGCAGCGAAAATTCTCCCAGAAGTTGGTGTGTTCCATGTGCTAACAAGATGTTTTTCAGAGACAAATAAGCTATCGAGACTTTGTTGTAGAAGAAAACAATATCTTAAAAGGACAGTTCTATGGATCTGATAGATTTATAGCTGATATGGAGAGGAAATACGGAGTCAAGAAATTCCCTGCCAAACGAGGCAGGCCAAAGAAGATATGAAAAAACAGTCCAAAAGAGAACCGTCCCCATTACAACCCATTACAATATGGTAGGTTTCTATTATCTCAACAATCCTGATACAGACAAATCTTCGTCAATGTCTTCCCAATGGATGCCTACCCCCCCGCCTATTAAACGCCAGTTGTTTCTCTCCTTTTCGGAGGCATCCCTCAGTTTGGGAAACCATTCAATAGGAACACTTATAATTCTTCCGTCGGTCAAATACACTTCCAATGTCTCTGATTTCACTGCTACATATTTTGCCGTTGCAGTAAATTCTTTAGTCGCTAAAGTATTCATTCCACCTTTCCTCCATTAATTTAATATTTTTCATAATTATGTTCCTAATTTCTGTCAATTCACCTGCCTGCCGTCAGGCAGGGATGAGTCAAATCCTATATTCTTTGCTAAGGCAATAGGGTGTAGCCAGAATTTAGCATATTTTTCGGCAGATTCAATGTGAATATGGATAGGTTCATTCATCTCATTACTAAAAAAGAAGAATCTATATCCTTTTACCCGTAGTATCGTTGGCATAAGTTGTATCTAATTTATACCAGATTTTCAATTTTGGTAAGAGAAAAAAAATACGATTATCTTAATTCCTTCTGGTTATATTATAACATAAAATCTTTAATTTGTCAAGAAAATTTATCGGCACTGTAAACAGAGGTCTCTGGGTATTTTTTCAGAGACCTCTTGAAAAATGCTTGACAACGGGTAAAAGTTGTGATATAATTAGAAGTGAAAGGACAAGGAAAAAAGGGAAGTCAATTAGCAATGCAAAATTAGCAATTAGCAATGAAAAATTGATTAATTGGTTTGTTAGGAGGGATGATGGGTAATATAGAGCAATTAAATGAGCGGATAGAGAGGCTCGGGAGGTTTCTTTGAGGTAAGTAAACTTAAAAAGAGACTTTCACAACTTGAAGAAGAGACTACCAAACCGGACTTCTGGAATGACAATATCAAGGCAAAAGAGGTTACCAAGGAAGTATCAAATATAAAAAATACGCTCTCCTTATATGAGACTTTAAACAGGAATATACAGGACACAAAGGAGTTGTATTCCCTTATGGGAGAGGATAAAGAGATTACAAAGGAGATAGAATCCCTTGAGAAAAGGCTGAGCGAAGTTGAACTGCAGTTTATGTTAAGGGATGAGGATGACAAAAGAGATGCAATACTCGCCATACATCCGGGTGCAGGCGGTACAGAGGCATGTGATTGGGCAGAGATGTTACTCCGTATGTATTTAAAGTGGGTAGAAAGACACAAATTTTTGGCAAATATACTTGACCTTGAACCAGGGGATGTAGCAGGTATTAAGGATGCTACAATAGAGATAAAGGGTAAATATACATATGGATATCTAAAATCAGAGACGGGCATTCATAGACTGGTGCGCATATCTCCTTTTGATTCTGGAGCGAGAAGACATACATCATTCGCATCCTGTTTTGTATATCCTGTTATTGAAGATATGGTTGAAGTAGAACTAAAAGAGAGTGATTTAAAGATGGATTCGTTTCGTTCATCAGGACCAGGAGGTCAAAATGTGAATAAATTGAATACCGCAGTGAGAATCACACATATTTCAAGCGGAATAGTGGTTACCTGCCAGAGTGAGCGCTCACAGTATCAGAACAGAACAAATGCGTTAAAGGTTCTGCGGGCAAAACTGTATGAGATGAAGAGAGAAGAAGAAAGAAAGAAATTAGAGAAACTGGAAAAGGGCAAGACAGAGATAGGTTGGGGAAGAGAGATACGCTCGTATGTACTGCATCCATACAAGTTGATAAAAGATCACCGTAGTGGTTATGAGACAAGTGCTGTTGAGAAGGTTATGGATGGAGACATAGATGATTTTATTAAAGAATGGCTTTTGTTGAAGACTTCTTAATTGGTAGTGTCAAATAGAATATGAAAGAATATGACAAACCACACCTGCCTACCGTCAGGCAGGGAGGTCACAGAGTAAGATTTAATTCTCTGTGGTTCTCCAAATAATGTCCGTTAGCTAACGGATATAATTTTACAGGGATCGTATGAGAATTCAAGAGAAAAATAATTTATAAATAAATATCTCTTATAATCTCTTGAGTTCCCTGTTGAGAAGAAGAGAAAATTTCTTGAAATCCCTATATAATTTATAAATTTCAATGTTCGTAGAATCCTGTGGATAGAAAGGTTGAAAGACGGGATAAAAAGATTGGTCTTATAAGAGGTCACAGATGAAAAGTGATTAAGAGATTAAGTTAATTGAGTGATTAAGGTGTAGACTATTCAAATTAACTAAATTAACTGAATTAACCTAATTCACTAATTTATTGTTCTCTGTGGTTAAATTTTTGACAATACTTCTTAATTTAACAGGAGGGGATATGAATCTACTTGAGATTCTGACAAAAGGTGGATATATGATGGTACCCATAGGTATCGCATCTCTTTTTGGTATAGCAATAATCATAGAAAGATTTATATACTATCGCAGAGCAAGGACGCCTGAGGATGTGATAGAGAGGTGTAAAATAAAACTCAAAGATGGTGATGTTCAGTCCGCAATTGCAATCTGTTCTAGAACTGATACGCCAATAACAAGAATAATATCCGCTGGGTTTGACACGCCAGGGGAAAAAGAGAAAGCTATGGAGACAGTAGCGAGAAAAGAACTCCTGGGCTTTGAGAAGTATCTTACAGGGCTCGCAACAGTCGCAGGGGTAGCTCCTCTCTTAGGGTTTCTTGGGACAGTGACTGGTATGATAAAGGCATTTATGCAGGTTGAGCGTCTGGGTGGGAATGTGAACGCATCCGTGCTTGCGGGCGGAATTTGGGAGGCACTTGTTACAACAGCAGTAGGACTTGGTGTAGGGATAATAACATATATATTCTATAACTACTTTTTGGGAAGGGTGCAAAGCATAAAGGAAAATATTGAGGCAACGGCAGATGAGATAGCGGGAATGACAGTTTAATTATATGGAGGTTGTATGAATGTACAAATGCACCACAATAGACTCTCTACATTTTCCCCTGTATCCCTTGCAGATGTCATTCTGCTTTTGCTTATATTCTTTCTTCTTACATCTACATATGTGCTTGAGCCGGGTATAAGGGTAAAACTTCCAAGGGCATACACAAGCGATGTCATTTCGAGAAAGGACATTCTGGTTACGATAACCACGGAGGGTAGATTGTTCTTGAATGATAGGGAGGTACCCCTGCAGGACTTTTCCACAGAGTTAGAAAAACTGTTAAAAGAAAGTGAAGAGAAGATAGTAATAATAAGGGCGGATAAGTCGGTAACCGTTGACAAACTCGTACAGATAATGGATATTGGGAGGGGTGTTGGTGGAGAGAAATTCCTTATAGCAACAAGAAGGATAGGATAAATGTAGATTAACTACTTTGCGTTATCTCAAATACAACTGTGCCCCCATCGGTATATTTGCAGGGGTCAAGACATTGAATATATGCCTTGTGGACATCTTCTTTTGCAAGTCCAAGTGATTTTGGAGAGATTCCTCTTGATAGTGGAATGTAATAGGGCATAAGGGAAGACAGAGAGTGCATACATAAGGGAATATCAGAGACAAGTTTATAATCCTCTTCTATAAGGAATGTATCATCTTCTTTATAAACAGGACAATTTCCTCTTATCTCCTTAACTCTTATTGTGAGCTTCATATATTCTCAATTTTTTCTTAATTTCCTCTTCAACAATCTTTGGGACGAACTCTCCTACTTCACCGCCTAAGAAGGCGATCTCCTTTACAAGTGATGAAGAAAGGAAAAAATACTCTTCTCCCGGCATCACGAATACGAATTCAACGGGTGGGTATAATTTTCTATTCATAAGTGTAAACTGGAATTCGTAGTCGAAGTCAGAGACAGCCCTTAAACCCCGCACAACTATGGTTATCCCGGTTCTCTTTAAATAGTCTATAAGAAGCCCATCAAACCCTTCACACTCAACTCCCTCTATGCTACTGATGGCAGTTTTGACGATACGGACCCTCTCTGTGAAAGAGAAGAGTGTATTCTTGTCCGCATCTCTTGCCACAAGTATTTTCACCTTCGAAAACAGGTATCTTGCCCTCTTTATTATGTCTATATGTCCATTCGTGATAGGGTCAAATGTGCCAGGATAAACGCATATGCCTATTTTACCTTCAGTGTGCATTTTTCTCCTTCCTTTATCATACCAAAGGTTTCTCTTATTACCCTTTCGAGGTAAACCTTATCGCTTTCAAGCCTGTGTTTATCACTGATGAGAGTTTCTCTTATAGCAGACGATATAGTTGTCTGTTTCTCTGTATCCCTTATGTTTTTTTTCAGGATAAGAATTCTGGTTAAACCATGGCCTCCAAAAATGAATATGTAGGCAAGTAGAGCAATTCCCAGTATAACGAGTATGCGTCTATGCCTTTTTAGATAACTTTTGATATTCGGTTTGCGCCGCATAAGAGGCTTATACCCGGTCTGGACATAGTTAGATGTGGATATAGAATATTGTTTAGATACCGTCAAATGATTGTAAAACTTGAATTATAAACAGACGCTGTCTATCGTTTGTTTGAGAGGATACCTCCTCCAAGCAAGACTATTTTGTCCCTGCCTTCTTTTACCATCTTTGTTGCGTTTCTTGTATCAATCACCAGTTTTGAGTTCTGAACAATAAAGTCATAATCATAAGAAGAGTGATCTGTTATTATGAGTGTGCAATCAAATTTGCTTATTGTTTTTCCGGTCAGCGGAAGGGATTTATATACAGAGTTCTGCAGGTCTATCTTTTCGATAAATGGGTCTGAATAGCAAATTTTTGCTACCTTGTTTTTCAATATCTCAATAATTTTCAGTGAGGGCGAGTCCCTCATATCTTTTACATCTCTTTTGAATGTCACGCCAATGACAAGCACATTTGCAGTCTTTGGACAGACACCCGTATTTGAAAGCGCAGATATGACTATGTTAGCTACATAGTATGGCATCCCTTCATTTGTCTCTGCCGAAATTTCTATAAAGTTTGTATGAAAATCATACTCCTTCGCCTTCCAGGAGAGGTAATATGGGTCTATGGGTATGCAGTGCCCACCGACACCGGGTCCTGGATAGAATGGCATAAATCCAAACGGTTTTGTTGCGGCAGCGTCTATAACCTCCCATATATTTATACCCATCCTGTCAGTCAACATTGTAAGTTCATTGACAAGGGCTATATTGACATTACGAAATATGTTTTCCAGAAGTTTTGTAAATTCTGCAGTCTCAGCGGAGGACACTCTTTTAACCTTGCCTATAACCCTTTCGTAAAGAAGATAGGCAAGTTCCGTTGAGGTCTCATCTATTCCCCCGACCACAACTGGTGTATTGCGCATAGTATATTTCTTGTTTCCCGGGTCTACTCTTTCAGGAGAAAATGCGAGAAAGAGGTCCTTACCCATCGTCAGTCCCGACTTCTTCAGTATTGGAAGAACAACCTCCTTTGTAGTCAGTGGGAAGGTAGTGGATTTTAGTATAATGAGTTCATCAGGATGGAGCACCCTGGAAAGTTTCTTTGAAGTGGCAACAATATAGGAGATATCCGGGTCCTTGTTCTCATTAATTGGTGTGGGAACACATATCTGGACGACATCACACTCTTTTATATCATTGTAATCAGTACTTGCCCGTATAAGGCCCTTTCGAACAAGACCGCTTAGTTCATGGGAGGATATATCCTGAATATAGCTTTCACCTCTATTTACAGAGTTTACTCTTCCTTTTTTTCTGTCAATTCCCACAACCCTGAATCCCTTTCTCGCAAATGCACAGGCAAGTGGCAATCCCACATAACCAAGTCCAATCACGCCGACAAGTGCCTTCTTGCTTTCTATCCTCTCTTTCAACATATGTCCTCCATCATTGTTTTTATGTAAAACTAACCACAGAGTTCACAGATTATATCAGAAACAGTAATTAGGTTATTGGGTAATTAAGTAATTCCTGTCTACCGACAGGTAGAAAAGAACACGCTTGTAAATAACGACCACACCCAATTACTTATAATAACCTAATGGTTTGTATCTTGTCCATATCCATAGGATTCTGCGAACGAGTCTGTGACCTGCGGATAGTCCGTAATCTGTAATCTACAATCTAAAATCTGGAATCTTTGTATGTTCCACTGGGATTATCTCTTTGAGAACTGGAATCTCTTTCTTGCCTTCGGGTGCCCATATTTCTTTCTCTCTACTTCCCTCGGATCTCTTGTAAGTAAGCTCTCTTTCTTGAGAAGGGGCTTCAATTCGGGCTCCAGGGCTACGAGTGCCCTTGCTATTCCAAGTGAAATAGCCTCAGCCTGGCCTGTGATGCCACCACCTTCTACCTTTGCTTTTATATTGAATTTCCCCGTCGTGTTGGTGACCCGCAGAGAAGAGTTTACTTTGTATATAAGGTCCTCTCTTCCTCCAAAAAACTCAGTGAGTTCCTTTCCATTTACCATTATTTTCCCTTCTCCTTTGGTGAGTTTTACACGGGCAGTTGCCCTTTTACGTCTTCCTGTCTTTAATAATACTTGTTCCATATAACCCCCATAATTGAATGTTGAATGTGAAATGTGAAATGTGAAATGTGAAATGTTTAATAATTCTTTCTTCTGTTTATCTATTTTAATTCTACTGGGTTTTGTGCTTTGTGGGGATGCTCATGCCCGGAATAGACCTTCAGTTTCTTTATCGTCTTCCTTCCGAGAGGTCCTTTTGGGAGCATTCCCTTAACGGCATGGTAAATTATTTCCTCTGGTTTTTTTGCTCTCATCTCTTTTAAGGTTGTTTTCTTCAACCCTCCCGGGTATCCCGTATACCTTGTGTATATCTTCTGTGTCTCCTTTTTCCCTGTAACCTTCACCTTACTTGCGTTTATACATATTACATAATCTCCCATATCCACATTCGGGGTAAAGTCTGGTTTTTGTTTGCCCCGTAATATTGTGGCAATTCGGGTTGCAAGCCTTCCAAGTATTTTCCCATCTGCATCTATTATATACCACCTCTTTTCCATAACACCCCCGGGTTAGAAAATTCTAAATCTCAAGAACCAAATCCTAAACAAATCCTAAATCTCAAATTCCGAATGCCAAAATAAGTCGTTTGTTTGGAATTTAGAACATTTGAATTTTGATATTGTTTAGGATTTAGAATTTCGTGATTAGAATTTCTCATAAATTATACCTCATTTCTAAACACCCCTTTTTTCTTTTACCTCATATGCAGGCAGGGTGGGATTATAATCCAGATTGAATTTCAGTCGTTCCTCTCTTGATAGAAAGTCAATTATCAACCTTCCATCAAGGTGATCAATTTCGTGTTGTATCACCCTTGCAAGGAGGTCCTTTGCCTTGATATGTATTTCTTTGCCATTTATATCATATCCTCTTACAGCCACAAGAAAAGGTCTTTTGATTTGAATGAATGTCCCCGGTACAGAGAGACAGCCTTCCTCAAATATATCTTTACCTTTACTTTTAGTAATCTCAGGGTTCACTATGTATAAAGGCCCCTGTCCAACATCAACCACAATAATTCTTTCCAAAATCCCAATCTGAGGAGCAGCAAGCCCTATCCCATTAAGCCCTTGCATAAACTGTATCATAGAGGTTGCAATCTTCTGCAGTCTCTCGTCAAATATTGAGACGGGGCTACTCTTTTCTCTCAATACAGGGTCAGGATATATGCGTATTGTCAATTTCACTTTTAAGAAGAAATAACCACGAAGACACGAAGATTTTAGATTGTAGATGTCACTGGTCATTGGTCATTGGTCCTTTATCCTTTTACCTTTTTCCTTTCCAGTGATTACTGATGACTGATTACTGATTACCAGTAGACGTGATTTTTATCCCGAGTTCCTTCAGTTTTTCATTCTCTATCTCTGATGGGACATCCTCCATGAGACCTGCGCCTGTGAGTGTCTTCGGAAATGGAATCACTTCCTGAATTGAACCCTTTCCTGCCAATATCATAAGTAATCTGTCAAGACCGATCGCTATCCCTCCATGTGGTGGTGTACCATAGGTCAAAGCAGAAAGGAAAAATCCAAATTCTCTATCCCTCTTTGCTCTGTTCATACCTCCTATTTCCATCATCCTTTCCTGCAGATCTCTATCATGGATTCTTATACTGCCCGACCCGAGTTCTATTCCGTTGAGAACGAGGTCGTATTGTTTCCCTGCTACCTTAGAGGGATCTTTGAAATTATCGGTCTTTGGCATTGTAAATATGTGGTGGCAGGGTGCCCAGCTACCTATTTTATTATCCCATTCAAAGAGCGGAAAGTCTGTTACCCAGAGTAACTTATACTTCTCCCTCGGAGTTTTTCCTTCAAGTACCTTATTTCTGATGGCGCCGAGAGTCTCGAGACTTCTCTTCCAGTCACCCGCACAGAAGAGCACAGTTTCCTCTCCCCTTATTGAGAGAGCAGACTTTAACTCACCAGTAAGTTTCGAAGAGAAAAACTTTGCGATGTTGCCAGAGATTGTTTCCTTAAATGATAGATATGAGATTCTACTATTATAGTATTTGAGGGCGAACTCTGAGAATTCGTCAGTCCTTTTCCTTGTGAGTAAGGGAACAGTTAATGCCCTCACAAACTTTACCTCTTTGAAGATTCTAAATTCGCTCTTTTTTGCTATTTTTGTAATATCAGAGATATACACATCAAACCTCGTTTCAGGCTTGTCAGTTCCGTATTGCTCCATAGCATTTCTGTATGTGAGTCTCTCAAAGGGAACCTTTACTTTTAATCCAAGGATATTTTCAAAGATAGTCTGTATCATCCCTTCCACGAGCTCCATAACTTCTTCTTCATCAACAAAACTCATCTCAAGGTCTATCTGTGTATGCTCTGGTTGGCGGTCTGCTCTCTGATCCTCATCCCGGAAACATTTCGCAAACTGAAAGTACCTGTCAACACCCGCAATCATTAGTAGTTGTTTATAGATTTGAGGTGACTGAGCGAGTGAGTAGAATTTCCCTTTGAAATTTCTGGACGGCACTACAAAGTTTCTTGCTCCCTCAGTAGTTGTGCGTGTGAGACAAGGTGTTTCTATTTCAAGAAAATTTTTCTTCAATAGATAGGCCCTCACAGTGTTGATGAGTTTTGACCTCATAATCAGGTTTTTTTGCATTGAAGGTCTACGAAGGTCTAGATATCTGTACTTCATCCTTAATTCATCCTTCGCTGTGGCAGGGTCCTTTATTACAAAAGGCGGAACACTGGAAGAAGATATAAGTTTTATTCGAGATGCTACCACTTCGATCTTGCCGGTCTCAAGAGAAGGATTTCGCATGTCAGACGGTCTTTCTCTGACCATTCCTTCAACTTCCACCACATATTCTCCGCCAAGTTTCTTTCCTTTTTCTATAAGTTCTGCATCTGCTAAAACTACCTGTGTTACACCGTATCTATCTCGTAAGGAGATGAAGACCATTTTGCCATGGTCCCTTATTGCATCTATCC
>Ga0210017_1002632_pt1 | contig 15292 bp, 15 predicted proteins | sample CryGeyCG2014_020_FD_183966 | JGI IMG/M metagenome (GOLD analysis project Ga0210017, IMG submission 183966) | Groundwater microbial communities from aquifer - Crystal Geyser CG08_land_8/20/14_0.20 (SPAdes) (version 2) | ecosystem: Environmental > Aquatic > Deep subsurface > Groundwater | place... | reverse complement strand
TCGGTGCGCATTGATTTAAGAAGGATCGCCCAAATCAAGCACGGCGAAGAAATTATCGGCAACCGCATTAGAGCAAAGATTGTGAAAAATAAGGTGGCCGCGCCCTTTAAAATTACCGAGTTTGATATTTATTTCAACGAAGGCATTTCCCGTTTTTCCGACATTATCAATACCGGGCTGAAACTAGGCGTGATTAAAAAAACCGGCTCGTGGCTGGAGTTTGAAGAGGCGAAAATCGGCCAGGGCTTTGAAGCGGCAAGAGCTTTTCTTAAGGAAAATCCGGAAATCACGGAAAAAATTCTTACGGCGATTAAGAGTAATCCACCGCAGTAAAAAAACAAAAACTTCCCCGCACATAACCTTTGTGGCAAAAACGGAAAAGATAAGAATAAGGGATTTGCCGCGTAAATTTTGCAGAGGTTATGTGCGGGGGAGTTTTTGTTAGGCGTTAAATTCTCGTCGCGGAAATAAGACCGAGATGCCGGGCGCGTTTGATGGCGCGCGCTACTTTCCTTTGGTGTTTGGCACAAACGCCGGTTCTTTTTTTCGCCCGGATTTTCTGCATGCCAGAAAGGAACTTCTTTAGAAGCCCGGTTTCTCGATAGTCAATTTCCTTAATGTTTCTTTGGCAAAAATAACACTCCATTTTATTCTTGGAACTTGAAACTTGTAACATTCGTTTTAAACGTTACATGCTACAAACTACAAGTGCCGAAGCGAGTTAAAAAGGAATTTCGTTAACGTCGATTTTCTCTTCTTCTTCAATAATAGGGATTTCCTCCTGTCCGGGGGACTTGCTTTCTTTAGTTTCTTCGCCGGCGGGCTCTTCAGCCGCGGGTCTTTCCCCGGTTCTTGGCCCTAATTGCAGGCGTTCAGCGATAATCTCGGTGCGGTAGCGGGTATTGCCGGCATTGTCCTGCCAGGAACGGGTTTGCAGCCGGCCTTCAATCATAACCAATGACCCTTTGTTCAAAAACTGGGAAGCGATTTCTGCCAGTCGGCGCCATAAAACCACAGTATGAAATTCGCTTTGCGTCTGTTTTTGGCCGTTTTTGTCTGTCCAGGTTCGGTTGGTTGCCATCCTGAGAGTGCAGACATTTTGTCCGCCCGAGGTGGCGCGCATTTCCGGAGTTGCCGTTATCCGGCCGATAAGAATAACCCGATTAAGGTTCATAATATTAATAACCCTATGCAGCCTTCGGGCGCCGGGTTATTGATTGAGGATTTCTTCCAGCTTTTCCTCAATTTCTTTTAATTCGACCTTTTTTTCAATTCGCGGAGTTTTTTGGGGAATCTCGCTGGGAATTTCCCGAGGAACAAGGGGCCGGACTTTAATCACCAGTTCCCGGACTGGTTTTTTCACTGCCATAAGATAACGAAGCACCGTTGGCTCGGCCTTGAGTTTCTCCTCGAGAAGCTTTAACTTTTCTCCCTCTAGACTAAAGATAAAGGTTAAAAGATAGGCTTCCCTCTTTTTTTTCACCGGCTGGCCAAGACGCAGCCGTTTTGTTCCTTTTGCCTCAATGAGATTGCCGGCTTCGGCAGTAATAAAGGAAATCGCTTTTTCGCGAAAAAGATTGATCTCTTCTTCAGAGAGGTCAGGAGAAACAAGAATGCTGATTTCATAGTTTTTCATAAAAGTATGATATAATAGTTCTGTACGAAAATCAAGGTTTCCACGGATTATAAAAAATAATGAAAAACAAGGTTTATGGAAATTTTCCGCGCTTATGATATCAGGGGAGAATACCCAAAAGATATTAACGACGGAATGGTTTATAAAATCGCCCGGGTTTTGGTGTGCACTTTTAACGCGAAAACCGTGGTAATCGGTCAGGATGTTAGCTTAGCAACGCCAAAGATAAAAGAAGGATTAGTGAACGGCGTTCTAGACCAGGGGGCGGACGTGATCGACATCGGCATTGCCGGAACCGATGTGGTTTATTTCTCCGCCGGCCATTATAAATATGATATTGGTCTGGAAGTGACTGCCTCCCATTCAGCCGGCTATTTGAGCGGTATAAAAATTATTGGACCGGGCGCGACTCCATTCGGAAAAGGTTTCGGCATGGAAAAACTAAAGGAAGATTGCCTAAACTACCGGGAAGTGGCACCGCTAAGAAAAAGCGTTTTAATCAAAAAAGATGTTTGGGCCGACTTTATAAATCAAGCCCTTGCTTTTATCGACATTAAAAATATAAAACCTTTAAGGGTGGCGGTTGACGCTTCGAATGCTGTTGGCAGCTTGGAAGTCGATAAGCTGGAAAAGTATTTGCCGCAAGTGGAGTTTGTTAAACTCAATTGGGAATTAGATGGCCATTATCCCGGGCATCAGCCTAATCCGTTTCTTAAAGAAAACAGACAGCAATTAGTGGAGAAAATAAAGGAAACGAGTTCTGACCTTGGGGTGGCATTTGACGGCGATGCTGATAGAATATTCTTTGTTGACGATAAAGGAGATTATATCTTTGGCGTTTATGTTAACGGTTTGATTGCTGAAAAAATGTGCAAAGAAAATCCCGGCCGGGTGGTGATTTATGACGTCCGCGCTAACCGCTACCTGAAAAAGAAGGTTATCGAAGCCGGCGGCATTCCAAAAATCGAATTAGTCGGTCATGCCTTTTTTAAAAAAAGAATGCGCCAGGAAAACGCCATTTTTGCCGGTGAATCTTCTGGCCATATTTACTACAACTTCGGCGATTTTATGGTAGAGAATAGCTTAATCGCTTTCGGCCAGGTTCTTGAGATAATTTCCAAGAGCGGCAAAAGCCTTCGTGAGTTAACCAGAGAGGGCCGGATTAATTACCCGGTTATCGGCGAATATAACTTTACCTTGCCCGGGTTTTCAAAAACCGACGACTTAACAGAAGAAGCAATAGAAGTGATGAATAAAATTCTGGGCAAGGTAAGAGAGAAATATCCCGATGCGGAAATTTCCGACTTCGACACCCTCACAGTTATTTGTCCAGATTGGAATTTTAACCTGCGGCCTTCGGCTAACGATCCGGTATTACGTTTTAGCGCCGAAGCGACCAGTAACAAAATTTTAGAGGAAAAAAAGAAAGAAATAATCGACTTTCTTTTGGCGGAAGGATGTGCCTATCTTGACGACGCCGGCGTAACTTTGCTTTACGAGTAATAAAAGATGTCCGAAAAACCAAAAAAGGGTGTTTTTACCGCCCTTTTTCGGTTTACGTTCTGAGGGTGCAGTTTTTAATTTAGCCCCATTTTTTGACGGGCCTCAGCGATAGTTGTTTGCGCGATCACCTGCGCCCTTCTTGCTCCTTGGCGGAGCACTTCTTCCACATAGACTTCTCGGGCGAGAAGCTCTTTTTGTTTGCGCCGGAACGGCGCCAAGGAGTTAATTAAGAGTTCGGCAGTGGCTTTTTTGAATTCCGAATAATTTTTTCCTTTGAATTCTTTTTCCAATTCTTTAACCGGCTTATTGCTAAAAAGACTGTAAATTGTCAAAAGATTGGCGAGGCCCGGTTTTTTGCCCAAATCGTATTTTATTTCCTTGCCCGGATCAGTCACTGCTTTAGCGATTTTCTCTTGGATTACTTCCGGAGAATCAAACAGATTGATATAGCTTTTGGCGTCATCGCTTTTTGACATTTTCTTGCGCGGATTCTGAAGCGACATAATCTTGGCGCCGACTTTTGGCAAAATAGTTTTTGGTTCGACAAAAATCTCGCCGAAACTCTGGTTGAATTTTCTGGCAATTGTCCGGGTTAACTCGACATGCTGTTCCTGGTCTTTGCCGACCGGTACGGCCTCGGTTTTGTAGAGAAGAATATCAGCGGCCATTAGAATTGGATAATTGAGCAGTCCTGCGTTGAGGTAGTCGCGGTGTTTTTTTGCTTTTTCTTTAAATTGGGTCATTCGGTTAAGCTCGCCCAAAGGCGTAATTGTTCCTAAAAGCCAGGCCAATTCCGCGTGTTCTTTCACCTGCGATTGGGTGAATAAAATACATTTAGTGGGGTCAACGCCAACTGCCAGATAGGTGACCGCCGTATCCAAAATGTTTCGCGATAAGTTTTTCGGTTCATAAGGAGTGGTAATCGCATGCCAGTCAACAATGCAAAAAAGGCACTCATTTTCTTTTTGCAGGCCAACCCAAGATTTGATGGCACCTAAATAATTGCCGATATGGAGTTCTCCGGTAGGCCGGATGCCGCTGAATACCCTCATTTTATTAATTTTTAGTTTGTAGTTATTAGTTTTTAGTACAATTATACTTCAATCACCACTGGTAGTATCATTGGTCGGCGCTGGGTTTTGGCGTAGAGGAACTGGCCGACTTTGTTGCGGATTTCATCTTTAATATAGGCCCAATTGACGATTCCGCCAGAGCCGACCGCGCCGCTGACAATTTCAATTACTTTTCGGCGCGTTTGCTTAAGCAATTCCTGCGATTCGCGCAGATAAATGAACCCTCTTGATATTATATCAGGTGAACCCTTTATTTTGCCAGTTTGCCGGTCAACCACAGCAATAATCACGAACATGCCGTCCTTGGCCAAGGTTTGCCGGTCGCGCAAAACGATTTCTCCCACATCGCCGATGCCTAAACCGTCAACCATTACGTAATAAGACGGCACTGGCTTTTCCTCAATACCGATTTTTTTCTTTCCTAAATTAACAATGCTGCCGTTTTCAACCACCACAATATTCTTTTCCTCGAGGCCGGCGCTCTTGGCGATTTCCGCATGCGCCGCCAGCATTGAGTATTGGCCGTGAATGGGCATAAAGAAATCCGGCTTCATTATTTCAATCATTTCCTTTAGCTCTTCGCTCTGGGCATGGCCGCCGGCATGGATATCCATCATTTTGTAATGGTAAACCGTAGCTTTCTGCCGCAGAATCTCGTCTTTAAGAATCTGGACCGTTCTTTCATTGCCTGGAATTACCGAAGAGGAGAAAACTACCGTGTCACCTTTTTTGAAACGGATAAAGGGATGTTCTTTATTGATAATCCGCATTAAGGAAGCCTGACCTTCGCCCTGCGCCCCGGTGCAGATAATAGTGATTTTTGAATCGGGATGCCTGGAGATTTCCTTGCTTTGTACGAGAGTACCTTTTTTGGCTTTAATAAAACCCAAAGCGCGGGAGATTTCCACATTGGTTTTCATACTGTAGCCTTCAATAAAAACCTTGCGGCCATAGGCTTCCGAAAGAGAAATCAACTGCTGAATCCGGTTGATTAAAGAGGCGAAAGTGGCGGCAATAATCCGGCCCTGGCTTTTCTTGAAGATTTCGTTAAGATTTTCCGAGATGGTTTTTTCCGAAAAAGAATGGCCTTCATTTTCCGCGCCGGTTGAGTCAGACATTAAGAGGTGAACCCGGCGGCTGGCCAGATTTCTCAAGCGCCGGAAATCAGTGGGGACGTCATAAACCGGCGTTTCGTCAAACTTAAAATCCGATGTATGAACAATATTGCCCACTGGAGTAGTGATAAAAAGCCCTAGGTTGTCGGGTATATTATGGTTGAGATGAAAAAATTCAATCTTAAAGGGGCCGATGTTTATCAGCGAGCCGTCTTTTACCTCTTCGATGTTTAACCGTCTCTGGTGGGAAAAATCTTCCTGCCGTTTTAGAATAATGCCGCGAGTGAGCCGGGAAGTGAAGATCGGTAGACTGTCATTGATCCTGTTTATCAGATAGGGGATGGCGCCGATATGGTCATAATGGCCGTGGGTGACAATCAGCCCGAGAACATTTTTCTCTTTTCCCTTAAGATAGCTGATGTTGGGAATAATAAAATCAATCCCGGGCATATCTTCTTCGGGAAAGCGAAAACCCATATCAATAATGAGAATTTTTTCCTGCCATTCCAAAAGCGTCATATTGCGGCCGACCTCGCCTAAGCCGCCTAAAGGAATAAGACGCAAGTTTTGTTCTCTAGTTGTTTTTTGCATTTTATAAAGATTAAGCTGCCGGCTGAAGAAACCGCTTAAAAAGTTGCTGCTTGTTTTAATTGTAAACGGCTGGTTCTTTGCCTAACAGGTTTTTGTAAAAGTGGGCGAGGAGGGAGTTGAACCCTCAAGCCTTATGGCATACGGCCCTGAACCGTACGTGTTTGCCAGTTTCACCACTCGCCCTTTTAGGAGAGCCTGCTGTTTTTTAGCACAAAGTTAAATTAACAGAGATTCTTAAAAAAAGAGAAAGTCTTTTTAACGCCAGTTGCGTTCGGTTTTGAGATACCAGTTTTCAACCGAGGAAAATCTTTTTGAGGGATCGGTGATTATCCGGCCGCTTACGCCTTTGATTTTATCATCAACCAGATAGACATAGTCAGGGGTATAGAGAAAAAGCGCGGGTGCGGATTCAAGCAGGATATTTTGGAAAGCTTCAAGTTTTTCTTTTCTTGCGGCCGGTTCCAGATTGGTCCTTGCTTCTTCCAATAATTTATCTGCATTTTTATTTTCAAAGCCGGCTAAATTAAGGCCGGGATCCTTTTTTTGGGAAGAATGCCAGAAGGGAAAAGGATCGGGAAGAGCGCCTAAAACTTCGCCGAAAAGCAAAGCATCGTACTGCCGCGGCTTAATTGTCTCTTGCTCCAAAGTTTCAATGTCCATGATTTTGATTTCTACGTTAACCCCTACTGCCTGCCACTGTTTTTTAATAACCTCGGCAACTGAAACGAGCAGGGGCTGATCAACAGTGACAAGCGAAAAAGCAAGCGGAATGATTTTTCCCGGTTTTTTGCCGCAAAGTTCATTCAGTTTTTGGCGGGTGGCTTTGCCGACAATGCCATTGCCGGTTTTGAAGCCCTGCGGTTGAAGAATTTCTTTGGCGTATTTTTCCTGGAACTTAATAACTGCGTTTTTGGTTTCATTGCCGAAGAAACCGGTAATTTTTCCGTCAGGATAAATCTCGGGTCCGCCAATTGCCGGATCGCTAAGGCAGGTTTGCAATTGACGGACTTCTGTTCCCTGGGAGCCGACTTTCAACTCGCTCTTAAAAGTAAAAATAATTTCCTCTTTAATCGTTTTCTCGCGAAAACCGTCTTCTTTCAAAACATAGCCGGCTTTTTCCAGAATTTCCTTGGCTTTTTCGGGATCGAATTCGTATTGGACCAAGGCGGCATTAAAGCCATAAAGTTCCGGCAAGATCGGCGATTGGGCGATTTTACCTTCTCCTAAAAGCGCTTCTTTGAGAATTTTTTCTTTGTTGGCGGCATAATTCAAGGCTTGGCGGACTTCAGTTTCTGCCAAGACAGGTGATTTTGCCGGATTAAAAAAAATCGCGAAGTAACGGGGAAGGAAAAAACGATACTTATTAAAACCGAATTTTTTGAGTTCGAGATAGTCTTGCGGCGCCGAGAGCGAAAGGCCGTGAATTTCTTTTCTCTGGCCGGCTTTAATCAGTTCTTCTTCGTTTTCAAAAAAGAGAAAAGTAATTTCCTCAAGATAGGGTTTTTTGCCGTGATAACGGGGATTTATTGCCAGGGTGATTGAGTTTACATGACCCTGCTTATCTTGGTTAATTACTTTTGGTTGATAAGGTCCTAAACTTACTGGCGAGAGATTATAGGGAGAAAAAGGGAAATTTTCTGCCGGAATTTCCTGCCAGATATGCTGGGGAAGAATTTTCAAGGTCAGATTTTCCAAGAAAGCGGCGTAAGGAGAATTAAGGGCAAAACGGACCACGAAATCAGAAATTTTTTCTGCCTTTACCCCTACCCAATTTGCTCTTAGGGGGCTTTTGTAATCCGGGTTCTGAATTGTTTTGATTGTGAAAACAACGTCGTCAGCAGTAAATCCTTTGCCATCAGACCAGAACAAATTTTCTTCTAAAATTACTTCAATTACCTTGCCGTCTTCAGAAATCCGGTATTCTTTGGCGAGATTCGGAACCAGTTTTCCGTTTTCGTCGTAATCCATTAAGCCGGAAAATAACAGCTGGACCAGATCGCGGTCAGCATCATTTAGGGCGCCGTAAATCGGGTTAAGGAAGCGCGGCTGGCCAATAACGCCTTCAATGTATTCGCCGCCATCAGCGGCAACAATTTCGGTATTCCGGTAATAAAAACCTCTGGCCAAGAAAAAAGCCGAAGCCGTAAAAAGAAGAAAAAAGAAAACCAATTGAATTTTTTCTCTCCAATCGAGAACCCGGCCAATTTTTCTGGCTTGGCTAAAAGTCGGCAAGCCAGCGGGGAAGAGTTTGGTTTTCAGAACCTCTTTTAGCCGGTTGAAAAAAGAAAAAAGAGGCATTAAATCACTAAATTTAAGATGGCAGTCCCAACAAAAAGAATCGCTAAAACTACTGTTAGCCAGAGAATTTTTTTCTCTAGGCCGCGGCGGGTGGCATAAAAACCGCCCTTTTGGCCAAAAGGGCTTCCCAGCGCTGTTCCCCGTTGCTGCAGGAGAATTGCGCCAACTAAAAGAAAAGCAATTATAAGTTGAGCTAAAGACAAGTAAGTCTTCATAGTTTAGTTCTTTTTAAACTTTACTTTAATTTAAGCGAAGCGAGAAACAAGGTTCTGCCGCAGGCAGGTTCTTATTTCGAGCAAAGCGAGAAACAAGGTTCCCGCCCAGAATCTTCTGGGCGAGGCTCGCCCCCTTCGGGGGCGGCTGCCGCAGGCAGGTTCTTATTTATCCGGGAGCCAGGCAACAAGGAAAGAACTGAGCGCCCAGAGAATCAGGGTGGTCCAAAAAAGTGGGATTAAACCGTTAATCACCAGTTCTAAAGAAAGAATATCAACCAGCCAGACCAGGCCCATGGCGATTACCAGACTGAAAAGATTAAGGGTAATGATTCGCAAGGGCAGGGTGACCGTTTTGAGAATTGGTTTAACAAAGAAATTAAGAAAACCCCAAAAGGCGCCGACAAAAGCTAAAGTGCCTAAAACTTGGCCGATTTCTGCCGTGTTTTTCGGGATAATAAATAGGGGACCGTTGAAGTCCACCCCTTGAACAAACTTGTCTGCCAGCCAGAGCCCGCCAATTCCGGAAACAACATTGAGGAGCAAGCGCCATAACATATTAACATATTAGCAAAACCCTTAGACTTAGTCAATTTCCTGTACTAGAAGGGTATCTCGGTAACACTTTGTAATTCACTATGTATCTTATCTTCTCCATTTCTTCGCTAATTAACTAAGCGAGCTAGGAGTACACCCGCTTTGCGGTATTTTACGGGGCGTGCCCCGTGATGACGAAATCATTTTACGGGGCGTGCCCCCGTGATTCCGCCTCAGCGGGATTCTACGGGGTTGACAAACTTTTTTACTTTCTTAATATAAGAAAGAGAATTAGCAATCAACCCATTCGACTGCTACTCAGGTCCTCGACCCTGAGGAACGAGCGGTATAGCTCGGACTCGAACGAGGTTGATCTCTTCGAGCTCATCGAGTTCATCGAATCTGAGATTCTCTGAATCGAATGATCTGAGGACTTTTCAGAGTCTGAACGACCTGAACGGTCTGAATGATCTGAGCTTCAGACGTTCGTCCCGAGGGCTCAGTCCCGAGGGAGCCGAAGGCCTGAGTGAAATCGAAGGATCAAAGGTCGCCACTGCTTACAGCCAAACAATTAAATATTAAAAACTAATTAACTAAAGTATGAAAATCAGACCGCTTTCTGACCATATTCTTATTGAGCCGATAAAGCAAGAAGAAAAAACCAAAGGCGGCATTCTTTTGCCTGAAACCGCTGATAAAGAGAAACCGGAACAAGGCAAAGTAATTGCCGTTGGGCCGGGCAAAAAAAATGACAAGGGCTTTGTCATTCCCTTAGAGGTACAAGCCGGCCAGATGGTTTTATTCACTAAATACGGGCCTAATGAAATAAAGGTCGATGATAAAGAATATCTTATTGCTCGGGAAGAAGATATTCTTGCCGTGATTGAATAAAAACTGTTCCTTGGCACATTTTACAGAATTTGTCCAGAACAGTAAAAATTAAAAAGTAAAAGAGAAGCGGCGGTAAAATTTGAGCGAGATTGCTCATTTTTCTATCGTTGCGTTCCTTCAAAATGAGCAAACAAATTTTTTATGAAGAAACTGCCAGAAGAAGACTGAAAGCCGGAGTGGATAAATTGGCCAACGCAGTGAAAATCACCCTTGGCCCAAAAGGCCGCAATGTGGTTTTGGATAAAGGATTTGGGCCGCCGACAATTACCAATGACGGGGTGACTATTGCCAAAGAGATTGAGCTGGAAGACAAGGTAGAAAATCTGGGCGCCGAGATTATCAAAGAAGTTGCCTCAAAAACCAATGATGTTGCCGGCGACGGCACCACCACCGCCACGGTTTTGGCGCAGGCGATTATCGTCGAGGGCATAAAAAACGTAACTGCCGGTGCAAATCCACTGGCAATTAAAAGAGGGATTGAAAAAGGCACCCAAGCAGTAATTGGGTTCTTGCAGAAAATCGCCAAGCCGATAATCGGCAAAGCCGAAATCGCCCAGGTGGCGACAATTTCCGCTGAAGATCCGGAAATGGGTAATTTGATTGCCGAGGTATTCGAAGAAGTGGGCAAAGATGGAGTGATTACCATAGAGGAATCGCAGACCTTTGGTCTCCAGAAAGAAATTGTCAAGGGACTGCGCTTTGACCGCGGCTATATTTCGCCCTATATGATTACCAATCTGGAAAGAATGGAAGCAGAGCTTGAAGAGTCTTACGTTCTTATCACGGACAGAAAAATCAGCGCCTTAAACGAGATCGTCCCGCTTTTGGAAAAAGTGGCGCAAACCGGAAAAAAAGAACTAGTGATTATTGCCGACGAAGTAGAAGGTGATGCTTTGGCGACTTTGGTAGTCAATAAACTGCGCGGCATTTTTAATGCCTTGGCAATAAAAGCGCCGGGATTTGGCGACAGGAAAAAAGAAATGCTCCAGGACATTGCGGTGGTCTGCGGCGGTCAGGTGATTTCTGAAGAAGCGGGCCTGAAGCTGGAAAACGCGGAGCTGAATATGCTCGGTTCCAGCCGGAGAATAGTTGCCACCAAAGAAAATACTACCATTATTGAAGGCAGAGGCGAGAAAGAAAAGATTGATGCCAGAATCAAGCAGATTAAAAAAGAAATCGAATCGTCCACTTCTGATTTTGACAAAGAAAAACTGCGCGAACGCTTAGCCAAGCTGGCTGGTGGAGTGGCCGTGATAAAAGTCGGCGCCGCCACTGAAGTGGAGCAAAAAGGCCGCCAGCACAAAGCCGAAGACGCTCTTTCTGCCACCAAGGCGGCAGTGGAAGAAGGAATTGTGCCGGGTGGCGGGGTGGCGCTTTTGCGGGCGATCAGTGTGCTTGAAGAAATGAGCGTGGAAGGAGATGAAAAAACCGGGGTCAATATCCTCAAACGCGCCTTAGAAGAACCGATTCGCCAGATTGCCGCCAACGCCGGCTTAGATGGCGCGGTGGTTGCCCAGAAAGTTAAAGAAGGCCGGGATGATTTTGGCTTTAATGCCGAGAAAATGGTTTATGAAAACCTAACGGAAAAAGGCATTGTTGATCCGACAAAAGTGGTGCGCTTTGCTCTGCAGAACGCGGTTTCCGCGGCGAGTATGTTCTTGACTACCGGATGCGTGGTGGCGGAAAAGCCCGAAGAAAAGAAAGAAAAACCAAGCATGTCGCCAATGGGCGAGGAATACTAAAAAGAAAAAGGATTCTTCTTTGCGAAACCCCCTGGCGGGGGTTTTCGCTTGTTTGCTGGAAACCTTGAAAAAAGGTAAAATAAAAAATCGCCTTCCGGTCGAGAAGGACAGATAATCACTTAATTATCAAATCTATATGTCATTACTCATTATTCCTTTAGCGGCCATTGGCGTTATTGCCTTATGGGCAGTAGCTGTCTATAACGGCTTGGTAACTCTTAAGAACCGCTGCCAGGAAGCTTGGTCTGATATTGACGTCCAGTTAAAGAGAAGATACGATTTAATTCCCAATTTGGTTGAAGCGGTCAAGGCCTATGCTGGTCACGAAAGAGAAATTTTCGAGAAAGTGACTGAAGCAAGAAGCCGGGCTGTCAGCGCGCAAACCGTGGCAGAAAAGGGCGCGGCAGAAAACGCTCTTAGCTCAACTCTGAAAACCTTGTTTGCCGTGGCAGAGAACTATCCCGACTTAAAGGCCTCGCAGAATTTTCTAGAACTTCAGCGGGAAGTACGCGACACCGAAGATAAGGTTCAGGCCTCAAGAAGGTTCTACAACGGCAATGTTCGGGATATGAATACCAAAATTGAGAGCTTTCCGGCAAGCACGATTGCGGGCGTATTTAGCTTCAAGAAACTGGAATTCTTTGAGATTGAAGAAGCGGCTCAAAGAGAAACTCCTAAAGTTAGCTTTTAAGCTTTTCTAGGGCATGAAAAAACGGCTGATAATTTCTTTAATTGGCGGTTTTGCGGTCCTGGGTTTTTTGGTTTTTGGCGGTATCGGAAAGACTTACGGCCAAGACTACGCAGAAAAGATTAAGAGCTTTGGAACGGAAATTATTGTTGATGAAGACGGTTCTTTTGTTGTCAAAGAAGCCATTCTTTGATTCAATCGCCAATCAGCAATTATAAATCAGCAATTAGCCAATCCTAAATGACTTTATACACCCAAGCAAAATCTAATACTCGGAAAACCTGGGTTTATCTCACCTTCTTTTTCATTTTGGTTATGGCGGTCGGCTGGATAATAAGTTATCTCACCAATAACCAGGCGATTTTGTGGATAGCTTTTGCTTTGAGTATTGGCTCTAGTTTTCTTTCTTACTGGCAATCAGACAAGCTGGTTTTGGCAATTAGCGGAGCGCGGCCGATTGAAAAAGCGGACAACCCGGAGCTTTACCGGTTAGTAGAAAACCTTTGTATAACCGCCGGATTGCCTTTACCGAAAATTTACATTATCAGTTCGCCCCAGCCGAACGCGTTTGCCACTGGCCGCGATCCCCAGCACGGGGTGGTGGCAGTGACCACCGGTTTATTGGAAAAACTGGAGAGGATTGAACTTGAAGGCGTGATTGGCCATGAACTTTCCCATATTGGCAACCGCGATGCTTTGCTTTCTACCATTGTCGTGATTTTAGCAGGAACAATTACAATGATGACCAATTTTTTCTTTCGGGTTAGATTCCGAGGGAGTGACCGGGACGACCGCGGCGGCCAAATCAGGATGATTTTAATGTTACTGGGATTGGCGCTGGTGATTTTGGCGCCTTTTTTCGCCACCTTAATGAAACTGGCGATTTCCCGAAAAAGAGAGTTTCTGGCTGATGCTGATAGCGCGCTTTTAACGCGTTTTCCTGACGGTTTGATTCGGGCTTTGGAAAAAATTTCTGCTGACCCGCATCCATTGCGCACTGCCAATGATGCCACTGCCCACCTCTATATTGTTAATCCCTTTAAGGGGAAAGATGGCTTGGGCTGGTTCCACAAGCTGTTTATGACCCACCCGGTGCTTGAGGAACGCATCGCCGCTCTTCGTGGCCTAAAAGTCTAAAAAAATAAAATTAGGTCAATTAGAAATTGCCCATTGTTCACATACAGGGTTAATTAGGTCAATTTATTTATGAACTGTCCTATTTGCAAAAAACCATTGGAAGAAATGATTTTAGCCAGCGCGGCCGTTAATTATTGTCCGCTCTGCCTTGGCCTTTGGTTTGAAGAAGACGAGCTGCGCCAGGTAAAAGACGCCAAAGACAGGAACCTGCGCTGGTTTGATATTGACCTTTGGCGCGACAAAGAGAAATTTAAGATTTCCCACGGCAGACGACTCTGCCCTTCCTGCCGCTTGCCGCTTTATGAAGTTTACTACGGCGATTCCGGCCTGATTGTCGATATTTGTAATGTCTGCGAGGGTGTCTGGCTTGATGGCGGCGAATTCGCCAAAATCATTTCCTGGCTAAAAAAGAAAGCGGATTATGAGATTCTTAATAATTACGCGAAAAGTCTTGTGCAGGAGGCAATGGAAGTTTTCACCGGTCCAGAGAGTTTCCGCGAGGAAGTGGCCGATCTTTTAGCAGTCGCAAAGGTTTTGCAGTATAAACTGCTGGCGCAATACCCGATTATCCGCGAAATCATCTCCGTTTTGCCGAAGTAACGCAACCAAGCTACCAAAACTCTGGAGTCTGAAGGTGAAACTTAATTTTTGTGGACGATATTAGCTTATAAAGCATGGGGAGAATACTGTTTTTAAAGGGAAAACAAAAAGAATGGTTGAACTTAGTTTTTGAAAGAAAGGATGCCGACACTGACCGAATAGCAAGGGCGTGTGGCGTAAGTTGCCGAACTATACGTGCTTGGAGAAGAGAAGAATTTAAAATATCAGAAAAAGCACTTTTAAAAATAAGCCAGCTTTTTAATATTCCTATTCCGTCGGCGGTCAAATATTTGCCAGACTATTGGTACATTACGAAAGGCGCAAGGAAAGGGGCGTTGAAAAGATTAGAGTTATACGGTCCTCCTGGCACACCAGAGGGTAGAAAAAGGGGTGGGCAAGTTTCTCAAATTAAGAGGAAAGAGAATCCTGAAAAATATAGACGAATGGGGTGTATCGTTAGAAAGAATTTTCCACTTCTAAATGAGTCAGAAAAACTGGCCGAAGCAACAGGTATCATTCTAGGAGATGGAGGGGTAACCAATTATCAAATGGAAATAACTTTAGGCTTAAAAACAGACAGGCAATATGCGAAGTTCGTTCAGGATCTTTTTGGTGAAGTTTTTGGGGAAAGACCTTCATGGAGAGAATATAACGAGGACAATTGTATTAATTTGATTGTCTCCGGAGTGAACCTTGTGGAAAGTTTATCTAAAATTGGAATTGGCAAAGGGAACAAAATAAAGAGACAGGTGGATTTTCCAAATTGGGTTTGGAAAAAGCCAGCTTATCAAATCGCTTGTGTAAGAGGGCTTGTCGATACCGATGGGGGATTATATTTCCATATTCATTGGACAAAAGGAATAAAGTATAGAAACTTAGGTTTATGCTTTACTAGTTGGTCGAAACCTTTATTGTTATCAGTAGACAGAGTTTTGTCAAAGTTCAACGTAAGACACTATTTAAACAGCCAAAAAAGGATTTATGTTTACGATTTAAAAGAGGTGAAAAAATTTTTCGAAATTTTTAAGCCAAATAATCCTAAACATATTCAAAAACTTTATTATCACGAAATCCATTCTCGAGTTTTAGAGAAAAAAATTTAGAGGAGGAGTAGCCAAGAGGCCGAAGGCGCGGCACTGGAGATGCCGTATGGCGGTGACGCCATCGTGGGTTCGAATCCCACCTCCTCCGCCAGTTGGAAAATCTTCCGTTTGACTCGCCCGCTACGCGGGCTCGCCAGCCGATTTTAGGCGCAAAATTGAATTTTTT
>Ga0210017_1002631_pt1 | contig 15296 bp, 15 predicted proteins | sample CryGeyCG2014_020_FD_183966 | JGI IMG/M metagenome (GOLD analysis project Ga0210017, IMG submission 183966) | Groundwater microbial communities from aquifer - Crystal Geyser CG08_land_8/20/14_0.20 (SPAdes) (version 2) | ecosystem: Environmental > Aquatic > Deep subsurface > Groundwater | place... | reverse complement strand
ACCCTGCCCGCTCGTCGGCTTGAGCGTTTCTCAAGATAGATATCTCTTCACTTAAAAAATTGGCTCCATAATGTCGCTCAAGAGAAAAGGGTTCACTCTCAAAGATATCTTATATATTTCTACTTCAAAAATCATAAAAATATTAGATAGAATATAAAAAGGTCGAAAGTTCTTTAAATTTTAACAAAAATTATAAAATTATATGGAGAAATGTTATTTAGGTCTTATTATAAATGAAGTAAAAAACTTCAGAATATTACAAAAACAATATGACTATGCGGATCTAAATGATTTAATCAGTCACTATATTGAAGAAGATGTGATTTCTTCAAAAGCTGAACTTATTAAAGTCTTAAGTGCTCTAAAGAAAAAACTAGGAATTATGGTGGAAACAAAAACTTTTAATAGCTGGTGGAATTAAGGAAGAGTAATCAAATTTCGTTATAATTTAAAAGTAATTTAAAATTTTTAATTAACATAATGGGAATAAATACGGAAGAGAAACAGATAAAAAAAGCTGAAATGATTGTTAAATTATTACAAGAGGAATACTTCCCTGTTAAACTTGCTTTAACTTTCAGTAACCCTATAGAACTTTTAGTGGCAACAATTCTTTCTGCACAATGTACGGACGAAAGAACAAATAGAGTGACAAGAAATCTTTTCAAGAAATACAAAAATATAAATGATTATGCAAATGTAGATTTGAAGAGATTTGAAGAAGATATAAGACAAACTGGTTTTTATAAAAATAAAGCAAAAAACATAATTGTTACTTGTCAACAGATAATAAAGAAATTTAATGGGAAAGTACCTCAGAAAATGGAAGAATTAACAAGTTTGCCAGGAGTTGGAAGGAAAACAGCTAATATTGTTCTTACTTTCGCTTTTGGAAAATTAGAAGGAATCGCAGTAGATACTCATGTCAGAAGGTTATCACAAAGATTAGATTTATCGAAAAATTATGATCCAAATAAAATAGAAAAGGATTTGATGGCAATAATTCCCAAAAAAGATTGGGGAATTTTTAGTTCTCTTTTAATGGAACATGGAAGGAATATTTGTTTGGCGAAAAAACCGCTATGCAAGAAATGTATCCTTAGAAATATCTGTCCATCTTTTGGCTCTTTCACAAAATAATTTATTTTAAATGTTTTAAGGATTAATTTTTATTTATGAATAAATATAAAGATGCTAATATCTATAGAAGAGCAATAGGAATTAAGACTATTCAAGATATTATATTTTATCAATACGCTAAAATAATTACAAAAAGAGCTTTCAATGTTATGAATGGAAAAGAAGCGAAGAAAAAACATTTCGGTTTTATAAAAGAGAAATTCGAAGCACTAAAAAATGGTAGTATATCTTGGTCTGATATAACCCGAGAGGACAAACAACTTGTGAAAACTGAGAAAAAATGTATATATTGTGGAATGGAATATAATAATCTTAATTGGGAGCATATTGTACCAAGATCTTTATGTGTCAAACCAGAATGTGAGACTTGTAAAACAATACAAAGTATTCACAATCAGATACTATCATGTAAGCAATGTAATTCAGCTAAAGGAAGAATGGGATTATATGAGTTTTTTAAGGCAAAATATCCTAATGAGAAAAAGTTCTATGATTTTTTACCACCGTTATTGGAAAAGAAATATCTAAAAACAATCTATGAATGCCATAGATGTGTTCAGACATTAGATAAAGAAGATTTAGATGGCGATGGGAAAATGACTGTACTTGATATCGATTTTATAATTCATCTTAAAGGATAAAAAATTTGTGAAAGATAGAAATTAAACACTTCCAATTTCTCAATTACTTTAATAAAACTTATCATGTAAAAAAATTAATCAAATTAAGAAAAGAAGTTAATTAATTATTTTTCAATCATTATTTTTAAGGCATGATTTATTTTATCCACGGCCAAGATAATTTTCGTTCTGAGGAATATTTAAACTCGTTGATAAATTTTTATCAGAAGGATAATCCTTTTTATTTTTCCTTTGATTTTTCTGATAAATTTCTTCCTTCCTTAGAAATTTCTGAAATAAAAGAAATATTAAGCAGCAGAAATCTTTTTTCTGCTACTAGCTTAATAGTTTTCAAAAATCTTTTGAATAGCGTTACAACTAACTTTCAAAAAGAAATTCTGAAGATTGTTTTTAAGAATAAAATAGATCAAGCTAAAAGTACCATGTTAATCCTTTACGAAAACAACAAAATAAAAGAGGGAACTTTACTAAAATGGCTCAAGCATAAGGTGAAATCAACCAAAGAATACCCTTTGTTAAAAAAAAGAGAACTCAATCACTGGGTAGATGAAGAAGCTAAGAAATCGGGTCTTCAACTGAATAGAGAGGCCAAAGATCTGTTAATGGATAGTTTTGAATCAGATATTGGTTTAATCTATTATGCTTTGAAAAAATTGTCTTTAGTTCAAAAAGGAATCATTGATAGAAAAATTCTTGAAGAAAATATTTGGTTGCCTTTCAATACCAATATTTTCAGTTTTTTAGATACTTTAGCGGAAAGGAAAATAGCCTCTGCCTTCAATTTTTTGATGAAAGAAATTAAACAAGATAATTCTCCATTCCATCTCCTTTATCTTTTGAAGATGATAATTTTTGAGTTTAGGAATCTTCTGATGATTAAAGAAATAAAAGCTACATCCCTAACTGAGGTTCAAAAAAAGACTAAAATCCATCCCTATACTTTGAGCAAAATTTATCCCTTAGTAAAGGGTTTTTCTCTGGATGAATTAAAAAAAATTTACCAGAAACTTTTTCTTTGCGATGAACGAATGAAAAGAGGCCTCATGGATGCAGAATTAGCCCTGCAAATGCTCTTGTTAGATATTAAACAAATTTTAGAATGAAGTTGACCCCGTAGTAGAATTTTGACAAGTGTTTTGCTTCGCAAACACTATTATGCTAACAGCAGTCAAAATTTCACTACGGGGTTGATTTTTTAGAGAGGATTTGTTAATCTTAAGATACCATAAAGTTTATAATTTTGACTTTTAATTTTGCATTTTGATTTTTAAATTTTGAATTTACTATCATGCCTATTACTAAAACAGCCAAGCGTGCTTTAAAGAAAAGCCTCAAAAGAAGAGAAAAAAATGTACTCCAGAAAGAAGTTTTAAAGAAAACCGAGAAAAAATTCTTAAAACTTGTAGCTACCTCTAATTTTGAAGAAGCAAAGAAAATTCTCAATGTTTTATATAAACTTTTAGATAAAGCTGCAAAAACTAATTTAATTAAAAAAAATAAAGCCAAGAGGGACAAATCGCGTTTAGCTAAAAAACTTTTAAAGAGATGAAAAATTCGCCGAAAGGCGAATTTTTTAGTAAAATAAATTTGACCAAGCACTCATTTGAGTGCTTGGTATCAGGGCAAATTTTTTCTGAAAGGTATCGGCTCCGCCGATATATCTAAAAATCATAATAAAGGTAATGGCTTTTAAATACCAAATTTTATCTCATCCAGCTGATATCAAATTACAAATCACGGCTTCTACCAAAGAAGAGCTTTTTCAGGGTGCTTTAGCAGGAATGGCCTCAATTATCCAACCCCAAATGCCTCGGAAGGCACCAATCGCCAAAGAAAACATAGAAGTTCATTCCCTCGATTTAGATATGCTTTTAGTAGATTTTTTGAATGAAATTTTAACTAAATCCGATATTTATAACTGTGTTTTTGATAAAATAAAGATAGAAAAATTGACTGGTGATTACCTTAGAGGGACAATAGAGGGCAGAAAGATGAAAGAATTTTCTGAAGAAATAAAAGCAGTAACCTATCATGGCCTGAAGATAAAAGAAAACAAAGGAAAATGGGAGGTAATATTATTGTTTGATGTATAAGAATATAATTTATGGAGTATATAAATCTTAAAATTCCTGAGCATTCTTATTTTTTTGGTTTTGTCCAAACCGATGGAAATTTAGATAAACTCTCGAGGAATAGGGGGCACTTAAGCATTGAAATAAAAGAAATAGATAAGGATATTTTAAAGTCTTTTAAGAAATTATTTCCCTCAGTTAATTCATCGATTAGGACAAGGACTCGGGATACTAATTTTAAAAAGAATTATAAAAGTTGTATTTTGACTATATGTGATAAAAAATTTCGAGATGAAATTAACAAATTAGGTATCCCTTATAGGAAGAAGTCCGAAATTGTTTCTTTCCCAAAAAATAACTTCTGCGAACAAGATTATATAAGAGGCTTAGTTGATGGCGACGGAAGCGTTGGATTAACAAAAAAGGGATTACCATTTATTAGTTTTACTATCAAAAGCGAGAAGCTAAAAGCATATTTACTCAACGTAATTGAAAAAATTACTGGAGAGAAAAAAAGATTAAGTAGAAATAGAAGGGATAGTATTTATAACATTATGCTCAATAGAGAAAAAGCCCAGAAATTTATTAGATATTTATATTATCCAGGCTGTTTAGCTCTTGAAAGAAAATTGAAAAAGACAAAGGAAGCTTTAAACTGGAGAAGGCCAAAAATAATGAAAAGAATTTTTTCAAAATTTTGGGAACCCTGGGAAGATAAATATATTCTAAATTATCCCATAGAAGAAAGTTGCGTTTGTCTCAAGAGAACCAAGAGAAGTATTAAAATGAGACTCTGGCGTCTTAAGAATTATAAAGCACCTTATTTGAATATTTTTAAAGCAAAATTAATATGATAAGAGAAAATTTCAAAAGGATAAATGAATATTTATGGGAAATCCCCCAATCTTTTAGGAAAGATATGCAGGTTCCAGCACGAATTTATGCTTCTCAGAAATTGTTTCGAGAAACAGAAGATGAAGCTTTAATTCAATTGGTGAACACTACGACCTTGCCAGGAATTGTAAAATATGCAATTGCAATGCCAGATATTCATTCTGGTTACGGGCCTCCCATTGGTGGAGTCGGAGCGATGAAATACCCGGAGGGAGTAATTTCTCCTGGCTTTGTGGGTTACGACGAAAATTGCGGGGTGAGATTATTAAAATCAGGATATACAGAAAAAGATGTCAAGCCTCATTTGGAGAAATTGGCTATTGAAATTCAAAAAGAAATTCCTTCTGGTTTGGGGCGAGGAAGAGCAATAAATCTTAGCCTAGAGCAAATAAATAAAATTTTGGAAGGAGGAGTTCCTTATTTAGTGGAACAAGGTTATGGAGAAAAAGAAGATATTGAGAATTGTGAAGAGAGAGGAAAAATAGAAATGGCTGATGCATCTTGTGTTTCCGATTATGCTAAAAATCGTGGAAGAGACCAGGTTGGGACTCTCGGAAGCGGGAATCATTTCTGTCAACTTGATAAGGTTGAGGAAATTTTTGATAAAGAAATCGCAAAAATATTTGGGCTTTTTGAAAATCAAGTAGTAGTAATGATTCATACTGGCTCCAGAGGGCTTGGTCATCAAAATTGTGTCGATTATTTAAAAATAGTTATGGGTTCTTATCAAAAATATAAAATTCAAATTCCTGATAGAGAATTAGCTTGCGTCCCTTTTAATTCCCCAGAGGGTCAAAAATTCTTTAAAGCAATGTCGGCAGTTTGCAATTTTGCGTGGGCGAATAGACAAATGATTACCCATTATATTAGACAGGTTTGGAAAAATGTTTTAGGCAAAGACTCTAATTTAAAATTACTTTACGATGTCGCTCATAATATTGCCAAAATTGAAGAACATGAAGTTGATGGTCAAAAAATAAAATTAATTGTTCATCGAAAAGGAGCAACAAGAGCTTTTCCTGGCCAGCCAGTTTTGATTCCTGGCTCAATGGGGACTTTTTCTTATGTTTTAGCAGGAGTTGAAAAAGCAGAGGAATCATTTTATTCAGTTTGTCATGGCAGTGGGAGGGTAATGTCTCGTCACGAAGCCTTAAGAAAGTTTACAGGAGCCGAAGTAGTAAAAAACTTAAAAAAGAAAGGTATTATTATAAAAAGTTCTTCTTTTAAAGGGATTGCTGAAGAAGCGCCAGAAGTATATAAGAATATTGATGAGATTGTCGAAGTTGTAGAAAAAGCAGGATTAGCCAAAATAGTAGCAAAACTAAGGCCTTTAGCAGTAATAAAAGGTGAATAACAGATATTCTCTTTGAAGAGCTTTTGTGCTATAATAAATAACAAGGTCGAAAAAATTTAATTTAATATCTTTTGATTTTTATGGAAGAAAAACTTGTCGGCAAAATTACTCACTATTATGGCAAGATTAATGTAGCTATTGTGGAATTATCAGCTCCCCTTAAAATCGGAGATAAAATTCATCTCAAAGGACACGAGACTGATTTTGAGCAGATTGTTTCTTCAATGCAAATAGAACATCAGAATGTTGATAAAGCCAAAAAAGGTGATGCCATTGGATTGAAAGTGGATCAAAAAATAAGAGAAGGTGATGAAGTATATTTGGTAAAAGAGTAATTAATTAGTAATGGTGCTAAACAATTTTAAAATTAAACCGCTAGAAAAAATTTCTAGCGGTAAAAATTATTTGCCTCAAAAACTTGAAGCGGTGGCTGCTTTAGTCGGAACTATTATTGGAGCTGGTGTTTTTACTTTACCAAAAGTGGCTCAGCAATCCAGTTTGCTGATTACAGTTCTTTGGCTAGGAGTGGTCCTTATGTTAGTTATTTATCTTCATTTAGCGTTTGGGGAAATTGTTTTAAGAACAGAAAAAGATTTTCGTCTGCCTGGATATGCAGGTTATTATTTGGGCGCTCCAGCTAAAAGATTAATGCTCTTAACGACTTTTTTTACCTTTTCTTTTTCTCTTTTAATTTATTTGCTTTTAGGCAGTCAGTTTTTAAACACTCTTCTTTCCTTCTTTGTGCCAGCCAGCCTTCTTCCTTCTGGTTTTTTGGTAATTTTTCTTTGGCTTTGTCTCAGTTTAATTATTTTAAGCAAAAAGGATAGAGTTTCGAAAATTAATTTAATCTTATCCTTTTTTCTTTTAGTTTTATTTGTTATTATTGCTTTTTATTCCTTGCCTCATTTTCATTTAAGTAATATTAATTTCTTTAATATCTCCCAAAGATGGGGATGGTTAATACCTTACGGAGTGATGTTTTATGCTTTAAATGGCATGGTGGCAGTGCCTGAAGCTTTTCATATTTTAAAGAGGAAAAGGGCACCAAAGGAATCTTTAAAAAAAATTATTATTACGGGTATTTTAATTGCAGCTTCTTGCTATTTACTTTTTATAGTTAGTGTGTTAGGGACAACTGGTGCTGCAACCACTGCCGAGGCAATTATGGGGTTAAAAACAGTGCTGGGCAAGGGAATAGTGGTTGCCGGCGCCATCCTGGGATTTTTAGTTGTCACAACTTCTTATTTAATCTTCGCTGTTTATATTAAAAATAGTTTTACTAATGATTTTCATTGGTCAGCTCTTATCAGTAATTTCATTGTTATTGGAGGACCTTTAATTTTGTATTTCTCGCATTTTGTCAATGTGATAAAATTAATTTCTTTTATGGGAGGAATGCTCGGAGGTTTTGAAGGAGCGATGGTCCTTTTAATTCTTTATCAATCTAAAAAGAAAACAGATCTAATCCCTGCTTATGAAGTGCCTCTTAATCATTTTATTTTATCAGTTCTGTTTTTTGCTTTATTAGCCGGGGCGTTATGCCAGACATTTTTAGTGTATTAACTGATTCCCCTCATAGTTTAACGGATAGAATAGGAGCTTCCGGAGCTTCTAATGGAGGCCCGCCCCCACACCAATGCAACCTCTCGTAGTTCAATGGATAGAATATAGGTTTCCGGAACCTGTGATGAAGGTTCGACTCCTTCCGAGAGGACTATTGGTGTGGGGGTGAAATTCCTCCTGAGGGGGCGATTAATTTTTTTTATGAAACTCATTGCTGATTTTCATCTTCATTCTAAATATTCTCGAGCTACTTCTCGAGATATGGATTTAGAGCATCTTGCTCTTGCAGCCCAAAGAAAAGGTATTAATATTATTGGTAGTGGCGATTTTACTCATCCTGAATGGTTTCATGAACTCACTTCAAAATTAGAGCCAGCTGAAGAGGGACTTTATAAGCTCAAAAATAAAGATGATGGCTTGAAAAACCAGGTAAGATTTATCATTACCACGGAAATTTCTAACATTTATCAGAGAGGAGGCAAAACCAGGAGAGTGCATAATGTGATAGTTCTTCCTTCTTTGGAGTCAGCAGAAAAGATAAATAATGCTTTATCCTGGCAAGGCAATTTAAAGTCCGATGGTCGTCCCATTCTAGGTATGGATTCAGAAGAACTTTTAAAAATTGTTTTTCAGGTCGAGCCAAAAGCGATGTTCATCCCTGCACACTGCTTATTACCAGATACTTATATTCATATAGATAAAGGTATAAAACAGATCAAAAATATTAAAAAAGGGGACATTATTTATACCCATCAAGGACGACTAAAAGAGGTAATAAGGATATTAAAACGTTTTTATAGTGGTCAAGTATTCACAATCAGACCATTTTATTTCCGATTAGGGCTTGCCACAACCCCAGAACATCCCTATTTAGTTTTGAGAAATAATCGTTATCAGGGCAAGAGTAATTATTATGGCGAACAATTAAAGAGAGATTATTTCAAGTTTAAAAAACCGACATGGATAGAAGCAGCAAAAGTAAAGGTTGGCGATATCTTGCTATTTCCACGATTTAATAAAGAAATTGAAGATAAAAAAACTATTCGTTTAGATGGAATATTGAATCCCATTGCTATTAAATATAGAGAAAACAAAATTGCACCATTGGGCTCTAGAGCGAATTGGCTTCCTAATACGATTAAGATTGATAAAGATTTTTGTCGTTTGGTTGGATATTATTTAGCTGAAGGTTATACTAATTCTCGTGACGCTATTGGTTTTTGTTTTAGAGACAATGAGAAAGAGTATATCGAAGATTTACAAATTTTAATGAGAAAAATATTTGGACTTCAACCTAGCCGAATTTGTAAAAAAGAAGGTTGTCACGGGATTGAAATCATTTATTTTTCAAAAATTTTAGTTAATGCTTTTGAACATTTATTTTATGTTTCACCTGAGATAAAAGGAGCTTATACAAAAGCAATGCCTCATTGGATGCTTAAATTATCCCTCGAAAAACAGGTAGAAATTTTTCGAGGTTGGTGGAGAGGAGATACGGGATATACATCTTCTCGAGAATTAATGAATCAAATGAAAATTATTCTCCTTAGATTAGGGATAATTCCATCAATTTATAAACAATCTAAAGAAAATTTTAACAAAAAGCACGTTCATAAATGGAAGATAAATGGTAGAACTATCCAAGCTCAATATGATTCCTTTAGTTTTCGTAATCTTTCATTTTTTGAAGATAAATTTCAATTATTGAAAACCCCTGAATTTAAAAGATTTAATTACAAAACAATTAGAAGAAACGGTTGGATAGATAAAAATTATATTTATCTTCCCGTACGAGAAATTGAGAAAAAATTTTACGAAGGAGAAGTTTATAATTTAGAAGTTGAAGAAGATAATTCTTATGTAACAGAATTTGCTACGGTTCATAATTGCTGGACTCCCTGGTTTGCAGTTTTTGGTTCCATGTCAGGGTTTGATTCTTTAGAAGAAGCTTTTGGAGAAAATACCAAATATCTTTCGGCTTTAGAAACTGGCTTAAGTAGCGACCCGCCAATGAATTGGCGAATTTCGTCTTTGGATAGGTTTGCTTTAGTTTCTAACTCTGACGCTCATTCCCCCAATAATATTGGTCGCGAAGCCAATGTTTTCGATATTGATTTTAATTATTCCAGCCTAAGAGAAGCCATTATTAAAAAAGATAAAACAAAGTTTCTTTATACAATTGAATTTTTTCCGGAAGAAGGAAAATATCATTATGATGGTCATCGTTTATGCAAGGTGAGAATGTCACCTGAAGAAAGAAAAAAAGTAAAGGGAATTTGTCCCGTTTGCGGAAAGTCATTAACAGTAGGAGTTTTATCCAGAGTGGAGGAATTAGCTGATAGACCAAAAGAGGAAGTCCCAGCCAATGCCATTCCCTTCAAAAGCCTTGTACCTTTAAAGGAAATTATTGCTGGAGCTTTGAATTGTCAAGTGAAAACCAAAGCTGTAGAAGAAGAATATCAAAAATTAATCAGTCAATTTCCTAATGAGCTTCATATTCTTTTAGAGGCCAATGATCAAGATTTACAAAGAGCGACTACTCCAAAAATTGCCGAAGGGATTATGAGAATAAGAGAAGGTAAAGTAATTTTAGAACCAGGTTATGATGGAGAATATGGAAAAGTCAAAGCCTTCTCTGATGAAGAATTGAAAGATCTAGCAGCTCAAGAAGAGCTTTTTTAACATCCCTTTTTGTGTTAGAATGGAAGGTAATGAGTAACAGCCTTCTTTTTTATTTTTTGCGTCGTCTTATTTTCTATTTCGTTAATTTTCTCGATGTTTATTTTAGGGGAGGTTTTAATTTTTTTAACTCTCTCTATTGGCGATTATTCTCAAGTTTAGAGAGAAGCTTAGCTTTTTTTGCCAATGTTCGTTATTTTACTATTCCTCTTTGGCAAGAATATTCTTTTGCCTCTTATTTATTAAGTATCCCAATTCGCAGTCTAAAAATTATCATGGGAGCAATTTGCCTTTCCTTTTTTAGCTTTATTTTTTGGCTAAGCTACCTCTGCTGGGTTCTTTTACCAATTTATTTAATCTTTAAAATATTTTTAGCTTAAAAATGGATCAACAGATATTTTTTCTTCAAGATGCTTATCTCTTTTGGCCAGAATGGAAAAGATTCCTTTATCGAATCCTTTTTCAGGCCTTCGTATTTTTGGGTTTATTAGTTTCGATATTATTTATCCTCTTGGAGGTTAAAAAATATTTTTATCTTGGTATTCTTCTCTTGATTTTTTTTATTTTTATCTTTATTAAAAGAAATTTTTCGGATTTATCTATCAAAGAAAACTATTTAAAAAGAAAAAAAATTAATTTAGCTTTATTGCTTTCGCCTCAAGCCAAGGAAATTTTAATCGAGTCTCGTCGCTTTAGCCTGAACAAACATTTGCCCCTACCCCTAACTTGCCTCTACGTGCTTTTTAATAAACAAGAAATCATTAATGCTTTAAGGTATTTAGATTTTACTTCAGAAGAAATTAAAGAATTTCAGCAAAAAATTCTTGAAGAACACATTGCCGCGAAGTTACCAGAGAAAGAATTTTTCTTAAGTTTAACGAAAAACGCCTTAATTGAAGTCCAGCAATTAAAACAAAGCTCTATTGATACCTATAGCTTAATGCTTAGCTTATATTCTTTAGATGATAATCAATTAACAAATCTTTTAAATTTCTTTGGGATTGAGAAAAATGATTTAGCTATTGCTTTTAGTATTAATATTCTTTCTCGACAAAAAAACGTTGAACCCATCAAAGGATTAACCGAAATTAATCAAACATCTTTTCGGCCCAAGAGGACTCACGTTAATAAAACTCTTACTTCTAGACCCACCCCTAATTTAGATAGTTTAAGCGTTGATTTCACTGGCTTAGCGGAGAAATTGAAAATCGGGGTAATGATAGGCCATTTAAAAGAATATGAAGCTTTGATTAAAATACTTTCTCGGCCGGGCAAAAGAAACATTCTTTTAATCGGACCAGCAGGCATAGGTAAAGAGACCATAGTTTCTTATTTAGCTTATAATCTGGTTAGAAACAATATTCCAGCCCAATTAAGAGATTATCGTTTGATTAATCTCTCTTCCCCTTCTCTTTTTAGAGATACTCAAACTCCGTTTGAAGCTTGTAATCGTTTAACGAAAGTGGTTAATGAAATTTCAGCTAATAGGGATATTATTCTTTATTTGCCCCAGCTTCATAATTATAAGCTTTTGACCCAAGAAGGGGGATTGAGCGCTTTAGAAATGCTGAAACCTCTTTTTGAAACTCAACAAAACCCCATTATCGCTACTAGCACTCTAGAAGATTTTCATCGTTATCTAGAACAAGATTCAAATATCCAAGATGCCTTTGAAACTATTCGCGTAGAGGAAATTTCTCCAGGAGAAGCTATCCAAATTCTGGCTTTTGAGTCTTTAAAATGGAAAAGAGAAACTAAAGTTCAAGTGAGCTTTCGCGCTATTAAAAGGGCGGTGATGTTAGCTCAGCGCTTTTTAGCCAAGACGCCTTTACCTTCTTCAGCTGAATCATTATTAACCGAAGCCATAGAAGGGGCAAGACAAAAAAGGAACAATTTAGTCAAAGAGCAGGATATTGTTGATTTAGTGAGTGTGAAAACTAGTATTCCCTTGGAAGTGTCTCAACCAGAAGAAAAAGAACGATTATTGTCCTTAGAAAAAGACATTCATCAATCTTTTATTAACCAAGAAGAAGCAGTCAAAGCTGTGAGCGGGGCTTTACGGCAATATCGAGCTGGTTTAGCTAATCCCAATAAACCTATTGGTGTTTTTCTTTTTGTGGGACCAACTGGTGTTGGCAAGACCGAACTATCTAAAATTTTAGCTCGGGTCTATTTTGGTAGTGAAAAATCAATGGTGCGTTTTGATATGTCTGAGTATCAAGACCAAAGAGGCATTTTTCGTTTTATTGGCAGCCCTGAAGGGGAGACTAGCGGGGTACTAACCGAAGCTATTAAAAATAAACCCTTTTCTTTGATTCTTTTAGATGAATTTGAAAAAGCTAATTTGAAAGTTTTAGATCTTTTTTTGCCATTATTCGATGAAGGCAGACTGACAGATAATTTAGGAGAAACTATTAATTTTACCAATACGATTATCATTGCTACCTCCAATGCTTTATCAGATTTTATTAAAAAACAAATAGAAAAAGGAATACCTTTTAATCAATTAACAGATGAACTAAAAAAGAAATTAACAAACTATTTCAAGCCAGAACTACTTAATCGTTTTGACGAGATTGTCGTTTTTAGGCCCTTAACCGAGAAGAATCTCAAAGAAATTGTAAAATTAAAATTAAAGAATTTGGTTCAAATTCTTCAGAATAAAAAAATAGCAGTGAATTTTGATGCCTCGGTAATAGATAAATTAGCCCAACTTGGCTATAATCCTATTTTTGGCGCCAGACCCTTAGACGCTGTGATTAGACATTTTGTTAAAGATCAATTAGCTCAAGCGATTTTAAAAGATGAGATTAAAGCTAATAGTAAAGTGCATTTTAGTTATCAAGATAGTCAATTTAAAATGATATCTTCAAATTAATCCGCCAGTTGGCGAAAACAAGAAAATTATGGTAAAAATCAAAGAACTTTTCAGACAAAAAATGCATCCAGTAGTGAGAACTCTGATGATTACCAATATTCTCTGTTTGACTGGCTGGGCTTTTATCAGTCCAATTTTTGCTATTTATGTTGTTCAAAATGTCAAAGGCGGCTCAATTAAAGCCATTGGAATATGCTGGTTTATTTATTTGATTACTAAAGGCTTACTTCAAATATTTATCTCTGATTATTTGGATAGAGTGGAGGGGGAAGCTGACGATTATTTTACCCTGCTTTTAGGCCAATTTTTGAATATGCTGGTGCCTATAGCTTTTCTTTTTTCAAAGAACGCCAGCGAATTATATTTAATTTTTTGCATTTATGGGATTGCTGATGCTCTTTATGTGCCGCCTTGGAACGCTATTTTTACTCGTTACATTAATCCCAAGAGAGTGAGCTCCGAATGGGCCTTGACCAGTAGTGGTGTTAATTTTAGTTCGGCTATCGCGATTTTGATTGGCACTTCTCTGGCTTTAATTTTCGGTTTTCCTTTAATTTTCTTTTTTGTTGCTTTATGCCAGGGGATAAGTTTAGTTATTCTTTTATCAATAAGAAAATATTTTATCCACAAGAAGAAAATTCCTTCAGAATATTACTTCCCGCTCAGAATCTAATTAAAAACCCCTCTTTTTTAATCTTATTTCTAAAATCTTGGCAAAAATTAGGCCAATTAAACAGAGGCCAATAGCTACTGTAATTAGATAATTATCACTTTTTATTGTACTTAGCAAAAAACTAGGGATTGTTCCGGCAAAGGTTGAGATTATACTAGAAGCAGCTGAAGCTGTTTGAATTTTGTTTTCAAAAAGATCAAGAGATAAGGCTGGGCCATTACTGTGTTCGATAGCATAAACAACTCCAAAGATAAATAAAGTTATAATCAGAACTAGAAGATTTTTGCTTAAAAGAAAACAGCTAGCACCACCAATAGCTAAAAGTATTGATAAATATTTTATGTTAAAACGACCGATTTTGTCAGAAATAATGCCCATTGGGTGGGTTAAAATAGCACGAGTTACTTGAAAAATTATTGACAGGATTGCTATCCATTTTACGCCATAAAGAGTTTGAATAGTAAGAGGAATTTTACCAGTAATAAGTCCGAAAATAAAACCACTAGCAATACCAGCAGGTGCCAAAAGAAGTACTTTTTCGTTGAAGATAAATCTGAAAATTTCTCCCAATTTCTTCTTTAGATAATCAGGTTCTTGGGATTTTTGAAAATTATTGGGTTCTTTTAAATTTTTGAAAATTAAAATTGTAGCAATAAATGCTAATGAACCTAAAATTAAATAAAACTCCGCAAAATTGTTTTGGTATAAATAAATTAAAGCAAAAATTAAACCGAGAGATGCTCCAATCCTGACAACAGCCCAATAAAAGCCGCTGAAACTACCTCGTTTTTCTTTGGGACTAACTAATCCTATATAAGCTACTTCAGAATTACTTTTTATTCCTGCTCCTAATCCTAAAAGAATTGCTGCCGGATATAGAAATACTGTATTTTTACTAAGAATGGAAAAAATAAATAGGGGATAAGATAGAAAGCCCAAAGAAAGAGAATTTTTTAAACCTATTTTGGATGAAATTAAAGGAGCTAAAATGTTGCCAAAAATTACACTTCCGTATAAAAGCGATAACGCCTTAAGAGCTATGGCAGTTTGATTACTGAGTTTATAGAATGGAGTAAAATAATTTTCAGCAGCTTGCCAGCCAAAAAATAAAAGCCCTCCGGAAAGGGCTAAGATAAAAATATCGCTATATTGATTAAGAAAAACTTGTAGTTTGTTTTTCATTAAGCCTAGTATTATCTTTATTTCGAGCGAAGCGAGAAAAAAGGTAATCCTTATTTCTGTATTTCTTCAACTATTTCTTTGAATACTTGAGGATGTTTTTCAGCCAATTCAGCTAAGATTTTTCTGTCAATTTTAACCTTATTTTTAGTTAGTTGAGTTATTAACTTACTGTAATTTAAGCCTAATTCCCTTGAAGCAGCATTAATTTTTATATCCCAAA